>Ga0209536_100005182_pt1 | contig 20367 bp, 17 predicted proteins | sample DeeMarSeWOR28_12_FD_187461 | JGI IMG/M metagenome (GOLD analysis project Ga0209536, IMG submission 187461) | Marine sediment microbial communities from White Oak River estuary, North Carolina - WOR-2-8_12 (SPAdes) (version 2) | ecosystem: Environmental > Aquatic > Marine > Intertidal zone >...
GCCCAGGCAGGTGTCGACCACGGATTAGAGGTAACCTGGCTTCCCTCCTACGGCCCAGAGATGAGAGGAGGGACGGCGAATTGCACGGTACTTCTTTCTGATGAGCAAATTGGCTCGCCCGTAGTAGACAATCCAACAGCCCTGGTTGCCATGAACCTCCCTTCTCTAGACAGGTTTGAGAAGACTGTGGCTGCGGCAGGCGTAATAGTGGTCAATTCCTCCCTTATCACTCGCCCGGTAGAACGCCACGATGTAAAGGCACTTTGCGTACCAGCAAATGACATTGCTGTATCACTGGGTAACCCTAAAGTTGCCAACATGGTAGTGCTTGGCGCAGTCGTAAAGGCTACGGGGGTAATCCCACTTGAACTGATAAAGGACGCTATAGTCAGGATGATCGGTCACAACATATATAGTGCTAAGCTCATATCAGTAAATGAACAAGCACTGAGTGCAGGATATGATACTACCTGAAGATGCACTCAGGAACAGAACTTCGATTTTTTAACGATGAGATAAACAGGAAATCTTGCCTCATCCTGAAGAAAGCAAGCTCTGAATCTCTCTAGTGTAAGCTGTTAAATTGACAAAAATCCATACGCCGGATTTTGGAAAAAGTATGGGAGCTACGCCTTTTATCTTCGGGAAACGCTAAACAGAAATTACCTGATCTGACGTATGGATTACTCGAGAAAGTAATGGATAATTACCGTCGCTGTCTTGAGAGAACCTCAGGTGCTGGCTTAAAAATCATCGACCCAACCGACAACCCTTGAGCCTGCATTTATTCTAGTGTCGGTAAACACTTTATTAGAAATTTGGCGGGATACGGGAGTCTCGTTACGGCTAACAACCGATTTTTGTCCATTTTTTATAGCCTCCTCTATTGCTGCTTCGATTGCCGCTGTAAGAGTCACTACTTCATCATGGAGTCTCTTTACTTCAGTCTCCAATTTTCTACTCCCTTGATTGTTTGTCAGCTTCAGTATAGAAATCTTAATAGAAGTTCTAGAGCATGTCTATGACCTGTAAGTCCTACATCTACCCATTGAACTCTCCTCTTATAGTCCAAAAGTACTAAACAAAAGCAGGAAAAATTACTGACTTACAAATGGAATGCATCTGATTGAAAAAAGTTGCAGTTCATAATGATCTTGATACTAGAAATAAGCGTAAACGGATCAACCAAGGCTGAGGCTGGGCACGACATCCAGGTCATATCCGCTCATCTTACCGGCCTGGAAACGATAATAGCCACAGGAAGCTACCATGGCAGCATTGTCCGTACACAAATGAGGAGAGGGAATAATGACTGGTATCGGCGAGTCGGCAAGGAAATGCTTCGTCAATGTCTTATTGGCTGCTACTCCACCACTAAGTAGGATATGTTCCACTTTCAATTGTTTTGCTGCTTCAATAGTTTTCGCGACCAGAACATCCACTACAGCCAACTGGAAGCTTGCCGCGACATCAGCAACTGAGACCTTTTCCCTATGAACAAGGTGCCATAAGGCAGTTTTCAAGCCGCTAAAACTGAAATCATATGTTTCTTTAAGCCAGGCTCGTGGGAGCGTTAGACAAGGCAATCCAGAGTGGGCTTCCCGTTCTATAGCAGGACCTCCAGGGTACCCTAGACCCAAGATTCTAGCTGCTTTATCAAATGCTTCCCCCGCAGCATCATCTAGGGTCCGCCCTAATTTCGTAAATTGTCCGTGTTCATCCATTAGTATTAGATCGCTGTGGCCACCGGAAACAATTAAGCAGAGACAGGGAAATTTCACACTACCGTTCTGGCTAGCTGGGGAAGAATCCAGCCAATTAGCATAGATATGTGCCTCAAGATGGTTAATCCCTATAACAGGTATTTTTTTGGACAATGCTATTGCCTTGGCTACGTTAACACCAACTAGAAGCGACCCAGCCAACCCAGGGCCGAAAGTTACAGCGATGCCGTCGACATCCTGCCAATATACTTCGGTCATCGCTTGGTTGATAACTGGGATAATGGTAAGAAGATGCTGTCTTGAAGCAACTTCCGGAACTACGCCACCATAGCGAGCGTGAATATCAATCTGGGATGCTACAACATTGGAGATAATTCTGCTGCCGTCCTCTACTACAGCAGCAGCGGTTTCATCACAAGAGGTTTCAATACCCAAAATTTTCATGGACTACCGTATGCTTGACTCTCCCGCCTTTCTAACAGCGTATTGTACTAGAGGTGGCGAAAGGAGCCCGAAAACTACGGTTGTAGTAGTTGCAAGTGTGATTATTGTTCCTCCCAGTTCGTAACCTGATAGCGCTTGAGCCGCCAGGAAGGCAAGACCCATAGCTACGCCCGCTTGGGGTAACATAGCGAAGCCAATATACTTCTTGATTTTCGGTTCAGATTTGGCTAAGACACCTCCCAAGCTGCACCCTGTTATCTTTCCAATACTTCTTCCGACACAGTATACAATTATTAACGGCCACATGAGGTGAAAAAGTGAGAAGTCCATGTTCATACCGATGGCAGCGAAAAACAAAACAAATATCGGCGTCATAATGTTGTCCACTAATTCATTTGAGCGGTTACCGACTTGGACGTTGAGGTTGATCACTGCGGTTCCCAAAGCCATACATGTGAGCATAGCAGACACTTCAATCATTTCTGCTAGACCCCAACAGAGAATGGCAACGGCCAGAGAAATAACGAAAATATTGTCAGAAGTAAGATGCATTTTCTTAGTAACGTAGGAAAGCAGAGTTCCAATTGCCCCACCAAGTCCCAGCCCACCAAAAATTTCCCATAACGGATAACCAAAGATAAATGAAGCGCTTGTTTCCGCCCCTAACAGCATCTTTGTAAGCGCAATCCCTACCGCATAAACAACTATAACAACTGCATCGTCCAGCCCTACAAGAGCAATAGTCATGTCGCTAAGGCTTCCTTTCGCTCTTAGATCTCTTAAAACTGCTATTGTTCCTGCGGGATCGGTTGCACCGGCAAGTGATCCCAAGATTATGGAAAGCGGTAGGTTCTTCGTCAGTAAATACACGAAACCACATGTAGCAACAACGGTCATAACGACTTGCACGATCAGTATGATGACCATCTGCTTACCCATCCTTTTTAGGAAAGCAAAAGAGAAGCTCAAACCGACCATATAGGCAATGAGCGCAAGCGATGTCTCGGTGATGATGACACTAAATTGTTCAGGCAGAGTAAAATCCGGATGTTTTACAATTAGTCCAATGATAATACCCGCCAGAATATATGCTAGAACTTCAGTTAATCTTAACCTGCGTAGTATCTTTCCGAGTATAAATCCAAGTATGAGAATTAAGGCGACAAGGACATAGATATTCATATCATGTTCATAAACCTAGATCTGAGCTTTTTTAGCAAACGCTGGATTGTTACTTCTCCCAAGAGTCTTTTATTTTCATCAGCAACTGCTAATCTACGGATATCGAAGGAGGATAACTTCTTCAAAACGTCAGCTACAGTTTCCTCCGGCGAACACACAACAGGATTATGAGTCATGATATCCTGGACAACACTTTCTTTATGCAATATGTGATCCTTAGAAACTCCGAGTATGCGTACTTTTTTTTGCCCAGGAGGAATAATGGAACGCAGCATATCGTGTTCAGTTACTACGCCAACCACTTTCATTTCATCGGTATTGTTAACCACCCAAGCATGTGCCCTAACGGAAAGCTTCTTGAGGAACACGGCCCAACCCGCGTTCTCTTCTATATATGGGGTTTTATGCAGGGGTATCATTATCTCTCTTGTTTCTATCCTGTAAAATTCTTCCATAGCGTCCTTTCAAAAACCAACCCGTCTGGATTTGACCATAAGCTTGCGGTAAAGTTTAATCATGTACTTATGTTAGTATTCTAGAAGAGGAGGAAAGTTTAAGCAAGTGGTAATAACTTGCCCAGCTCTATTCGTTGTGTTAACGTAATCTGTAATTTTTTTAATTTTGGTATGACTTCTATTATTCTTGCCGGCGGTAAAAGTTCAAGGCTTGGTCGGAACAAGGCGCTTCAGGTTATCGGTGGCAAAAGTCTTATCCAGCGGGTGATTGATCGCCTTGCTATACTCAGTACAGAAATAATTATAGTGACTGCCGATGGTGAAGCAATTCCCTGCTACTCGACTGTAGAAATAAAGACTGTCGCCGACATTTATCCTGAAAAAGGTCCGCTGGTGGGCATTTTCTCAGGTTTACTATCGTCGTCCGATCCGCATGCTATAGCCGTTGGCTGTGACACACCGTTTCTAAGTGTCAGCTTAATAAAATACATGGCTCAAATATGCTCCGTGTACGATGTTGTTGTTCCCAGGATAAGGAATAAATTGGAGCCCCTATGCGCAGTGTATTCCAAGAATTGTTCAAGTCACATCCAAAGATTGCTGGAACAAAATGAACTAAGGATTGATAGACTTTTTAGCATGGTAAAGGTTAAGTATGTTGAAGAGGACGAGATCAATAGATTTGACCCCGAGCACTTAAGCTTTTTTAACATAAATGACCAAACTGACCTGGACAGGGCAATAAAGCTGGCAGCTAAGGAAGGATGGGGGGGAGAAGTGGAGCACTGACGCTACCACTTCTCCTGGGATAGTCGCAGCATGAGCCAAGTCTTAAGGCGCTCATCCAGCTTGCCCAGCCATGCTTCTATCTTACGTATATCTCCACTCATTAACGCAGCCTTCTCCTCCACCGTCAGTTTGTAATCTTTCAAAGCCTCAGCAGGATTTTCCGCCAATCGAGCCAAGAAGGCATTATCCTGGGCAGCTCTATCAAGCACAGCTAAGACGGCGTTTACTGCCGAGACCTTGTACTCCGGAATCTTGGCTAGCGGGTCAAGAGCATCATTTGTGAGAATATTTGCTGCTGCTTCACGCCAGTGAAATGGCATAAAAACAAGTCCAGGAGGTAAGCTTTCTGTAATGTGGACCGGGGCTTCTAACTTACCCCTTTTTGAAGCAAGCACTATCAAATCGTGCTCTACAAGACCGAGTTTTGCCGCATCACCGGGGTGCATTTCGACAACTCCATCGGGACGAAGTTCAGTGAGTACTCTTGAGCGCCGACTCATTGTGCCGGTATGCCAGTGTTCCAGCACTCGCCCAGTAGTGAGAATGAAAGGGTAGTTTTCAGATATCGATTCTGCTGGTGGAATATAGCCTACAGCATGGAATTTACCCAGCCCCCGTGTAAAGCCATTTTGGTAAAGGAAGCTGGTTCCTGGGTGTGAGGTATCTGGGCAGGGCCATAGTAGACCGTCGTAGTTGAGACGGTCGAAATAGACACCACCATAAATGGGCGTCAGGGACGCAATTTCTTCCATAATCTGGCTAGCACTCTGATAGTTGAAAGGATGCCCCATCTTCTCTGCCAGTGTTGAGATAATTTCCCAATCAGGTTTTGCCTTACCAGGTGGCAGGACAGCTTGCCTTACTCTTTGAATTCGTCTCTCAGTATTAGTAAAAGTACCGTCCTTTTCTGCAAATGCAGCTGCTGGGAAAACAACATCAGCTAGCCAAGCTGTCTCGGAGAGAAAGATATCCTGAACTACCAAAAATTCAATTTTTCCTAACGCTTGCTTCATATGTTCTAGGTGAGGCTCACTTAGCATGGGATTCTCACCCATGACAGCGAGTCCTTTGATGTCTCCCTTAAGTATAGCATTAGCTATCTCAGTAATTACTAACCCGGGACGGTCGTTCAATTCGCATCCCCAAGCAGTTTCAAATTTGATTCTAACAGCGGGGTCGTCAACCCTTTGATAGCCGGGATAGACGTTAGGCAGCGCTCCTATATCACAAGCGCCCTGGACATTGTTCTGACCCCTAAGAGGGCTGAAGCCCGTGCCCTCCCTGCCAATATTGCCAGTAAGCAGCAGTAAGTTTGCGACACATTTGACATTATCGGTGCCGGTGGTATGCTGAGTTATTCCCATACCATACAGTATGCAGGCGCTTTTTACTTCACCAAACAATTTGGCAGCTGCCTCTATATCAGTTTGGGGAACTCCGGTTATCGCCTCAACTACTTCAGGAGTATACTCTTCTACAAGCTTCTGCATATCCTCAAAACCTTCAGTACGTTCTTGGACAAATGCCTTATTTTCAAGTCCATCTCTGATAATAACGTGCATCAGCCCGTTGATAAGAGCAACATCTGTTCCTGGCTTGTGGTGAAGTTTGGCAGTAGCGTATTGGTTCAGTTCTGTAGAGCGTGGGTCAGCTACGATAAGCTTAACGCCGTCAAATTTGACTCTTCTCTTGACTATTGAGCCGATAACAGGATGGCAGTCGGTAGTGTTAGAGCCGATAACAAAAAAGAGCTCGGTTTTAGCAAAATCATCATAAGAATTGCTCATTGCTCCTTGCCCAAAAGCAGCAATCCCCCCGACAACAGTAGAGGCGTGACATAGTCGGGCGCAATGGTCAATATTATTAGTACCTATCACAGCACGAATAAACTTCTGCATAGCGTAGTTATCTTCATTTGTGCACTTCGCTGAGCTTATAGCCGCTATGCTATCTGGCCCGTAATCTTGCTTGAGTTCAAGGAGTTTATTGGCCACCTGTTCAAGAGCCTCATCCCAGCTAGCCTCACGAAAGATCTCCTGCACTTTCCCGTTGTGACCTGCTTGTCGGGAAACGCCTGGCAGGCGGATAAGCGGTGTTTTTAATCTTTCTGGATGACTAATGAAATCATATCCCCAGCGCCCTTTAACGCACAGACTGCCCTTGTTAGCAGGACCTTCTTGGTCACCTCGTACGGAAGCAATCTTATTGTCGCGAATGCCTAAGTAGATGGAACAGCCTACTCCACAGTAGGGGCAAATGGTTTTGACCTCTTTCGAAGGTAGCTTCTCCCATTTTGGCACCAATGCTCCTGTGGGACATCGGGCAACACATTCCCCGCAGGATTTGCAGATGGATTCGACGATCGGTTTGTCACCGAATGTAGCTACCTTTGCTGAGTTGCCTCGGAAAGCTAAATCAATAGCACCAACGACAACTATTTCATGGCAAGCCCGCACGCATTTGCCACAAAGGATGCACTTGTTTGGATCACGGATGAATGCCGGATGGCTTTCATCCACAGGAAGCACTTGAGTGCCCTTTATAAGGCGATCAATAGGCTCCCGTTCTATGCCTAAATATCGGGCAATTTTAAGCAATTCACAGTCCTGGTTTTTGGCACAAGTAAAGCAGTCACCGTGGTGATTAGCGATGATAAGTTCCATGGTGACACGACGTGACCGATTTACACGTTCTGTCTCAGTGTGGATTACCATTCCATCAGTCGCTGGTGTAGTACACGAGCTTACTAGGCCCCGCATACCCTCAATCTCAACCACGCACAGGCGGCAACCGCCATAGGGCTTGAGGTCAGCGTCATAGCATAATGTGGGAATGTAGATGCCAGCATCCAATGCGGCTTCAAGCACAGTAAGGCCCTGTTTGGCTTCTACTCCCTGTCCGTTGATAGTCAGCCTGATCTTGGCTATACTCTTTTCCTCAATCTCGGTTGTAGTGATTGTACTCATTCTAGCTCCTTCCTTTATATGCTGTACTCAAGCTTCAGAAGCCACAGGGATAGGCTTCTCAGGACTATCCGAAGGCTTCCCCGTAACTTTGACCACCGCACTGAACTTGGATGGGCAAATATCTAAGCAGCTCCCACATTTAATGCACTTATGCTGATCAATGACGTGCACCGCTCGTTTGCTGCCTTCAATTGCCTGGACAGGGCAATTCCTGGCACAAATCATACATCCCTCACATTTATCAGGGAGGATATAGTAAGATATTAGAGCTTGGCAATGGAGTGCGGGGCAGCATTTTTTAGATATGTGCTTTTCATACTCGTCCCGAAAGTAACGAATGCTGGTAAGTACTGGATTAGGGGCTGTCTGCCCCAAGCCGCAGAGCGAATTATCTTTTACCGATTCAGCCAATTCCTGCAGCAATTCAATGTCTCCAAGTCTACCTCGCCCATTGGTGATATTGTCTAATATATCCAGCATTTGTTTAGTACCCCAACGACACGGTATGCACTTCCCACAGGATTCAGCTTGGGTAAAGGTGAGGAAGAACTTCGTCATATCAACCATACAAGTATCCTCATCAATAATCACCATCCCACCTGAGCCCATAATTGACCCTGCTTGGGCTAGAGATTCGTAATCAACCGGCAGGTCTATCAAATCCTCGGGTATGAAACCACCGGACGGACCGCCAGTTTGCACTGCCTTCAGGCGTTTGCCTTCAGGAACACCACCTCCTATATCATATACAATCTCGCGCAAGCTAATCCCCATTGGGACTTCTATAAGCCCAGTGCGAACAATTTTACCGGCCAAAGAAAAGTTCTTAGTGCCCTTGCTTTTTTCCGTACCGTAGCTGGCGTACCATTCGGCACCTTTCGGGAAGATAGCCGAGATATTGCTCCAAGTCTCTACATTATTAATACTTGTTGGTTTTCCCCATAAGCCAGACTGGGCAGGGAAAGGGGGGCGGGAGTGGGGCATCCCACGACTGCCTTCTATAGAAGCCAGCAATGCTGTCTCCTCACCACAGACAAAAGCCCCAGCCCCTTCTTTAATCTTGATATTGAATCTGAAACCAGAGCCCATAATATCGTTGCCTAGCAAACCGTATTTCTCCATTTGCCTAATAGCAATCCGTAACCTTTGGATCGCAAGTGGATACTCAGCGCGGATGTAGACATATCCTTCAGTCGCACCGATAGCATAAGCACCGATGAGTATCCCCTCTAGTACAGCATGTGGGTCACCTTCAAGGAGTGCTCGATCCATGAATGCCCCGGGGTCTCCCTCGTCGGCATTGCATATGACATATTTGATATCGCCGGCGACATCGTGACAGAACTGCCATTTGACTCCGGTTGGAAATCCGGCACCCCCACGGCCCCTAAGCCCCGATTTCTTTATCTCATCAATCACTTCTTGTGGATTCATTCTCAGCGCTTTAGCCAATCCTTCATAGCCACCGCTGGCAATATAGTGGTTAATGTTTTCTGGATTGATGTTTCCACAATTGCGCAAGGAGATTCGGACTTGGGGTTTGAGCACGGGTAAGGTAAAGAGATTGGGAATACCATCCAGTGTCCCTTCGCCGCGTATACCCAGGGCTAACTCAGAACGAGGATTGCCGTTAATTAGATAATCCTTGATGATTTCAGGTATGGTTTCGGGAGCCAGATTGCCGTAGAAGACACTAGGCATGCCGGGTTTCATTATTTCAATCATGGGCTCTGCATAACAGAGACCAATACAACCGACCGGAGAGACATCAGCCTTAATATTCTGCTCGGCTAACTCATGATTAAGAACATCAAGTATATCTTCAGCACCAGCTGCTCGTCCACAAGTTCCCATACCAATTAAAATGCGAATATTGTCGCTTTGCTGCATTAATTTCCATTGCAGTTCAGCTTGACCTTTGATTTCTTCGAAATTCACTGGGCCTCCTTGTTCAATATCTCCCCTATCTTTTTCGCCGTCATCTTCCCATATACCTTATTGTTAATAACTACAACTGGTGCTAGTGCACAAGAACCAAAACAAGCTGTCGTCTCTAGCGAATACTCCAGATCCGGCGTAGTTTCACCTACACTAATGCCTAATTGTTTTTGTATTTCACCAAGGATTTGTGCGCTACCACGTACATGACAAGCAGTGCCCCGGCATACTCTGATGATATTTCTCCCTGTCGGTATAAGTTTGAATTGAGCATAGAATGTGCCCACGCCAAAGACACTGCTTTCCGGTAAATTAAGAAACTTAGCTATCTTTTTCATAGCTAGCTCAGGAAGGTAGCCAAACACCTGTTGGACTTGTTGTAAGATAGGGATAAGCTCATCTTCCCGCCCTCTATAAGAAGATAGAATTTCCTCCAGTCGGTCATCGACAGTGGTCTCTTGCTCTGATAAAAGCCCCCGAGTGTCCTGCGTTACTGTAAGATTTTCCATTATGTGCCTCACTGCTTACCATTTCTCTTGAGACAGCCGACACCACAGCCAGGTAGTCAACTCTACATCTAGCTTACCTACCCATGATTCTATTTTCTTGATATCTCCACTAGCTAAGGCGGCTCTTTCCTCGGTGCTCAAAGAGTAGTACTCCTTGAGAGCTTCGTAAGGATCGTCAGCTAATCGCGCCAGGAATTCCGATTCGTTAGCTGCTCTTTTTAAGACAGCGAGCACCTCTTCTATACCTAGCACTACCTGTGCTGCAACTTCTTCTTCTGTTACTGATAGTTCTGTAGTCATTTCTAAATCTCCTCCTTTTGTTTCAGAGTAAATTTACCAGTCACTTCTACGCCTGTCATCGTCCATAGGTTATAATTTGTAGTAGTGCTTTCGTTGTGTACAAAAGGGCAATCGGCTTGCCCAAATGTGCACATAGGCTTATAATTACTTAGGAAGCTAAGGATTTGGGGACAAAAGAAAAAATAACAGTCTTGATTGCCGACGATCACCCTTTAGTGCGTGAAGCACTTCGTCAAGCACTGGACAATGAGAACGACATGGAGATTGTGGCTGAGGCTGCTGAGGGTGAGGAGGCTGTCAAGCTTGCTTCGGAGTTGAAGCCGGATGTAGCGGTGATGGACATTATTATGCCCAAACTCAATGGAATTGAAGCTACCAGAAAGATCAAAGAGATTGCTCCTGACATAGCAATTTTAATCCTCACTGCTTATGATGATGATGAGTATGTATTGGGACTACTTGATGCTGGGGCGGCCGGCTATCTTCTGAAGAGTGCTAGGGGGCGTGATTTGGTTGGGGCTATTCGAGCTATAAGATCAGGTGAATCCGTGCTTCATCCCAAAATTATAGCCAAGTTGTTGAAGCGGGCTACAATAACGCCAGCCGGGGAGCATAAAGCATCGGATCTACTTACTGAGCGCGAATCAGAGATACTTAGTTTGGTCACATCTGGAATGAGCAATAAAGAGATAGCCGAGAAATTGATTCTAAGCCAGCGTACCATCAAAGCTCACCTGACTAATATCTTCAATAAACTGAATGTCGCTTCACGAAGCGAGGCAATAGTCAAAGGATTGCAATGGGGATTAGTTACCTTAGAAAACACCGGGAACAGGTCCCGGGGTTAAGAAACCCTCACCTCTGGATTATAATCATCCTATTCGTTTTCCTGACCATATCTCATCTTACCCAACTCCTGTCTCAAGTACCTTTCTTGAGCGAAATTTCTCTTCCTGCTGTCTTACAGATTTCGCGACACAGTTTGGAGCGCCTTCTTTATCTCTTGTTAATATTGTATGCAGGCTGGGCATTGGGAATCGTCTGGAGCGCCATAGTATGGCTGTCGAGCGCTGGGGCAATGCTGGTTCGCGCATTCCTCATTTCTATCGACATTAGAGATGTGCTCCTAGAGAGTATGGCTATCCTTGTTATTGGCGCTTTGGCAATCACGATTATGGTAGCCTACCGTCAGAATAAACGGCAGCGAGAGAAGCTCAGAAGAACTGTCCAGGATATGAAATTGGTACGGCGGAATTATGAAGAGTTATTTACGAACGCCAGTGATGCTATCTGGATACATGATCTAGATGGTAATATCACGTTAGCTAACAAGGCTTGTGAGAAACTCACCAGTTATTCGCTTTCGGAGTTAATTGGTATGAATATCCGGGAGTTCCTCAACCCAGAGGCAATGACTCTGGCAAGACAGGTGAAAGACAGGCTGTTGAGAGGCGAAGCTATGGAACAGCGTTATGAGCAAAGGTTAATCAAGAAAGATGGGTCTGAAGCAATCATGCAGTTGGCCACACGCGTTATATTTAGCGATGGCAAACCTAAGTCTTTCCAGAATATGGCCCGTGACATAACCGAAGAGAGGAAGTTACAGCACAATCTGCAATTCTACCTCAGGCAAGTTCTACAAGCTCAGGAAGAAGAACGTAAGCGTCTTGCCCGAGAACTCCATGATGATACATCTCAGCAAATTCTACTATTAACACATGGAGTAGATAACATTGCCTCGAAAGCTGATCACTATATACCCAAGGAATTAAGAAGTGAATTGGAGAAGCTATATGAACTATCTAGGCAAACGTACCGAGGAGTTAAACGCTATGCCCAGGCTCTAAGGCCGGGAATCCTGGATGATCTAGGCTTGGTGGCAGCTATCAAATGGTTGGCTGAGGAAATACAGGAACTTAGCGGGATTGGAATTGAGGTTAGAATTGGTGCTATTCCATCACTAGCTCCAGAAACACAATTAGTTTTATTCCGAATTATTCAAGAAGCCCTAAATAATATCCACCGGCACTCCGGCGCATCTGAAGCCAGCATCATAGTTGAGTGCCAGCGAACTGAAATTGAGGTGACTATTAGCGATAACGGCAGGGGTTTTCAGCTTCCGCGACAGCTAAGTGAGTTTGCTGGTCAGGGTAAGTTGGGGCTTACAGGAATGTCGGAACGAGCCCAATTAATAGGTGGGGAACTTGAAGTTAGTTCCCAAATGGGTAAAGGTACGACAATAATGGTCAAAGCACCAATACGGCTTTATAATCACTGAGACATTTAGAGGATAACCAAGGAAGTCACTTACCTTTCTTGGGTTTGAGGCTTTAATCCTACATAATCTACTTCTTGTAAGGCAATTAGAGTTTTTCCACTTTAACTGCGGAGACCTTGAGCTCAGGAATTTTGGATACTGGGTCGAGCTTAGGATTGGTAAGGATATTGGCAGCACTTTCAGCGAAATGGAAAGTCATAAATACCACTCCTGGCGGTAATGCTTCAGTGACCTCAGCTTTAGTGATAACTTCGCCGCGACGAGAGCTGACTTTTACTTTATCACCTTGGGCTATACCGAGTTTTGAAGCATCATCGTGGCAAATCTCCACCGTGCCTTCAGGTTCTATAGTATTAAGACCGGTTACCTTGCGGGTCATCGTCCCGGTATGGAAGTGATACAAGCTGCGCCCCGTTGTCAGAATAAGAGGATAATTCTCATCTGGCATCTCTCCTGAAGGAATATATTCTAACGGGATAAATCTGCCTTTGCCCCTACTGAAAATCTTTGTGTGTAATATTGGCGTACCGGGATGATCATCGGTAGGGCAAGGCCACTGGATTCCGCCTTTCTCTAACCTTTGATAACTCATGCCACCGTAGCTCGGAGTAAGACTACGGATTTCCTCCATTATGTCAAAGGGATGGCTGTAGTTGAAGCCCTTAGCCCCTAACCTTTCAGCTATCTGGCAAACTATCCACCAATCTGGTTTGGAATCACCGATTGGCTCAATAGCTTTCCTTACTCGTTGTACGCGGCGCTCGGTATTGGTAAAGGTGCCGTCCTTCTCAGCAAAGCTTGCCGCTGGTAGGACAACATGGGCAAGTTTTGCTGTCTCAGAAAGGAATATATCCTGAGCGACAAAGAAATCAAGCCGAGACAGTGCTTCGCGGACATGCTGGGAATCTGGATCGCTTAATACTGGGTTTTCTCCAATTAGATACAAGGCCTTGATTTTGTGCTGATAGGCCGCTTCAAGAATTTCGACCAGGGTCAATCCCGGAGATGAGGGTAATCCACACCCCCAAGCAGATTCGAATTTCTCCCTGATAGTTGGATCGCTTACTGCTTGATAACCAGGGTAGACGTTAGGTAAAGAGCCCATATCGCAAGCGCCCTGAACATTATTCTGACCCCTGAGAGGATTGACCCCACTTGATGGCTTACCCACGTTCCCAGTAAGCATTGCTAAGTTGGCAGTAGCCAGTACATTGTCGGTGCCGTGGGAATGCTGGGTAATGCCCATCGTGTAGAAGAGAATAGTAGCTGGTTTACTAGTAGCGTAGATGCGGGCTGCCTCTGCTATATCTTTCGAGGGTACTCCTGTAATCTGTTCCACAAAATCGAGGTCGAAGTTTGAAAGTGAATCCTTAAAGACATCGAAATCCTGACAGCGTTGCTCTATGAAGGACGAATCAAGCAGATTCTCATCCACTATAACCTTCATCATACCCATGAGCAAGGCAACATCAGTGCCGGGACGTAGTCGAAGCCAGATGTCAGCAAAGCGGCAAATATCAATTTTCATAGGATTGGCGACGATAAGCCTACCTCCGTTTTCAACCGCTCTCTTTATCCGTAATCCGATTATTGGGTGGCTTACTGAGGTATTTGTACCTATAGCTAATATGCAAGCGGCGTCTTCAGCCTCATTGATAGAATTAGTCATGGCGCCACTACCGAAACTCTGGACTAGACCAGCCACTGATGGAGCATGGCAAAGGCGGGCGCAGTGATCAATATTATTGGTGCCCAGCACTACTCGACCGAATTTCTGCATTACATAATTCTCTTCATTGGTACACTTGGCTGAGGCAATTACCGCTACTTCCTGCGGGGAATAGTGCTTCAGTTTATCTGCCACCAGATCCAGTGCTTGATCCCAAGCCGACTCTTTCAACTTCCCGTTCTTTCTTATCAATGGGGATGTTAATCGCTCGGGGTGATGAACGAACTCGGCTATACCAAATCGACCCTTGACACAGAGCCTTCCTTTACTAGCCGGGTTACCTACATCACCTTGTACGCTAACGATAACATCTCCTCGGACACCCAGTTTAATACCACAGCCACATCCGCAGTAACAGCAGACACTTTTTACTTCCCGTGCTGGTCTCTGTGTAGTCTTGGGGATTAATGCGCCGACAGGACACCTAACAACACATTCTCCACAAGATACACACTCAGATTCGATGATAGGTTTGTCCTTCATTGCACTGACCCTGGTATCGGGCCCGCGAAAAGCGAAGTCAATGGCACCCACTCCTTGGATTTCATCGCAAGTCCGGATGCAGATACCACAAAGAATACATTTGTTGAGATCACGGCTGAAAAAGGGGTTTGAATCATCAATCGGCAACTTCTTGTTTGTTCGCTTTAAGCGACTTAGTCGTTCTTCCTTGATGCCCACGTAGCCAGCAATCTTCTGTAACTCACACTCGGGATTCTTGAAGCATTCAAGGCAATTACGTTCATGATTTGCAATTAGAAGTTCGGCAGCAATACGCCGAACTTTGTTGATTTCGGGGCTTTCTGTTATTACTGCGATTCCTGCCTCAACGGATGCCTTGCAGGAGATGGTAAGTCCTTTTCCCTGGATCTCGACCATACATAGTCGGCATCCACCAAATGGCTCCAGATCGGGGTGATAGCAGAGATGTGGAATATAAATTCCGTGCTCAAGGGCAGCCTTAAGAATAGTATCTCCCTTGTTTGCTATAACCTCTAACCCGTCGATGGTAAAGCTAACCTTCTCCATCATTTGGAGTCTCCTTCACTGAGCCGACCTGGAATGCATTCCACGGCACTGAATCGCTCCGGACATAAGCTCATACATACACCGCATCTACTGCATTTGTCCTGATCAATCACATGAACCTCCTCCTTACCACCCTTGATGGCTCCAACGGGGCAATTCCGAAGACAGATCATGCAGGCCTTACATTTATCTGGTAGTATATGATAGGAGATGAGCTCTCTACACACTCGAGCTGGGCACTCCCTTTTGTGGATATGGGCTTCATATTCATCTCGAAAGTAACGAATAGTGGTAAGGACAGGGTTTGGTGCAGTTTGGCCCAAACCACAAATTGAGCCTATTTTTATTGCTTCGCCTAATTCGCTAAGAAGGTCAATGTCTTCGGGCTTGCCTTTGCCTGCGGTTATCGCCCTGAGGATTTCTAGCATTTGTGAACTTCCTAATCGGCATAAAGAACACTGTCCACAGGATTCCTTCTCAGTGAAGTCCAGAAAGTAGCGGGCGACATCTACCATGCAGGTGCCGTCGTCCATTACCACCATACCACCCGAGCCCATTATAGCGCCGACAGTAGCGAGTGAGTCGAAATCAACAGGAATATCCAGCAGGCTTGCTGGAAGACATCCTCCCGAAGGGCCACCAGTCTGCACTGCTTTGAAAGCTTTGCCTCCGGAAATCCCGCCGCCAATATCAAAAATGATTTCTCGGAGAGTGATTCCCATAGGCACTTCAATTAGCCCGCAATTTGCGATTTTGCCCGTAAGTGAGAAAATAGCGGTACCTTTGCTTTTTTCGGTTCCCACTTCAGCAAACCAATCCGCTCCCTTGTTTATGATCCAGCGGATGTTGGCAAAGGTCTTCACATTGTTTAGCACGGTAGGCTTACCCCAGAGCCCTTCTTCAGTCGTGCGGGGACGGGGAAGAGATTTGGGCATCCCCCTGTTGCCTTCGATAGAAAGAGTTAAAGCAGTGGATTCTCCGCAGACGAAGGCACCGGCTCCCTGGAAAATTTCTAAGTCAAAACTGAATTTGGTACCGAGTATATTCTCACCGATAAATCCCTTTTCCCTTGCCTGATTGATGGCAATCTCCAAATAGTTCACTGCCAAGGGATACTCAGCGCGAACATATATATACCCCTTCCTGGCACCAACAGCATAGCCAGCAATTATCATTCCCTCCAGAACCGAATGAGGATCACCCTCCAATACCGAGCGGTCTTGAAATGCCCCCGGGTCGCCTTCATCGGCATTGCAGATAACGTACTTCTCATTACCGGGAGCCCGGCGACAACCTTCCCACTTCCGTCCGGCAGGAAAACCAGCACCACCACGTCCTCGAAGTCCAGAACGGCTCACTTCGTCAATGACTCCGTCTGGCTCCATTTCAGAAACTACCTTTCTCAAGGCTTCGTAGCCACCACTACCAATATAATGATCAATGTTTGTAGGACTGATGAAACCACAGTTCCAAAGGACCCTTCTTACTTGTGGTTTGAGCATCGGTAGATCAAAAAGAAGAGGAATTCCATCAACTGTGCCTCCTGTACATCCCAATGCATAGTCTGCAAGAGTATCGTCCTTCGTGAGATAACAATCAATTAGCTCTCTGGCTCTCTCTGGGGAAATATTGCGATACCAGACATTAGGATGTCCCGGTTTAGCAATACCGACTATCGGCTCCGCATAGCAGAGTCCAAAGCACCCAGTTTCAATAATTTCTGCATTAATGTTACGGTTTTCGAGTTCTTGACGAAAAACCTCCAGTGTGTCTAGTGCCCCAGCAGAGCGACCGCAAGTTGCCGTCCCTACAAAAATTAATGGATTCTTGCTGTGCTGAAACAGTTCCCTTTCTCCACTTATTTCCTGTTTGATCTTTTTAGGGCGCATGAGCTTCCTCTTTTTTAGTGAAAAGCTCTTTCACTTTCTTGGGGGTCATTTTTGACTCAACTTTCCCGTTGATAACAAGGCACGGTGCCAAAGCACAGCAACCGATGCAGGCCACCGTCTCTAATGAGTATTCGAGGTCTGGTGTAGTCTCTCCTTCTTTAATTCCCAGTTGTCTTTTCACCTCATCAAGAATCTGTGGGGCACCACGAACGTGGCAAGCTGTACCCCTGCACGTCGTTATCTGCGTCCTTCCAAGAGGAACAAAACGGAATTGAGCATAGAACGATGCGATACCAAAAACCTTACTTTCTGCTACTCTGCAGAATTCAGCGACCGTGTTCATTGCTTCTTCTGGAAGGTACCCGAATTCTGACTGGATTTTCTGCAAAATGGGAATCAGTTCATCTTGGGTTCTCTGATAAGAGGATAGGATGTTCGATAATGAGTATTCTATACTACTTCCCGTTTGTTTTTTATGATTCTTTGCCACGACTTTTTAAATTGAGTGAATGAGATGACTAGACTATCCTCGTAAGATCAGGTAAAGCAAAACACACTTCATTGCCTGGACTATATCATGAACACAGGTTTCAACGCAAACAGAAATATCGAGAGTAATTATCTATTGCTGAGGGGTTAGTTGAGCAGTTGCTGAATTAGGTAGAAGTAATACTTTTAACTAGTTTCCAAACAATAGTTTCGCAGAGGACGGTTATATCCTCGGTAGATAGATAATCAGAAATATTGGCATCAAACAATATCCCTCCATTAGGGGGAAACTCGTCATCACCCTTCCACAAAGCAAATGTTATGGGCACATGATTAAAAGCGTCGATAGTTACAGATACATCCCCGTGATCCGCTTTATAACCACCCAATTTTGCCGAGAGCTCTATTAGTAACTCAGGCTTTTGACCAAAGTGCTTTACGAAAGGATTTATGGCTCTTTGGGAAAATGCTGGAAAATAACTGACACCGCCGGGTAATTGTTTATAGTTAATCAATATACCAGTGGGTGGGGTTCCCTTCGACAAGGTGAAATAGTGAAGTATCAGGATTTTATCCTTCATCGGAACTTCAGTTTTACTATCTGTCAACGATATTTCGCCATCGGGGATCGTGATGTGATATGGTTGATTCAAATAATCGATAATTATCTTATTAAGCCCTACACATTGTGCACCGCTTTTACGACATTGTTCTTCTGTATCGTTGATTTTCGCTAACTGCTCACGAGCAAGATTGTACGAGAGTTCAAAACCCTGTTCTCGGGAACCTTGTGATAAATGATGTTGGTTTTTCATTAGGGAGTTAATTTAGGGCGGGGTAAAAGGCCGGCTGCCTCTACTATCTCAGGTACTACTTCCTCCCATTCGATAGCCATGATATGAACACCGGCTACACCGTCAATTTCACGCAATTGATTGATAATGTCGATACAGAGTTTCACACCCTCCCCGGGCACCTGCTCCTTAGGTACTCCTTGAAGTCGGGCAACAACGCTGTCAGGCACATCCATTCCAGGGACCCTGGTTTTCATATATTTTGCAGCACCCACGGACTTAATGGGAGCAACACCAGCTAGTATCTTTACCTTCTTATGTAATCCCAAATCCCGTACCATCTTCATCCAATCAGCGAATTTATCGACATTGTAGATAATCTGGGTTTGGATAAAATCTGCCCCTGCCGCCACTTTCTTAGCTAGACGTACAGCCCGGATCTCGAATGGGTCGGCAAAAGGATTAGCAGCAGCTCCAATGAAAAGGCGAGGTTCAACTGTCATCTCTTCGCCACACTGGAACTTTTTCTCATCCCGCATGTCTTTAACCATTCTGATAAATTGAATGGAATCGAGATCATAAACACCTTTTGCCATAGGATGGTTGCCGAATTTCTGGTGGTCACCAGTAAGACACAACATATTATTGAGGCTCAATGCGGATATACCCAGGATATCCATCTGGAGGGCAATACGATTCCGGTCACGACACGTCATCTGTACAATGGGGTCTAAACCTTCTTCTTTACCTATAGAGCAAGCTGCCCAGGATGCCATACGAACTACTGCAGTCTGACCATCGGTGACATTGCAGGCATCTACATTGCCTTTGAGTATTTTCGCTTTTTTCCTGATTACTTCAGCATCAGCACTTTGTGGTGGTCCCAGTTCGCCCGTGACAGCAAACTGTCCAGCCTCTAGCACCCTTTCCAGATTGCTTTTCGTTTTCATTTATGCCTCCAATCGTTTAACTCATAGTAATAACTAAGGAAACCTTTTAACCGGTGGTCCTGATATAAGGCTCACGCTCCAATTCTTCGGTGTCACAAGCCTTTCCAATTTATTAAGCTGTCCTAGTCTGGCAAGTTGATCGACAATCTCTTGCCAGACGCAGGGTATATCTGGATCGACTTCACACTTACCACCTTGCGAGCCTCCACAGGGACCGTTAAGCAGATGCTTTGAACATCGAGCGATAGGACAGATACCGCCAGTGAATTCCAGCATACAATCACCGCACTCAAGGCAACGCTCCGCCTCTTTCCACTCTGCATGAGCACCACCTGAGGATAGAGTGTTACAGCCGGGATGTACCACCTTATTCACTAATTCTGATACCGTCTGCACTCCAGCCCCATCCGTAAGAACCAGGATTGAATCGGCAGCGTCGATTTCCTTTTTGTGGGTTCTGAGTTTTAATCTGGTTAACGCGCTATCGCACAGCATATCCACAACTACTGAACCCGTAATAGTTTTGCCTTTCTCCTGTAACCTTTCCCCCATTTCTGCTACTTGTTTTTCTCCCCCGCTTCCCCATCCCTCGGCGCAACCCTTACAACCAATGAGGAAGATATTCTTATCCCCGTTAAGATAACCTAGAATTTCTTCAAATGGCTTTTGCTCTGAAATCAACATTTCATCTCTCCTTTAGGATTTGTATTATTAAGTTCTGATATAACTATGTCTATTATATGAGGCATTCTACATTGGAGTTCTGGCGATAGTTCTAATCCCCAGTTAACGTCCTTGGGCTCGACCCCGATAATTACGGTCTCACTTATACTATTCCAAAGCCGCATTAGTCTTAAGTTGTCCACAAGACCCATGTCGTGCACGGATAACAATGGCCTTTG
>Ga0209536_100005183_pt1 | contig 20365 bp, 19 predicted proteins | sample DeeMarSeWOR28_12_FD_187461 | JGI IMG/M metagenome (GOLD analysis project Ga0209536, IMG submission 187461) | Marine sediment microbial communities from White Oak River estuary, North Carolina - WOR-2-8_12 (SPAdes) (version 2) | ecosystem: Environmental > Aquatic > Marine > Intertidal zone >...
GCAGTCAAATCCCTTATTTACCAATCGGCTTAAAATTGAATTTTTGCCCACCAATCGACGCCTCGTACATCAGGCCACCTTTGGCCAGGGTGTACGTAGCCATGCCGCGCTTCCACGCGCCCACGCCCTTGGTATCGCCGGCGGAGGCCGAGGCTCCCGCGGTGGATGCGCCGGCCTGGGCGCCGTAGGTCAGTGCGACCGCGGTGGCATCCGCGCCGAACTCGAACTCACCCTGGGTGAATTCCTTGTACACGTCGGCGTTCTTGAACAGGATGAGTTGGCTGTAGGCCTGACCGCCCAGCTGCCAGCCGATCGTGATCTGGCCCATGGACACGTTGCCGGTATGTTTGCCGCCGGCGAACACACAGCCGGTCCCGCCGGCTCCGCCAACACCCACGCCGGCCTTGCCAATGGTCGGCAGCACCGCGTAGCCATAAGACTGTCCCAGCATCTCATTTACATTGCCGAGTTCTTTGAACTTGGCCATGGCCTCCTGGCATTCCTGTGGGGTCGCGGCCGCCTGGGCGGACGTGGCCGCCAATGCGAGCAGTGAGGCAATGGTAATCAGAATTCTTCGCTTCATTGTGGTATCTCCTTTGCAGGTTTGAATATGAGTATCTAGCGAAGCAGCATCTGGAGTGTCACCAGATACTGGTCGAAATCGTTGCCGAAACGGGTCCTGGCTCCGGTACTGTAGCCGATCTTGACGGTGTAAACACCCCGAAAGGGCACCACGAAGGTGCCGCCGATGCGCGAGTTGCTTTGCAGGTCGACCAGTTCTTCGCCACCCACGGTCTGCTGACCGCCGGTAAAATAGTTGAACTCCAGCGAGGCCCAGAAGCCCGGCCGGAAGCGATGGACCAGGTGTGCCTCGGCGGCCCAGATGGGTTCCTGCTCGCGGCGACCCTGGATGAAGTCGGGATCGTCCCCAAAAAACCAGGCGCCAGCTTCGAGTTCGAGCAGCCAGCGCCGCTGGAGCGGTATGACGGAACCCAGCTCGGCTTTCATTGCCCAGCGATTGGCGCCGACGTTGATCAGCCGTTTCTTGTCGTAGTGACCCCACGGCGGCACGATCTTCAGGCTGGCCCCGAGCAACGGCCGCGGATTCGCACGCAATGCCTGGAAATCTGTGGGGGTCAGGGTCGGGGCCCCCACCAGGTTGACCGTCAGGCCGATGCTGGGATCGTTGAAGCCGGCGAAGTCACGGCGGCCCGGAGTGTCTTCCACAAGCCCTTTGGTTGTACCCCAGGAATAGGGCGCTTCCACCACGACATTGGCGGTCCGCCCCAGCAGATCGAAGGTCTGCAGATAGCCCAGGACGCCCGTGTTGATTTTCGAATCGACGCCATACAGGGGAATCGAAGGGTCCATCAACACGTCGCCGGAGGACCGCGAGTAGCCGAACACCAGCACCTTGGTGCCGACCGGGGCCGGCCAGAAGGAGCGCGGCGACAATTCCTGGGCCGCGGCCGACACGGTCCACAGGCCGCACAGCAGCGAGGCCCATGCCAGCCACAGCAGACTCGAGCGGCGCTGTACCTGCGGTGTACCTTCTACCACTGCATGCCGACCCTTTTGATCACCAACGGAAATTGAACCCGGCCGTCGGTCCCTGGTAGCGGAAATCCGTTCTCAGATCGCCGTCCCGGAACTCGGCTTCCTTGTAATGGTAACCGAACATGAGTCGTTTTTGCTGGCGTTTGCCAACTGTGCAGGCAAAGTTCGCACTCACGACCCAGGTGCCCTCGGAGTCGCCGAAACTGGCATCCGCCCGGGTCACCAGGGACCAGCGCTGGGACAGCTCAAAGCGATAGCGGGCGCCGATCAGCGCGTCGGAATAGTCCGCCGAACTGCGCTGCTCTCCGACCGGCTCATCTCCGAGGCGAAAGCGGTAGCGATCATCGAAACTGCTGTAGCGTAATCCTCCGTACACGCTGAACGCGGATCCAGTTCCGGCCGGCCAATAAGCCACAGCAGCGTCCAAAAAGACCTGTTCGCTGTCGCTGTCAACCGTGAACACCTGCCGTTCCTGGGTGTCGGAGGTCTCCAGGCAGGTCAGGTCCATGAAGCCGCTCCAGTGCCCACGCCCCCCCTCCACATGCACCATGAAGGCTGAATCGAGTACGTCCAGCAAGTCCTTGAATGCGATTTGACCGCCACCGAGCGCTTCGTCCCTGAGCGTGAGATCAACCTTGGTCTGGGTGGCCCAGAGGTAAGGCGTCACCGACCAGCGAAACGAATCCGAATCCTGGGCCCAGGCTGCGGTAGATGGTAAAAAACCCGGTATCAAGGCCAGGCTGCGGCACAGGCTGTTGAATACTTTGACGCTACCTTTCTTGCGCGGATTCATGGCGATTGACTCCTGTAAGGCAGGGATTGACCGTGTCGCGAAGCATGACCAGAACTCGCAGGCAGTCTTCGCTGCACCAGCCAAGCCGCTTCACTCGAGGGTCATTGATTTCCAGACTGTTTTTGTTCAGGATCGCGTTCGTGTCATCGACGCAGATTACGCAATCGCCAGCTTGGCCTGCAACGCATTGTCATCGCTCGCGCTCACCGGCTCTCCAGGATCGTGACGCGCTGCAGATCTTCCCAGCAGCTGGATGGCGGTACCGACCTGAATCAGTAAACACGGCGGTTTAGGTTCGCTTCGCGGCCGCCCTTCTTGATAATCGGTAAAATGGATACGGTCGCACTGTAATCTGAACCAACTTAAGGAAAAACATCATCAGACGAACCGAGCCAATCCCGCTGGTCATTCCGTCCGTGGCATGCCTCTGGGTCATCGCCAGCATGTTCCTCCTGTTCCAGAACACCGCACTGGCAGGAACGGAAAAGCCGCGTTTGATTCTCCAGATCACGGTCGACCAGTTGCGCGGCGACTTGCCGGCGCGGTTTCTCGATCGCATGGGTGAAGGCGGTTTCCGGTATTTCCTAGAGGAAGGTATCGTCTACGGCAACGCCCACCACGCGCACGCCAACACCGAAACCATCGTCGGCCACGCTACCCTCGCGACCGGCGCCCACCCCTCGGCCCACGGGATGATCGGCAATATCTGGTTCGACCGCGGAACCGGATCACTGACCTATAACATCGAGGATGCTCGCTACGGGCTTCTGACCGAGGGCGCAGACGTCGACCAGAAGACGGAAATCGACCCCACCCAGAAAGTGGCCGGCACCGATGGCCGATCGCCCGCGGCGATACTGGTTTCGACCTTCGGCGACGAGCTCTCGATCCATACCGCGGGAATAGCCAAGGTCTTCGGCGTCTCGATCAAGGATCGCGGCGCAGTCTCGTTTGCGGGGCACGCCGGCAAGGCGTTCTGGTTCTCGAAGAGCGCCGGCCAATTCGTCACCAGCAACTTCTACTACGACAAATATCCCGAGTGGGTCACCGCCTTCAACAAGGCTGACCCGACCCTGCGCTTTGCCGACACGTCCTGGGAACTGCTCCAGGACCCATCGCGTTATCTGTTCGGTAACCGCGACGACCAGGCCTGGGAGCTGGACCTGCCACCCTTCGGTCGCACATTCCCGCACAGTTACGGGCCGGCGGATGGATCGACATTCACCACCCTTCTCACCGTGAGCCCGGCCGGCGACGAGCTGACGCTCGAATTTGCCAGGGCGCTGATCGAGAGCGAAGCCCTGGGCGCCGACCCGGTGACCGACTTTTTGTCCGTCAGTTTCTCCTCCACGGATTACGTCGGTCACCTGTTCGGACCTTCAAGCCTGGAGGCCGAGGACAACCTGTTGCGGCTGGACCGCACGCTCGCGGCGTTGCTCGCGTATGTCGATGAGAAAGTCGGGCTGGACAACACGCTGGTGGTGCTGTCCGCCGACCATGGCGGTCCCGAAGCGCCGGCGGACCTGCAGCAGTATGGGTTCGAGGCAAATTACGTGGACCCGGACTCGTGGGAAAAGGAGGCGGGCTTCGCCGCCCTGAAAGAGCGCTTCGGTATCGGTGAAGAGCTGATCCGGCAATACGCACACCCCTACCTCTACCTGAATCATGAACTCATCGCCGAAAAAGGTCTGTCGCTGGGTGAAGTCGAGGAAGCGGTCGCCGCCGAGCTGGTCAAGTTCGAAGGCGTCGCCCTGGCGGTCTCCAACACGGCGATGGCGCATGGCGAGTTTCCCGACACGCCGCTGCTGCGTTCGGTCCTGAATAACTACAATCCACGGCGCTCCGGCGACATCTTTGTCGTCTTCCGGCCGCACTGGTTCATCAACGACTTCGACGGCCTCACGGTCGCCGCGACCCACGGGTCACCCTGGCGTTACGACACCTTTGTGCCGGTCATGTTCGCCGGCGCCGGTATCAAGCCACAAAAAGTCTTTCGGGAAATTCACACCATCGACGTGGCTCCAACCCTCGCCGCCGTTGCGGGCACCAAGCCGCCCTCCGGTACCCGCGGCAAGGTACTGGTCGAGGTCCTGAAAGGTCGGTGATTTCGTTTTCAAGGAGTCAGACCCTTTCTTCCGGATCTCAATTTTGGAGCCCCTGGTGAACTCAAGACAGACAAGCGGAGCACTGGCCTTACTCCTGCTGCCCGTCCTCCTGCTGGCCATCTCCCCGGCCACGGCTGAATCCACGATCAACGTCGGCAGCGTCAAGATGGAGTCCGAAGCCGGTGTCCCCGGCGTGGTCGGCGATGTCGATGATGCGCTGGAAGAAGAGGCTGCCACGGATACAGCAAAAAAGGCACGCAACTTTGAACCGGTCGTCGCGCCTCTGCCGTCCCGCAATTCAGCATTTGGCTGTATGCTCAGCGTGCCGGCCATGCTGATGTACAAGCCGTCGTTCAATCAGCCTGAAGATCGCGTCGCAGTACGTTGGCAAGGGTGCACCATTTTCCTGTACCCCGCATTCGGCCAGGGGGCCGACCTGCGCGGCTACCAGATGGGTTCCTACCGGGACCAGTTCCTGGTCGCTGCTCAGGCTGAGTACCGCCATCGCTTCACCGAACGCATCGGTGCGGTTGCCTTCGCCGGCGTCGGCAGTGTATCGCCGGATTTTTCCGGCTGGGAAAAGACCCTCGGCTCATTCGGAGCAGTTTCCGCTGGGTGGTTGCACCCAAGAATGGCGTCAGCCTGCGCGTCGATGTCGCCCGCGGGCGAGACGAAACCATCTATTACGTAGGCGTGGGCGAGGCCTTCTGAGCGGGCGTGTTGGGGACAGCCCAGCCCAGCCCCGCTTCCATCGCCGCCTTGACCCTTCCGACCTTCGCCCAGGATGTCGATCTAAACTCGTCCAAGGTCTCGCAAAGCACAACACAGTGGTCTGGCTAGCCAATCTCCGCCTCTGATCCTTTACCGAGACTGGCGAGTCAGAGTTTCTGAATGTCCGCCAAGGCCTGCGACTGGGGCTTTTGGGAGAACTTTGGCCGGCCTGCCGGCAGACCCCACAGGATTTCTCCCTGTATGTAGTACGCCTCCCCTGCGGCTACATCCAGGGTCACGGAATCGCTGCCGTCAACCGAGGGACTGCGAGCCCGAAACGTATATTGGCCGGGTTCCAGGTATTCATGGATCATTGAGCCATTGGACAGGTTCCCGAGCGATTTCGCGCTGCTGTCCGGGGTTTCCAAATGGATCGCCGAACCCTCTGCCTTCCTGAGCCGATAGAGCACAAGCAGCGCTTTGTCGGGTTTTGTCGATGGAATGGGTGCGGCCTCCACGGGTAGGATTAAATCTGTCAAGATGAGGGTCAGCGCAAACAAGCCGACGATCGTTGATCGTAATTTCATGCATTCTCCGCTGTTCGGGCAGGGTTGAACCGCGGTCAGCAAAAAACACCGGCGCAGGGTTGACCAGATTTTTTGCTCCGGGCCCGGCTTGCGGTTCCAGGGCGAAAGGTACGGCTCATCCGTGGCCAGGACCTGCATGGGGTAGCTCTGCAGATCCGGGCTGTACTCGACCCCGTCGCGGCTGCGCAGCGCCGCCCGCCGGGTCGCAAAACCCCGATCGTGGAGTTCAGGTTCAAAGCCGTCGACCCAGAACGGGTTCCACGGCTGCCAGCAACCTGCCGATAATGCCCGGTCCGCCGGTTGACATCACCGGATGGCACGGAGACGATAGCGGGATGACCAAAGATTCAACAACGAACGCCCAGCCTTTCAGGGTCGTTGGGCTGCCCGGAGACGGTATCGGACCGGAAGTCTATGCCTCGGCTTGCCAGGCGCTGACCGTCCTGCGGCACACCCATGGCCTCGAGATCGAGCTGGACGAGCAGTTGATTGGCGGCGCGGCAGTGGATGCGACGGGTTCCCCCCTGCCGCAAAAAACCATCGACGCCTGCCGGCGAGCCGATGCCGCCCTGCTGGGGGCGGTCGGCGGCCCGAACTGGGACGGCAACCCGGCCGAGCAGCGGCCCGAATTGGGCCTTTTGAACATCCGGGCCGAGTTCAGTCTGTTTTGCAACCTGCGGCCCATCGTGACGCACCCTGCCCTGCATGCGTTCTCGCCCCTCCGGCCGGAACGCCTGCAGGATGTGGACATGATGATCGTACGGGAACTGACTGGCGGCAGCTATTTCGGCAAGAAGTGGCGTGATGCCGATCAGGCGGAGGACGTCTGCCGCTACACCAAGCCCGAAATCGAGCGGGTGACACGCGCTGCCGGCCGTATCGCGCAACAGCGTGATGGGCGGATCACGTTGGTGGACAAGGCCAATGTGCTGGAGACCTCGCGGCTTTGGCGCGAAGTGGCCCATCGCGTCATCAAGGAAGAGTATCCGGACGTCCGTATCGAGAATATGTACGTCGATGCCGCCTCCATGCATCTGCTGACGCGGCCGGCGGATTTCGATGTGCTGCTGACCGAGAACCTGTTTGGCGACATCCTGTCGGACGAGGCCTCCATGCTGTGCGGCTCGATGGGCCTGCTGCCATCGGCCTCGCTGAACGAGGAGCGTTTCGGCCTGTACGAACCTGTGCATGGCTCCGCGCCTGACATCGCCGGCCGAGGCATCGCCAATCCCTACGCCATGCTGCTATCGGTGGCCATGATGCTGCGTCACTCACTGGACCGTCCGGCCGAGGCCGACGTGCTGGAGCGCTGCATCCACGGTTGCTGGAGCGATGGCCTGCTGACCCGCGACCTGCGGCCGGATGGACTGACGACAGAGCAGGTCACCGCGGCCGTGTGTGCGCGCTTGTCGGCGTCGGCGCGCGCCGGTTCCTGAACGTAACCGACTGAACCGATGAAATTGAGCCACGAGCCATCCGTTTCCGACGACACGCGCCGTGCTCTGTTCGACGAGTACCTGCCGCGCATCATGCAGTGCCGGCTCGAGGATCTCGTGATCGAGACCCCGGTACAGGAAATGCCCGCTCTGTCGGAGCGGCTGGGCGTGCGCATCCTGGTCAAGCGCGAAGATCTGCAGCCGGTGTTCTCATTCAAACTGCGGGGCGCCTACGCAAAGCTCAAATCGCTGACACCAGAAGAGCGGAAGCGCGGCGTGATCTGCGCCTCGGCCGGCAATCATGCCCAGGGCGTCGCGCTGGCCGCGCGACACCTCGGCATCGCCGCGGTGGTGGTGATGCCGAACATCACTCCCGAAATCAAGATCAATGCGGTGCGCAAGCTCGGGGCCTCGGTCGTGATCGAGGGCGACGATTTCGATGATTCCTGCGCAATCGCACTGCGTATGGCGCAGGAACAGAACCGGGTCTTCATCCACCCCTACGACGACCCTCAGGTGATCACCGGCCAGGCCACCATCGCTCTGGAGCTGTTCCGCCAGAATCACGCCCCCATCGATTTCCTGTTCGTGTGCGTGGGCGGCGGCGGTCTTGCCGCCGGTATGGCGTTGGTCAGCAAGTACCTGCATCCAGGCATCAAGGTAATCGGCGTCGAAGCCGAGGAGTCCGCCTCGATGAAAGCCGCCTTCGAGGCGGGTGGGCCGGTGACCCTTCCCGAAATTGGCCACTTCGCCGAAGGTGTCGCCGTCAAGCGTACCGGTGATTTGACCTACCACATCTGCTCGCAACTGCTGGACGAAATCATCACGGTCAACAACGACGAAATTTGTGCTGCGGTACAGGACGTGTACGAGGATACGCGCGCCATCGCGGAACCGGCCGGCGTACTGGCCATTGCCGGACTCAAGAAGTTCTTTACCGCGCGGCCCGGCTGCGAAGGCAACGCGGCAGCCGTTTTATCGGGAGCGAATGTCAATTTCGCGCGGCTGCGGCACATCGCCGAGCGCGCCGCCGTAGGCGAGGAGCAGGAAGCCCTGCTCGGCGTGACCATCCCCGAGCGGCCGGGCAGTTTCCTGGCCTTCTGCGAAACCGTCGGCATGCGCGGCATCACCGAGTTCAACTACCGCATCGCTGACCGCAGGGAAGCGCATATCTTCGTTGGTATCGCCCTCAAACACGGACTCGCCGAGAAGCGGGAGATCATCGGCCAGCTGCGTGACCATGGCTTCGCCGTCACCGACCTGTCGTCCAACGACATGGCGCGGCTGCATATCCGGCACATGGTCGGGGGTCGCGCCGACGTCGAGAACGAGCGTATCCTGCGCTTCGAATTCCCGGAGCGGCCTGGAGCCTTGCTGCGTTTCCTGCGCGGCATGAAGAGTGACTGGAATATCAGCCTGTTCCACTACCGAAATTACGGTTCGGAATATGGCCGCGTGCTGCTGGGCATCCAGGTGCCACCGGCCGACGATGCGCGCTTCGAGGAGTTCCTGCAAAATACCGGCTACAGCTACAAGGTCGAGGACGACAACCCCGCCTTCAATATGTTCGTCGGACCCATTTGAGCATCTGAATGCGCTCTGGACCTGCCGGCCTGCGGCATTTGCTAAGCGAACCGTTCTGATGCTATGAATGGCACCCAAGAATCGGCCGAGGAGACGCGCCCATGATTCGCCCACCAGACGGGCCCGGGATGACCGCCCGAAAATACCCTGTCGCCCTGCTAACTTGCGGGCTGCTCATTGGTTTGCTTGTCACTGCCATTGCCTGGGCCCAGGAAACGGCGCCGGCGGAAATCAAATCCCCGCCGCGGGCTCAGGTCGCTCCGGTGACCATAGACGGCGAGACACTCATGTACCTCCGTGGCGTGACCTCGTTCCCCGCGGAGAGACGGGCGGCCGCCACCCGCGACAGAATCATCGCGCTGGCGCAGGATGAAAGCTTCGACGTCACGACGCTGTCATTGGTCACCCATGAAGATCGCTCCGAAATAGTCGCGGGCGAGGAGGTGATACTCCGAATTTTCGACCCGGATGCAGCACTGGAAAATATCGATCGAGCGATACTGGCGGAAGTTTATCTGATTAAAATCAGGCAGGCCATCGAGGACTATCGCGCGGTCCGCAGCACACCGGTTCTGTTGCAGGGCGCTCTGTACGCGCTCGGCGCCACGGTCGTGATGCTGCTGTTGCTATGGAGTGCGCAACGACTGTTCCGCTGGCTGGTCAGGTGGTCGGAAGAACACGTCCAGCATGGGGTCGAAGAACTGGCCAGCAAGTCGCACCACCTGATCCAGGCGGGTCCCGTCTGGACGATCATCGCCAGCCTGTTGCGGTTGGTGCGCGCCGTGATTTACCTCCTGATCGCCTACTTCTTCCTGAACACGGTGCTGGGCCTGTTCCCCTGGACCCGGCCGGTCGCCAAGGTCCTTTTCAAGCTCATCCTCGACCCCCTGGCAAGCCTGTGGTTTGGTTTCCTGGATGCATTGCCCAGCCTGGCCTTCCTGGTGGTGCTGTGGTTCATCGTCAGGTACTTGCTGAAACTCATTCGTGCTTTTTTCCGGGGCATCAGCCGCGGACGAATTACGCTCGAAGGTTTCGATCCCGACTGGGCGACGCCTACCTACAAGCTGGTGCGGTTGGCCGTTATCGCCTTCGCCGTGGTGATCGCCTATCCCTATATACCCGGATCCGACTCGATGGCTTTCAAGGGTGTTTCCGTTTTCGCCGGTGTGTTGCTGTCCCTTGGCTCGTCGTCGTTCATCGCCAATTCGATCGCCGGCCTGAGCATGACGTACCGGGCGGCATTCCACGAAGGCGACCGCATCAAGGTGGGCGACGTGGTAGGCACGGTGGAGGAAATCAAGCTGATGGTGACCAAGGTACGGACACCGAAGAACGAACAGGTCATCATCCCCAACTCCAACATCCTGAATGACAATGTGACCAACTACTCGCACATGGCGCGCAGGGACGGAGTGATTCTGCATACGGTGGTCGGCATCGGCTACGACACGCCATGGCGGCAGGTCGAGGCGATGCTGCTGTTGGCGGCGGAACGCACCGAGGACCTCAAGAAAGACCCGCAACCGTTCGTATTGCAGCAAACGCTGGGTGATTTTGCCGTGAATTACGAGTTGAACGCCTACTGCGAGAACGAACACAAGATGCCGGCCATATATTCCGCGCTGCACGCGAACATCCAGGATGTGTTCAACGAGCACGGCGTGCAGATCATGTCGCCGGCCTACGAGGCGGATCCGGATGCTCCCAAAGTGGTTCCGCCGGAGAAGTGGTACGAGGCGCCGGCAAGGAAACCGGAGTGACGGGATTGAAGGGGTCAGAGTAAAAATTCCCCATGGAGCTGCAATACTCCGCCCGGTGCAAAAGAGGAATTTTTACTCTGACCCCTGACCCCCGGCCAGCGCTTCGATCACCAGCCGCTCCATCAGTCGCGCGTGCGCATCTCCGTCGTTCAGCGCCGGAATGTACTCCAGCTTTTCACCACCGGCTTCCTCGAACAGCTCGCGGTTCTGCATGGCGATTTCCTCCAAGGTCTCGAGGCAATCCACTGCGAATCCGGGACACAGCACCTGCACATGCCGGACTCCCGATTTGGCAAGCTCCTCGAGCGTGATGTCGGTGTAGGGTTGCAGCCAGGGCTCGCGCCCGACCCGCGACTGATAGGTTAACAGCCACTCCTCATCGGTCAGCCCCAGGGCTTCCACTACGGCGCGAACGCTCGCCTCGCATTCCTTCTGATACGGATCGCCCTGTCGCACGTAGCGCTGGGGAATGCCGTGCAGGGAGAAGATCAGCTTCTCCGCAACGCCGTGTTCCGCACGGTATGCCCGAATGCTGTCGGCAATGGCTTCGACCCAGGCCGGGTGATCGTAATACCGTTGGACCCGGTGCACTCGCGGGTGCCAGCTCAGGTCGCTCAAGGCTGTTTCGACACCGTCGTAAATTGAAGCCGTCGTGGTTCCCGAAAACTGTGGGTACAAGGGCAGCACCACCACCTCGTCGACGCCATTCTCCCGCAACTGTTCCAAGCCCTTGCGGATGGACGGTTCGCGATAGCGCATACCGATCTCAACCTGCGCCCGGCCATCCAACACCCCGGCCAGCCGCTCCGCCAATCGTTCGGTCAAGACCAGCAGCGGTGATCCCTCGGGCCACCAAATCTCACGGTAGGCAGCGGCAGATCTTCCTGCCCGCAGGGGAATGATCACCAGGTTAAGCAGTGGCAACCACAGGAGGCGCGGCAGGTCCACGACGCGGGGATCGGAAAGGAATTCACGCAGAAAACGGGCCACGGGTTTCCGCTCAGGCGCATCCGGCGTGCCGAGATTGGCAATCAGAACGCCTGCTGGCCTCGCTTGATCCTTGATTTGGGTCATATCTTTTGTTCCGGTGCGTTGTGGCGTAAACACCACAAAAAAGGTTCCGTATCTTCTCTCAATTCCGCCTCATTTGGTAGCCGCGCCTCGATAACCGTCAGAAAATCCGGTCCTTAGCAGGGCACCGACTGCAATGAGATCGTCGTGACCCTGGCGCTCGTCATTTCGCCGATGTCGTCAAAACACAACAAGCTCGAACAGTCTGCTGAAATGGATGTTAACACTTTGTTTTGAATGTTTTTTTCTGGTAGCATGATGTCCCCGCGTTGACAGAACGAGGCCGGTGTTTGCGCCGGTGCAAAACTTGATGCTGAGACTGGCCACCACACTGATAATTCTGCTGGCGTCGATACCCGTGTCGGTGTTGGCCGCACCGGTGGCCTACAGCATAAACTCCGATAGCCCAACCGGAAATGCCGACAGCCTGTATCGCATTGATCTTGGTACCGGCACCGAGACCCGGATAGCCTCGATCAACCCGCCGAAGATCGATGTCGAAGGCCTGGCGTTTGCACCGGACAGGACATTGTATGCCGTCGACGACGAGACCCGGTCCCTGTTTCCGCTCGACCCGACAACAGCAGCGATAGACACGAAAAACGAGGCGTTCATTGCCAGCTTGCCCAGTGGCGGGCAAAACGATTTCGGCATGACCTTCGCCTGTGACGGCAACCTCTATATCACGTCAATCGCGAAGGGCTCGCTCTATCGCCTTGAACTCGACGGCGCGACGACCTTGATTGGCTCGGAGGGCAGCCTGAACCCTGTGAGAATCAGCGCGATAGCCGCCTGGGGTAACCCGGTCCAGCTCTACGGCCTTGGCAGCGGCGCGAATTCAGAAGGCCAGACAGAAACGCCCAACCTGTACAAGATTGATCTGGCGACAGGCGCTGCCATCGAAATTGGACCACTGGGCGACCAGGCCGGTCCCTACCTGCAAGGCGGGTTGTCTTTCGACGACAGCGGCGAACTCTGGGCCATCACGGAAGGCGCCCAGTTCAACTGGTCCAGCCAGATCATGAAGATCGACACCGACACAGGCACCGCATCCGCGGTGAAAACGCTGGTCGAGGAGGGCTTCGAGAGCCTGGCCATTGCGCCACCCGGTGGCTGCGACTCCTTCGTCGAGCCGCCACCACCACCTCCAGCGCAGCAAATCAACGATGTCCGCAGCGTTCCGACAATGGACCGCATCGGGCTGGCGATCGCGTCAATCCTGCTGCTGCTGAGCGGCCTGCGGGCGGTACGCCGTTTCTAATCCCGCCCCGGCGCGGCCGCGCTACCCTGGCGCGCGGTTTGCGGTAAACTTCGCGTAAAACCGCATCACGGAGCAAAAACATGGGTATCGGTGGAATCAGCATGTGGCAGTTACTGATACTGCTACTCATCGTCGTACTGGTCTTCGGCACCAAGCGACTGCGCAACATGGGCAGTGACCTGGGCGCGGCGGTCAAGGGCTTCCGCAAAGGCATGGACGACGTCAAGGAAGAGTCGCTGGAGCCGGACCAGCTGCCATCCGATCAGCCGTCGAGAACCGCGAGTGAAGATCCCGCCAAGAAAAAGGAATCCTCGGCCTGAGCTGAGTTGTCGCTGACCCGCAATATGGCGCGACATAACCATGTTTGACGTTGGCTTCGCAGAACTGCTGCTGCTGTCCCTGGTGGGATTGCTGGTGCTCGGCCCTGAACGGTTACCCAAGGTCGCGAGGACGCTGGGCGGGATGGCCCGCAAGGCCCGGGGCAGCTGGCTCAGCCTCAAACGCTCCATCGAGGCCGAAATGCGCGCCGAGGAATTGAAGGAACCGCTCCGTCACTTCGAAAAAGAATTCAAGACCACGATCGACGACGTCAAGGCCGGCGTGAACCCGACCGGCAAGCCCGACCCGGCAGCCACCGCCAAGCCGAATGTGAATGATGGCGGAAGCTGATACCAACGACCAGGAACTGAGTTTCCTCGAACACCTGGTCGAATTGCGCAGCCGCCTGCTCAAGGCCTGCCTCGCGATCCTGCTCATCCTGATCGCCTTGCTGCCCTTTGCCCGCAAGCTCTATGCATGGTTATCGGCACCATTGACCGCGGTTCTGCCGGAAGGCAGCACCATGATTGCCATCGATGTGGCGTCACCGTTTCTGACGCCGTTCAAATTGGCTTTGCTATTGTCCTTCATCCTGGCGATCCCGATTGTCCTGTACCAACTCTGGGCCTTCGTGGCGCCGGCCCTGTACCGGCAAGAGAAGCGGCTCGCGCGGCCGCTGCTCTATTCCAGCGTCATTCTGTTTTACGCGGGGTGCGCCTTCGCCTATTTTGCCGTGTTCCCGCTGGTGTTCGGATTTTTCACGCGAGTCGCCCCGGAGGGCGTCACCGTGATGACCGATATCAGCAAATATCTGGATTTCGTGATGACGCTGTTCCTGGCCTTCGGCATCACTTTCGAAGTGCCGATCGCGACCATCATCCTGGTGGCGACCGGCGTAACTACCATCGATCAGCTCAGCAGGGCGCGCGGTTATGTCGTGGTCGGCGCGTTTGCACTGGGGATGGTCTTGACGCCACCCGACGTGATCTCGCAGACACTGCTGGCCTTGCCGATGTGGTTGCTGTTCGAAGCCGGAATTTTGATGGCCCGGATCTTGCTTCCACACCGCAGAACAAAGGCGGAAGAACCGGCGGATCAGGCCAGCAGCTGACTTTCTCTGTCCACCGGCGGCTCCACCTCGTCCGCCAACCCGAATATGTCCCTGAATGCGCAATACTGCGTGCCGAACAGCAGCAGCTGGAATAGCAGCAGCACAACCATGATCAGCCCCATTACGATACCCGTCAGCAGGCTGCCGGAGCCAGCCACGCTGAACAGGATGCCGATGATGACGGCGACCGGCAGAAGTACAAGCAGCAGGCCCAGGCCAAGTATCAGGAAAGGCAGCCAGTTGATGAACAGTGCGCGCAAGCCCGCAACCAGCGCGGCGCCAAGCTTGAATTGGCGAAACCAGATCAGCGGGATCGCGAAGTAACTGATGGTGCCGCTGATGGACACACCGAGCAGAAAGGCCAGGGCCATCTGTCCGAGCGCTTCCTGGTTGATGGATGCAATGGCATCCAGGTCGCCCCGTTCGATCTGTTCCACCAGCGCCGGGTCCATCAGTTCGCCGTTGCCCGACAGCAACAAGGACATACTGACAATGCCCACCGCGAACACCAAAGCACCCAACGCCAGCAGCCGCCCATTGTGGGCTCCGGAGGCCAGCGGAACGAACAACGTTCGCAGAGCCGGCCGGCCACCGGCCGCCACGACATGGAATGCTTCGAGTAAACCGGCGCTGAGGCCGGGCACGCAGAGAACGACCAGCAGTCCGATCAGGGGGACCTGGGTCAGGCCCAGGACCAGCTGCATCAGCAGCGCGATAAACAACAGGCGCCCGGCCTGTCGACGCAGCAGCGAAAGGGTTTGCACCAGCCACGCCATGCCGTGCGTGGCCGGTACGCGGCGCGGTACCACTGACGCAGGAGTTTTCACGCGCTAACCCCGCACCGCCGCGAATTCGCGCGCGTCGCTGCTCCATGCATGAGCTGAATGCATGGCTTCCAAAACCTCCTCGGGTTCCTGCACTACCGACCACATCAGGAGATGCTGTTCGGACATGAAGCGCTCCCGGACACTGTGCTGCAGGAAATCGACAAAACGGTCGAAATAACCGTTGGTATTGACCAGCACGACCGGGCCGGTGAACAGGCCCAGGCGTTTCAGGGTCAGTGCCTCCAGCAGCTCTTCAAAGGTGCCACTGCCGCCAGGCAGCGAAATGACCGCGTGGGAATCAGCTATCATGCGCTGTTTGCGCTCTCGCATGTCCGCCACCACTTCGAGCCGGCTGAGGCTCTTGTGCCCGTGTTCAACGGTGTTCAGGAAATGGGGAATGACGCCATGGACGTGCGCTCCGGCGACCAGAGCCTGGTCGGCCATCGCCCGCATCAGCCCTACGCCGCCACCACCGTAGACGATCTCGAGACCGGCCCGGCCCAACACGGCGCCCAGGCGGGCTGCCGCATCGTAATAGGACGCGGCCAGCGCATTGCTCGACGAGGCGTAAACCGTCACTCGCTTGATCTGTTCGGGCGCCTGGTTGAACAGGGTCTCCACTTTTCTCTCCATTGCTAACCAATTTGCCGGCTGGGTGTTAAGCAGACGCTATTGTAATATGAACGGCACCCACAGGAGTCTTGCCATTGAACCAGAGATACAACCTGCCCGCCCGCTCGCCGCTTTCGGCCACGCCGGTGTCGTTCGGCATCATCCTGGTCTGCGCCATCGCTTACCTGACGCGGTTCCAGCCGCTGGCCCTGGCGCTATGGCCACTCGAAAGCGGCTACTTCACGCCCTGGCAGCTCCTCAGCTACGCGTTTTTGCATGGGAGCTTCAATCACCTGTTTTTCAACATGTTCGCAGTCTGGATGTTCGGAACGCCGCTGGAGCAGTCGTGGGGCAGCCAGCGTTTCGCGCTCTACTTCGCGGTCTGCGTGATCGGGGCCGCGCTCATGCAATTGCTGGTGCAAGTCTTCGAGGGCGGCGTCTACCCCACTATCGGCGCATCCGGGGGCGTATTCGGCCTGTTGCTGGCGTATGGCGCAATGTGGCCGGACAACCGCATTTTCCTGTTGTTTTTTCCGGTGCCGATCAAGGCCAAGTGGTTCGTTCTGATTTACGGCGCTATCGAACTACTGCTGGGCTTTACGCGTTCCATGCCCGGTATTGCGCATTTCGCGCACCTCGGTGGCATGATCTTCGGCGCTGGCCTCTTGTACAAGTGGGGCTGGCGACCCGGCATGACCTGGAGACGCTAAGACTCCATGCCTCGATAGCCTGCAACGTCCCGGCCGACTGCGCGGCTAATCCTGCAGCACAAAAGTGACTTTCAGGATCACGCGATATTCGGTGATGTGACCGGTGGAGTCGCACTCCACTTTTTGCCCTTCGACCCACGCGCCGCGCACATTTTTCAGGGTTTTGCTGGCGCGTTTCAAGCCCTGCCGGGTGGCGTCTTCGAACGATTCCTTGGAGGAGGATATGATTTCGGTAACTCGAGCGACGGACATGATGGTTTCTCCTGTTTAGTGTTTGAGTGTGGCACCTACCCCTGATTCTAGAACGCCGGGCCACTTTTGCCAGCGGCATCCTGTGAATTCGGGGACTTCCGCCAAATGCTAGTCAATCTGGCTGCCGTGGAACGGGTGGCCGACATAGAAATAAACGGATGTGTCATGGCTGTCGCTGTGGCCCACCGCAAAATAGAGTGGCCCGATCGGTGATTCCGCACCGATGAACAAGCTGGCCGAATAACGCAGGTCGTCGAGAGCGGCGTCGCGCCCATAATTCCACACATTGCCCGCTTCAAGCGTCAAGCCGGCGTAGGCCGGCAAGAATTGTATCTCGTTCAGGCGACGGTACAGGGCGAGCGTGGCCAATGCCGCGTGGCGTCCGGACAGTTGGTTGGGCGCCAGACCCGACAGTCGGCCAAAACCTCCCAGTTGATACCAAGTCTCCAACGGCGCGATGTCATCAACACTGTAGCCCAGCGAATAGTTGAGTGACGCAGTGTTCTTGCCCCACGATCCCGACAAGGTCCCGGAACCGCTGATCTGTTGATAATCGAGGCCGGCCCCAATCGCGGTATCGGCAAAGTGGTAGGTCAGTTCGTGGGCCATGCCTGAAGTTGGAAAATACAGGCTGTCCAGGCTGTCGTGCCTGTAGCTCAGAGACAATTCGCCGATATCGATCCGGCTACGAACCTCCGGAACCGGCGTGCCGGTGATCAGCTCCGCTCGCGCATCTCCGTATCGGTAATCCGTTCGAAGCTGGTGCGTGGTGCCAAAGTTGCGCCCGACCCCGAGTTTTGCGGCCCAACCATAGATTTCATACTCGGCCAGGCGCACCTCTTCGAGCCAAAGATTATAGTTCTGCCGCCTCCAGCCGAGCTGGGAGTTGACGAACCAATTGGCGCCGAGATCGACCGGTTGGTAAAAGTCGAACCTTAGCTGGTCTTCCCTGCCCATTGATCCGATCACCCGCAATTCGCCACCCAGCGAATTGAGCGCGTTGCGCGTGTATCCCGCTCCGATTTTGAAGTCGCTGTTGCCGGTGAAGTCGTTGGAGAGCTCGAGTCCGAATTGCAGGTAGTTTGGGCCCCATTTTCGGGCCGTGGCGGTTATGAGAATCCCGTGTTCTCCTGCACTGTTTTCCACCAGGTCATAGGTCACCGACTCAAATACGTCGAGACTGTAGATGCGGTCTACACTGCGTTCGAGCGCATCGAGATCGAGGGGTTCGCCCGGTCGCACGGCCAGGCGCGAGCGTATGATTTCATCGTTGAGTACCGAGTTGTTCGAGATATCGACAAAGCTCACCAGGTATTTGCCGGGATCCCGCTCGGGGCGCTCTGCTATACGCTCAGCCGGCACAGGACCCCTGGCCCGTTGTTGTTCTGTAAACACGAGCAGCTTGTCCTGATACTCCATGGTGGCCTGATAGCCCAACGGGACGATGTCGCCGGCATCCTTGAAGTCGGTGGCGCTGAATTCGCCGAGTGCCGGCACGATCAGGACATCGTTCGAGCCGAGCGACTCGATCTGTTGCCGCGTAGTGCGGCGGGTCAGGAAATTGGTCAACTGCTCAGTGACGCTGAGAACCGAGGTAAGTTGCTCTTCCTTCAGCAACTGGCTCGATATATCCACAGCGATCACGACATCGGCGCCCATGTCCCGCACCACGTCTACCGGCATGTTATTCGCCATACCACCATCGACCAGGATGCGGCCGTCTATCCTCACAGGGGCGAACACACCCGGCACCGACATGCTGGCGCGTAAACTGTCCGCCAGACTGCCCTGGGACAGGACCACCGCCTCTCCAGTAACGAGGTCGGTGGCGATGGCGCGGAACGGGATCGGTAGTTGGTCAAACGAGTGCGCTGTCGCGGCGGGCTGCAGTATCCGCTGAAACACCTGGTCGAGGTGCTGACCCTGGATGGCTCCCAGCGCCGCCTGGAAACGGCCGTTGTTGTAGCCCACTCGATAAGGGATCAGAAACTCAGCCTCAACCTCTTTCTTCCGCATGGTCCGGTCGCTGCGGTCGGGACTGTCCGACAGGGCCCGGTCCCAGTCCATCTCGTTCATGATCTGTTCGATCTCGTCGGCACTGTAGCCGGCGGCATAGAATCCGCCGATGATGGCCCCCATGCTGGTGCCCGCAATGTAGTCAATGGGCACATTCAGTTCTTCCAGGGCTTTCAGAACACCCACGTGGGCTCCGCCGCGGGCGCCGCCACCGCTCAGGGCCAATCCGACCTTGATTCGACCATCGTCGGGTTGAGCCGCCGCCGAATTGCCATAAAATGCGGTGAACAGGGCGGCTATAGCCAGCCAGGTGAGTCTCATGCTCGCCTCCAGGTATCGAATGCTCCGTGGATTATAGACCCACGCCCACTGCACGACGGACGCAAGCCGGCGGCAGATGATCAGGAGCAATGAACGTCAGGCTTGCCGTCGCTAGAATACCGGCAACGACTAACCACGAAAAAGGTCATGACATGAGCACTACATACCCCGTTCCTCCATCCTTCAAGGCAAAAGCCCGCGTCGACGCGGCTGAGTACGAGCGTATCTACGCTGCATCGGTCGAGAACAATGAAGCGTTCTGGGCGGATATCGCGAAACGGCTGGACTGGGTCCGCTTCCCTACGCGGATCAAGGACGTTTCCTTCGACCGTTCGGATTTGCATATCCGTTGGTACGAAGACGGCGTTCTCAATGCCAGTTACAACTGCCTCGACCGCCACCTCGAGACGCGCGGCGATCAGACCGCGATCCTGTGGGAGGGCGATGACCCCGCGCGCGACGAGACAATAACGTATCGCCAGCTGCATCGGCGTGTGTGCCAGATGGCCAATGTGCTCAAGAAACTCGGTGTAAAAAAGGGTGACCGGATTACGATCTACATGCCGATGATTCCGGAAGCGGCCGTGTCCATGCTCGCTTGCGCACGCATTGGCGCTGTCCACTCTGTGGTGTTCGGTGGCTTTTCCCCGGATGCCCTGGCCGGCCGCATCATCGACTGCAAATCCAATGTCGTCATCACCGCCGATGAAGGATTACGCGGCGGGCGCAAGGTGCCGCTGAAAAGCAATGTGGATGCCGCCTGCAATATCACAGGCGTCATGGACAGCCTCGAGTCGGTGCTGGTGGTGCGCAATACCGGCGGCGACGTCGGCTGGCAGGACGGTCGCGACTTCTGGTACCACGAGGAAGCCGGCACCGTGCCGGATGACTGCCCGGCCGAGGAAATGAACGCGGAGGATCCCCTCTTCATCCTCTATACCTCCGGCTCGACCGGCAAACCCAAGGGCGTGCTGCACACCACCGGCGGCTATCTCGTCTATGCGTCGTACACGCACGAAATTGTCTTCGATTATCACGATGGCGACATCTACTGGTGCACCGCCGACGTGGGTTGGGTGACCGGCCACAGCTACATCGTCTACGGCCCGCTGGCAAACGGCGCGATCACGATGATGTTCGAAGGCGTACCCAACTATCCGAGCCCGAGCCGCTTCTGGGAGGTTTGTGACAAGCACCGGGTCAACATCTGCTACACCGCGCCCACCGCGATCCGCGCGCTGATGCGCGAAGGGGACGAGCCCGTAAAATCCACTTCGAGAGAATCCCTCAAGTTGCTCGGCACCGTCGGCGAGCCGATCAACCCGGAAGCCTG
>Ga0209536_100005184_pt1 | contig 20365 bp, 16 predicted proteins | sample DeeMarSeWOR28_12_FD_187461 | JGI IMG/M metagenome (GOLD analysis project Ga0209536, IMG submission 187461) | Marine sediment microbial communities from White Oak River estuary, North Carolina - WOR-2-8_12 (SPAdes) (version 2) | ecosystem: Environmental > Aquatic > Marine > Intertidal zone >...
AACAACCGGTGCAGGTTGCCTGTCATATAAGATTGAATTAATATCATTTGTTATTTTAGCAATACTGTCAATATCAACTCCACCATTTAGCCCCACATCGGAATCTACAAAATTATAAATAACCGATAGATTAATTGAGTTTGATAAGTAATATTTTAGTTTTGTATTAACCTGCCAGATGCTGAATTCGTTATTTGCAAAGCTACTGTCCGTACTACGGTTGGTTAATTGAAAAGACAGGTTCCATTTTTTAGCAATCTGTGCACTAAACTTACCATCAAACATCGCTTCACCATCCGGTCCTTCATAATATCGAATCCTGGAATAAGGTTCGGGCGAAAGGAAATCCCTCATAATAAAATTAACAGTAACATTATTGTTGTAAGGTCCGTATAAAAATCCGCGCGGAGAAGGAACTATTTCTATTGAATCAATATCTTCGCTTTGAATTTCATTTAAATCGAGTGCATTTACAAACCTGTCATTCCAGAATATTCCATTCTCCATAAAACTAATACCGCCCGCACCTACACCATACACAAAGGTTTCGTTTGGCTGTCCCATAAAACCCAGGTCTTTTATAAAATTAAAATTGAAGGAACGAAGAAAATCCCCTGTGTAGCGGTAATTATAAAAGAGAAAAGACTTTTTATTAATAATCTGCGATCTGTCTGTTAACGGTATACTTTGTATAGGAATTAGGGAGTCGGGTTCAACAATTTCATCCGTTGCTTTTGTCGAGTCGCTCACAAAAAGAGAATCACTACTTGTAATGACGGAAAGTGTGTCTACAATCAAGCTATCAGATACATTAAACAATGTATCTGCGGTTTGCGATAATACGTATGAATTAAAAAATAAAATTGTTATAAAAAGATATTTTATCATCAGTTAGAAGAATGAGATTATTCAATACTAAAATATAGAAAATAGTTAATAATAGACTAAGCCACAAAGAACGGCTGATGCATTCTATATTTTATCCATGTGAGTGGAATCCCCTGTTGATAAGGATTTCCGGAGAATTATATTTTAAATTTTTACTAAAAATATTTTTTTTAGTCCAAATAATATTTAACTTCACAATCACATTAATTAAAATAATATAAGGAGAAAATATATGGCGTCGAAATCAATGACAAAGGGTGATATCGTTGATCACCTGGCAAAGAAAGTTGGAACAACTAAAAAAGTTGCGAACCAATTTGTGGATGAATTAGTAAGTCTTTCACACAGAGAAGCAAAAAGGGATTTTACGATTCCAGGTTTGGGTAAATTAACTGTTGTTGACAGAAAGAAAAGAGTTGGCAGAAATCCTGCTACAGGACAATCTATGGTTATACCTGCAAAGAAAGTTTTGAAATTTAAAGTTTCAAAGCATGCACAAAATGCAGTTTATCCAACAAAGAAATAAATTTCACTATATGTGAATTGTATTTAAGGCCGGGCAAATGCCCGGCTTTTTTTATAACTAACCAATCAATCTAATTTTTGTCAGCCTCATAATATATTTATCTTTCATATGATTATTATTTCTTATTAAAACCGTATGGTACTCGTCTCGCCAAGGCGTGACTCGTTTTATCCGTTTGTAATTGCTCATTTTTATGAGATGAAAGTCACTTTATAATTATGCGAATATTTTTTCCAATATTGTTAGTATCAATTTTATTTTCTTGTGGTGATAAAAAGCAAAGATCAATTAGTGAATTGGAATTTAAGATGAATGAAATAGCAGAACAATATGTAAAACTTGTTTTAGAAATCGGTTTGTACAAACCCGGTTATGTTGATGCATACTACGGACCGGAGGAGTGGAAACCGGACGATTCTTCTAAACAAGATATTGATACATCCCTAACTAATGCATTAAATTCCAAAGCCGATGAATTACTTGATAAGTTAGAAGCTCTCAAAAATCACAGGGCAACTGAAATTGAATCCTTACGTTATCGTTTTCTCTCAAAACAGCTTCTTTCGGTAAAAGGGATGATATTCATTATTTCCGGCGGAACGTTTCCATTCGACAAGGAAGCCCGGATACTTTATGATGCCGAACCCCCGATTTATACTGTCGAACACTTTCAAAAGATAATTGATGAACTCGATAGTATTGTTCCCGGCAGCAGCAGTTTGTCAAATAGACTAAACGAATTTACAAACCGGTTTATCATTCCGCCCGAAAAACTTGACACGGTATTTACCGCAGCAATAAACGAGTGCCGAAGTAGAACATTAAAGCATATTACTCTTCCCAGAGAAGAAAACTTTAAAGTAAAATATGTTGATGACAAACCGTGGGGAGCTTATAATTGGTACAAAGGAAACAGCTTCAGCATTATTGAGGTTAATACGGATCTTCCGATACAAATCGAAAAGGCAGTTGATCTAGCTGCACATGAAGGATATCCCGGACATCATGTCTTTAATGCTTTGTTAGAACAGAATTTTGTTAAAGAAAATGGTTGGATGGAATTTTGTGTCTATCCGCTATACAGTCCCGTTTCACTTGTTGCCGAAGGCACAGCAAATTACGGTATTCAGGTAGTCTTTCCCGGTGATGAGCGATTTAAGTTTGAGAAAAATGTATTGTTTCCCCTTGCAGGGCTAAGCCCTGATGATGTTGATATTTACTATAATATTCTTGAACTAATTGAAGATTTAGATAATGCAGGAAATGAAGCTGCACGAAATTATCTTAACGGTAATTGGACGAGAGAAAGAGCAGTAGAATTTTTAGAAACATATCAGCTATTTTCAAATGAACGAGCTGAAAAGAAATTAGATTTTATTGATTATTACCGCAGCTATGTTATTAATTATAACCTTGGTGAAGATATTGTCAAAAACTACATTGAAAAAAACGGGGGAACTGCCGATAACCCTGAAAGAAGGTGGGAAGTATTTGAACAACTTTTATTAACACCGATAACACCATCAGGATTACAGTAATTTACCGGAAAAGTTATTTTTTATTTTATCCTTTAAATTTTCAAAATCATTAATTTTTATTGCAACTTCATTGAATATGTCCATTAATAATTCTTTATCAATTTTAAAAAAATCTTTTTCAACTGGTAAGATGCAAACTCCTCCCAAATCAATTGCGGCGGGACTTAGTATTATCCGGTTTTCCCCTTTCAGATAATAATGCGATGGTCTGTGATTACTTCTTAAAAATATGATTAACTGCCAACCAAATTCTTCATCATAATTGCAGATAAGGTTCATCATCGGTTCACTATTCATGGAATCCAATTCTTTGTATATGCTATTAAACGCCTTTATTAATATTTTTTCATCCGTGCTTTCCAAACTGATAAATCTTCTAAGTCCATCATCCAATGCGGTAATGGTTAAATCTTCTTCTTCCAAAACTATTTCGCCAAATTCATTTTTTATAGAGTGAAAATCATTTTCAATCGGCATAAAATACTTTGTGCCTGCCTGAAAATGCAGGTGATCGGGAGCTGATGCGCCGCATTGAGGACCATTGTAAATCAATGTGTAGTTATCTGAAAGTAATTTCGTGAGCATAATGAAGTCACTAAATGAGAATAATATTTCTTGCGGTTTATGTTTTACAGTAACAATAGTAAAATGCTCCGGGAAAACAGGATAAGGATTACAAAGAAGAAGATAATTCTCTAGCAGCTTAATCCCCTTCTGTTTTTCCGGCAGATTTTTTTCACACAAAAAACAACTGCGCTTATTTATTGAATCTACATCCACTTTTGCGGAAGTAGAAAGTATTCTTCCGTCATTAAATTGGATTTTAATTTTAAAACCATCAAACAAAAAAGATTTTGTTTTAATCGATGATAAATTTTTATACCCTTCTTCCAGTTTATCCCATTCTTTAATCTGCAATTGAAATAATAACTTTGCAGCATTAGAATAATCACCTTCTTTAACTAAGGAGAGAACTTGCTTATTTGTTGTTGATCTTGATTTTTTCAATTGTTTTATGTTCTGACTTTTTCTCTATTCAATTTTTGTCTGGCAAAAATTTCTTTAGTTCTAATTGAATCTTTATAATAATTATGTTCGTTTTGTTTTTCAATGCTGAGATCAGCATCGGTATTGCCCTCCCATCTTCTGCACAAGTAAAGTGGTTCGTAAATTCTGCCAATTTTATATTCTCTTGAAATAGCCAGTGCAACGGCATAATCTTCTCCATAGCTTACGTTGGGAAATTTAATTTTTCTTATTATCGGAACGTAAAAAGCTCTTGGCGCTCCAAGCCCGTTAATTCGTAATGCATTGTTATGTCCGTTATCGCTTGTCCATTCTTTGTGGTCTATTATTCCCGGGGGGATTTCATTCATATTAAAATCTGTTAACTTGTAGCTGCCGATTACCATTGCGCATTTATCTTCATAAAATTTCCCAACTATCTTGTTAAGAACATCATCATTTAAATAAAGATCATCGCTATCCAACTGCACTGCAAACTTTCCGCATAAAGTATGTGCAGTTCCAAGATTCCAGCATCCCCCGATGCCAAGGTCTTTACGTTCAGGAATAATATGAATTAATCTCTTATCTTTTCCGGCAAAGGTTTGCAGAGTTTTAGTTGTTCCGTCTTTTGAATGATTATCGATAGCAATTACATTAAAATTAAAATCAGTTTTTTGATTCAATGCTGATTGAAGTGCGTTTTCAATTGTTTTTAATCTGTTCTTTACGGGAATTATAATTGAAGCTTCGTATTCAAAGCCGTCGTTGTTAAATTCAACATTTTTTTCTGCAGGGGAAATATATGCTTCGATATTTTTCAAGTGAAAAGTTGCAACGCTCTCCATTTCGTTTTGTACCTCACGATTTTGAGGATCAACATAATCAAACTGTCTTTCGCCTGCTTTTATATCTTCAAGTTTATTTGTTGTGTAAAGAGACTCGGGAATTCTATTCAATAAATAATTTCGTGACACAGCTAATCTAAGAGAATATAAACCGGCAAAACAATAATCATCATCTTGTCTATAAAAGTTATTTAATGCTTCTTTTCTAATTAACATCACCGGACCAAATTCAAAATCATCTCTTATGCTTCCGTTTTGATAATCAATCAACGGGTGCGGGATAATTTTGTTACCGGATTTTTCATGAAAATCAGAATAAATAATTCCGGCATTTTGCATTTCGGCTGTATTTAAAAATTTTATTAAAGAATTTTCACTAATATCAATCCGGAAATTTCCATATAGCAAAAGGATAAATTTCGATTTGCATTTTTCGTAAATCTCCTTAAATAATTTACTGCTGCCAGATGATTTGGTTTTTACTATTTCAAAGTTTGGTGGAAATGAAGGATTTGATTCACTAATAACAAGGAATGAATCACCTATAACATTATAAGCATTTAACTGCTCAATATTCTTTTGTGCAACTTTAGTGTCCTCAGTTAGAACAAATGCCGTTATAGATTTATTCAGCATTGGAAGGAAATATTAATTTATTCATATGTTCATACCTGTCCGCCTCCGGCGGAATTAATAATTAAGGGCATATAAAACTCGTCCTGCTAAAGATGGACTCGTTTCATCTAACGTTTTATAAATTTCTTATAAAGTTCAACAAGACCGTCCATTAGTTTTTGTGAATCAAAATGTTCAAGCACTCTTTGTCTTGCAGCTTTTCCAAGCGTTCTTCTCTTTTCCGGTGAATTGATTAATAACTCTAATTTGTTTTTTAAATCTAACGGATCATCCTTTTTAAATAAATACCCGGTTTCATTATCAACCGTTATATCAAGAATGCCGTCTGAGTTTGTAGAGACTGATGATTTAGCCATTGACATTGCCTCTACAAGAGCAACACCAAATGCTTCCGCATGCGATGGGAAGATGAAAATATCCATTGCAGATAATACCTCGGGCATATCGTTTCTAAAGCCTGCAAAGATAATGTTGTTAAGCCCATATTCATCAGCAAGTTTTTTTATTTTTCCTGCATAAGCATCTTCGCCTTTACTTGCTTCACCCACTATTATAAATTTTAAATTTTTATACTTATTGCTTAATTCCTTCGCGACCAAAAGAAAATTTTCGTGCCCTTTTCCTGCGCTGAACCTTGCAACCATTCCTAATAATAACTCATCTTCTTTTATATTCAATTCTTTTCTAACTATCATCGAATCAACATTATTTGGATCAAATTTCCCCGGATCAACGCCATTATAATGAAGGATTATCTTTTTTTCATAAAGAGATGTTGTTGCGAGAAGATTATCTCTAATAACTTTGCTGATTGCAATTGCATAGTTCACTCTGCTGTAAAGCCAGTTATGCATTTTATCTGTTTTTTTTATAAACGACCCGACATGTTTAGTAATTACGAGCGGTGTTTTACTTTTGATTAATTTTATTGCCGGAACAAGCAGCCATAAATCTTTTGAAGCATGTGTATGTATCAGATCATACTTTCCGTTTTTAATTATTGAAAGAACCTTTATAGTTATAATCGGATGGAAATAACCCGGAGCTTTTATTGGATAAATAATCATTCCAATATTATTTGCTTCGATGTGTATCCTGCTTTCTGCGGCGCATATTAATTCAACAGAAATATTTCTATCTATAAGCTGCCTGATGGAATTGATAGTAACCATTTCCATTCCACCCCAGCTTTTTGATAAACAGGAATAAAGTATTTTCATAATCAGTTATAAATTTTTTTTATTGCGACATCAGAGAAATAATGTAGAAGGATTTCATCGAATTGATATCCCTTCTCAGCCATCACCGCACCACCGATTTGGCACAGCCCGACTCCATGTCCCCAACCAGCTCCATGAAGAATAAATTTTTCGGGAACATCATTTTTACTAATAATTTTTTCAACAATAAAAGCAGAACTATAAAGATGATTTTTTGATAAGATCCTTCTAATCTCCAGTTCTTTACCAACAGTTAAGGATTTTTTAGTTCCTACAATTCTTAATTTAATTAATCTCGATGAGGACCCTCTTTCAACGGGAATAAAATCCAGGATTTCTCCAAAATCAATTCCGGTTTTATCTTTTATTATTGCTGCTAATTTTTTTTGTGTATACTCAACTTTCCACCGGAAAAAATTTGTTGTTTCCTGATCATAATCGATTAAGATTTGTGAGAGAATAACCTTATCCGAAGTGTTGCAGAACGATTGGGGATTACCTGTTATCCATTTTCTTGCATTTACTTCGTTGGAAAAATCGATGTTAAAATTTTCCGGTTCATATTTATAATCTATTACCGAGGTAAGATATGGCACTCTAACGGTTTCCCAAACATTCTCAAAATCTTCCGATATGCCGCCGCAAGATTTGGAATACCTTGTATCGCATATTTTACCTTCACTTAGTAAAACGATACCTCTCGTTTGTAATACAGCTTTCTTTGCATTTTCGGTAGTAACTTTGGTGATCCCCTGAAACCTTTGACAGTGATCATCAGCACATACATCAAAACTTTTATGCTGTTCTCTATCATACCATCTAACAAATTCATCTTTGGACTGATGAATAGACAAATTGTTTTCAACAGCCTTCCCGGTATTTCTCCTTTCTAATTGAGCAAGCACCCAGCTGCGTGAAACTATTGAAAGCGATTTTAATGATTGAAGAGAAGACTTGGCGCTCATTTCAGAAGAAATAACAGATACAATATAATCTTCTAGTGGTAAAATGTTTATTGCTACAACTTTATTACCGTCTCTTATAAATTTTAAGGAATGATTAAACCGCTGTCTTTCCTTTCTCTGCCAGTGAAAATCTATTCCGATTATAACATCTTTTATAAGAAAAGAATCTGAATGTGGATCTTCGGGTACAAACAAGATTTCTTCAGCGTTCTCTATTTTATCGGAATTATTACTGCATACAATTTGATTATCTTTTATTTCCGTTGAAAATATTCCCTTGAAATACTTTTTAGAGCCTTCTATTCTGTAATTACCATGCAGCTCGAAATCTATCTTCTCCGCAGTTAATATTCCAACACTGATTTGCGGTTCTTTACTGAACAACATTTAATTATTTTACTCTTTAGTATTATTGAAATGTATATATTATCATTGTATATAAAACTTAAATATACATAAATCAACACATTAAAGTTCTAATAGAAACGCAAAATGGAATCTTAATATGTTTCTTTTTAACTTCATTATTAAATAATAGATTTTCTAATTAATCAATGTAATTGAAATTGTGAGCAGAGAGATTGTATCAATAATTGGTTTTCCAATAGATTTAGGCGCCGGCAGAAGAGGTGTTGATATGGGTCCCTCCGCATTAAGAATAGCAGGACTGCAAAGAAAGCTTGAGAAACTTGGATACAATGTAAAAGATTACGGTGACATTAAAATTGAAATAATGGAACGTCAAAAGATTCAAAATCCAAAATTAAAGTACTTAAACGAAATTTTGAAAACATCAAAAGTACTTGCTGTAAAAGTCGAAAAGGTTCTTAACAACGGAGAATTTCCGTTGTGTCTTGGCGGTGATCATTCAATGGCGCTCGGCACTGTTGCAGGTATTGCAGCACATTGTAAGAAAAATAAATTAAAACTTGGTGTAATCTGGATTGATGCACATACAGACATGAACACCGAGGAAACTTCTCCATCCGGTAACATTCACGGAATGCCTCTCGCTGCTTCATTAGGAATTGGAAACAGCACGCTGGTTGAACTATATGGAATAGCACCAAAGTTAAAGCCAGAAAACTGTGCTCTTATTGGAATTCGATCTATTGATGAAGCTGAAAAGCTGAATATAAAAAAATTAAAAATTCCGGTCAGTACTATGGCAGATATTGATAAAACAGGTGTTTACAGAATAATTGTTAAAACACTTAAACATTTTCAAAATAATGTTGATCATATTCATGTAAGCTTTGATGTTGATAGTGTTGACCCCTCAGTTGCCCCAGGGGTTGGAACACCTGTTGCCGGCGGTTTAAGTTACAGAGAAGCTCATCTTGTTATGGAAACAATAGCTGAGTGTGGATGTATGTCATCACTTGAAGTGACAGAAGTTAATCCTATTATAGATCATGAGAATAAAACTGCAGTTTTCACTGCCGATCTAATTGCATCAAGTATGGGGCAAAGAATTTACTAATGCGCAATAATTTAATCATCGTTTACCTGGTAATTTTTATCTCTGTGTTAATTCTTCTTAGATCCCTTGGAGTTATAAATATTAATAATAATGAATTGATTGGATATACGTTAATTACTTATGGCTTAAGTTTGTTTTATTCGGCTTTCATAGAAAGCAGAAAGCTAATCATCTTTATTGGCTCAACGGTTTTTCTTATCGGGATTTTCTTTTTTATAACTGGCAACTTTGAATTTGAGAATACAGATAAAATTTATGTGCCGGCAGTAATTTTTATTCTTTCAATTAATTATTTAATGCTTTTTCTTTCGGATCGCAGTTTTAAGTTTGGAATGTATGCAGCAATTATATTATTCACTGCAGGAATAGGCACCCTGGCACTTATGAGCATACATGGAATTGAAAATTTTATTACTTCTACAATGAATATATTAAATATTTATTGGCCGGTGCTAATAATTTTATTGGCAGTAATTGCTCTTGTAAACAAAGACATAAAAGAAAAGAAAAAAGATTCTGTGTGACCGGAAGAATTTAAGTGCAGAAGCTTATTTTCGTCGGAAAGTTTTCCATCATTATTCTTGCTCCTATTTGTCTTTGTAACATATCAATTCTATCCCTATTTTCCTGAATATCGGAAGACAATTTAAAGTAAACAAAAACTAAAGCCAGAAGAGTAACAACAACTAATATAGTCGCGATAATCAGTCCTCGCTTAATTTTGTTGCTCTTACCGAAGGATGGATCATCAGGAAATTTTGAGACATAACTTTCAACGTTTTTTTGTTTAAACTCTTTTTTAAGTTTTATAGGAGTTGATTTTGTTTTGGGTTCTTCCTGTTGTTTTTTTCTTAATGATTCCTGCATCACCTTATTTTCATCCATTAAAGGTTCCTGCAGATTTACGCCATGATCTTTAAATGATATTCCATCAATATTACTCTCATCAGCCGGATATTCTTTAACTACTGGAATTTCAACTTTCTCAATTGGCTCTTCTTCTAAAATAAATCCGTCTTCTACAATTTTATTTGTTTCACTTTCTTTAGTAATTGTACTTTGCTTAACTTCGCCGTCTTTCTCAGCTTTAATTTTTTCACCGAGTTCATAAAGTCTGCGGGCAACACTATCTTTAACTTCGGGATCAGGAATTTCAACGTCGAATAATGTTGGTAAAAATGCTATGAGGTTTTGATAATGACCTAACTCCTGCCAGGGAAAGTTTTCATCTTCTTTCATTAATTGAGTAATGATTGCATCATCTTCGGGATCCAAACATCCCAAAGCTTTTGCCTGAAGTAATTCCTTTGACTCCATATTACTCATCATTCACCTGAAACTAAATTTTGTTTTAAATTCGTGAGTGAAAGTTTTATTTTAGATTTTACTGTTGAAACAGGAATATTAAGCTGTTTAGCAATTTCACTATGAGTTTTACCTTCGTAGTAAGCCAGAAGAAGCACAAATTTTTGTGCATCAGTTAATTTGTTCAAAGCTTCTTCAAAATTATCTCTTACTGACAGGGCTTTCTTAAGATCAAGCGGATCAATTGATTTTGAAAGTTTAGGAATAATCATACTATCTTCGTAATCATCATTATATTCTGGCATTCCTTCGGGATTTTCATCCCTTCTTTTTATATCAACGGCTTTATTGCGTGCTAATGTTATCAACCATGTATAAACATTATCAGCCGGAATATTAGATGCTTCTTTGCTCTCCCATACTATTACAAATACATCAACTAAAACTTCTTCGGCTTTTGTTTTATCTTCAACTATTTTTTTAATTAATGAATATAAAATAGGTGAGTATCGATCATATAATTCTTCAAGGGCTTTAGAATCATAATCGCCTACTTTATTCATTATTTGAATATCAGAAAAAGACTTATAGTCGTCCAAGTTGTTAAATCCTGAGTAATATTACTTATTTATAAATTTAAAAGTACATCTACAATATAAGAAAATCAATTGTAACCAATTTTGTATAGCAAACATTTTTTATAGAGTCCCATTCAATAAAATTGCACATATTATTTCTACAAAAGGTTAAATCTTAATTTATTATCTTTAAGGGTTAATAATTTATATATTGAACTGTGATGACATCAAAGAAAATAAGAGAACAATTCTTTAGTTTTTTTAAGGAAAAAGAACATAAAATAGTGCAAAGCGCACCAGTTGTGCCATTTGATGACCCGACATTATTATTTACAAATGCAGGAATGAATCAATTCAAAGATGTTTTTCTTGGTAACGGAAAACGGGATTACTCTCGTGCAGCTGACACACAAAAATGTATACGTGTTAGCGGTAAACATAACGACCTGGAAGAAGTTGGATACGATACTTACCATCACACCTTTTTTGAGATGCTGGGAAACTGGTCTTTTGGTGATTATTACAAAAAAGAAGCAATTGGCTGGGCATGGGAATTATTAACGGATGTTTGGAAGCTGCCGAAGGAACGGCTTTGGGCTACGGTTTATAATGATGATGATGAATCTTTTGAGCTATGGAAAACTGAAACCGATATTAGTCCGAAACATATACTGCGATTTGGTGAAAAAGATAATTTTTGGGAAATGGGTGATACGGGACCATGCGGTCCGTGTTCTGAAATTCACATTAATACAGGGGCTGATTATAATAATCCAAAATATGTAAATGCCGGTGTTCCGGAATGCATAGAGCTCTGGAACCTTGTGTTCATTCAGTATAATAAGGATGAAAAAGGTAAGCTTCACGAACTTCCGATGAAACACATCGATACGGGAATGGGTTTCGAAAGAATGTGTGCCATCTTGCAAAATAAAAAATCAAATTACGATACCGATGTTTTTTCTCCTTTGATTGAACAGGTAGTAAAGCTGTCGGGAATAAAAAACGATACAGAAGAAAATAAAATTCCGATGCGCGTAATTGCTGATCACATCCGCACTCTTACATTTGCAATTGCAGACGGTGCTGTTCCGGGTAACGAAGGCAGAGGTTATGTTTTAAGAAGAATACTAAGAAGAGCAGCACGCTACGGCAGAAAATTAAATTTAAACGATCCTTTTCTTTTTAAGCTTGTTGATACTCTCGTTAAAACAATGGGTGTCGTATTCCCCGAAATAAATGATAAAAAAAATTATGTGAAAAAGATTATTAAAGCAGAAGAAGAAAGCTTTAATGCAACACTTGACAGGGGAATTGAACTTTTTGAAGAAATTACAGCCCGCCTGAAAAAAACAAAAACAAAAGAAATTCCGGGAAAAGATGTATTTAAATTATATGATACATTCGGCTTCCCTGCTGATTTAACAAACATTATGGCTCAGGAAAAAGGATTTAGGATAGATGAAAAAGGATTTAACAAGCTGATGGATAAACAAAAATCTAGAGGGCGGGAAGCATCTAAAGATAAATTTGCAACTGTTAATATTTCAATCAATGATCTTTCATCATTTAACATATCTGATGATAAAGCAACAGAATTTACAGGTTATGACGAATTAAAATCGGAAGCAAAGGTTATAGGACATAAAAAAGAGAACGAAACCGATTTAATAATTTTAGACCGTTCGCCTTTTTATGTTGAGGCTGGCGGACAGATTGATGACAACGGGAAAATTCAGCTGGATAAAAATAAGTTTGATGTTGTCGATGTAACTAAGGTCGATAACAAAACTATCCACATTGTTCAGAATGTAACCGAGGGATTAATATCAGAAGGTAAAAAAGTGATTGCGGAAATTGACATCACACGCCGCTGGGATATTATGCGGAATCATACAGCTACGCACTTCCTGCATGCTGCATTGAGAAAAGTGCTTGGAGAGCATGTTCATCAGGCAGGTTCGTATGTTGGTCCGGATCATTTACGATTTGATTTCACTCACTTTGCTAAGCTTGCCAATGAAGAACTGCACGATATTGAAGCATTGGTTAACGATGAACTTAGAAGAAATTACGTATTACAACATCACCGGAATATCCCGTTTAATGAAGCAAAAAAGATGGGCGCATTAATGTTCTTTGGTGATAAATACGGCGACAAAGTAAACGTGGTACAGTTTGGTGATTTTTCGTTGGAATTTTGCGGCGGCACACACGTAAAAAATTCCTCCGAAATTGGATTATTTAAAATTGTAAGTGAGTCATCTATTGCCAGCGGAGTTAGAAGAATTGAAGCAGTTACAGGTGCCGGTGTAGAAAAATATATTAGCAACCAGCTTAACATAGTTAAACAGTATAATGAACGTATTGAAGAACTTCTCGAAGTTAAAAAGAAACTTGAGAAAGAAATGGCGGAGCTCAGCTTAAAAGATAAACTCGGGCAGCTCGATCATTTACTTGCATTATCTACCGAAGTAAAGGGAATTGAAATTTATAAAGGTAAAGTTGTTGCTGGTAGTATGGATGAACTGAAATCATTCGGCGATGATTTAAGAAACAGAATGGGACGTGGTGTCGGAGTGCTGGTTGCACACATAGATGACAAAGTAGGCATACTCGCTGTCGTTTCAGATGATTTAATAAAAGAGAAAAAATTATCTGCAGGAAAAATAGTTGGCGAGCTTGCTAAAATTGTTGGCGGTGGCGGAGGCGGAAGAGCACACCTGGCAACTGCCGGCGGAAAAGATATTAAGCATATCCCTGCTGCAATTGGTAAAGTGGAAGAGGTTGTAAGTAGCTTAATTTAGCTAGTGGTGTTTTTTTACCACTAAGACATTAAGAACACACAGATACACTAAGAATTTAATAAATGATATTAACGCAAAAGTATGTTAATAATTTAGCATACCAGATTGTGGGCTGCGCGATTGAAGTTCATAAATATTTAGGTCCAGGATTACTGGAATCAGTTTATGAATCTTGCCTGGTAGACGAAATGATTGGGCAGGGACTTCCTGTTGAAAGGCAAGTTCCGGTTCCACTAAATTATAAAGGTAAAGATTAGGATGTAATCTAATTCTTGACTTATTAGTTAACGATCTCATTATTGTTGAACTTAAGGCAGTAGAGCAGATGATACCGGTTTTTAAGGCACAACTTCTATCATATTTAAAATTAACAGGGAAACCAAAAGGATTATTAATAAACTTTAACTGTGAAAATATAACCAAGCAACTTGTACCATTAGTTACTTCAGAATTTTCTAAATTACCAGTAGAATAAATATAAAAATTTACTTAGTGTTCTAAGTGCCTTAGTGGTAAGTCCCCTTTCATATGAGTAAAACAAGAATAAAATACATCTGTTCAAACTGCGGATATGAATCACTCCGATGGATAGGTAAATGCCCGGAGTGTGATAGCTGGAACAGCTTTACAGAAGAGATAATCGAAACCTCTAAAAGAAAAGCTGCAACTCCAAAAACAAAAGTAACCGTTACAAAAATTGATGAAATTGTTGCCGTCAAAGAAGATAGAATACAAACAGGTATAAAGGAATTTGACAGGGTGTTAGGCGGCGGATTAATGCCCGGCTCGGTTATACTTCTCGGCGGCGATCCGGGAATTGGTAAATCTACCCTGGCTATGCAGGCCGCAGCACAGATAAATGCAAAGGTTCTATATGTTACGGGCGAAGAATCCGACAGACAAATTAAACTCAGGGCATCGAGATTAAAGCTTGAGTCAGATAACTTCTTTGTTTTCCCCGAAACCGATCTGGGACATATAATCGCCGCAATAAACAATGTTTCGCCTTCTGTTGTTGTTATCGATTCCATTCAAACTACTTACCGGTCTGAACTTGAAAACTCTCCCGGCACAATAACACAAATAAGAGAATGTACATCTTTGCTTATGGAAGAAGCAAAGAAAAAACATTTCAGTGTAATCATTATCGGGCACGTAACAAAAGAAGGAATGATAGCAGGACCAAAAATACTTGAACACATTGTTGATACCGTTATCCAGTTTGAAGGAGATTCACATCATTCATTCAGGATATTGCGTGCTCAGAAAAACAGATTCGGAAGCACAAATGAGATTGGCATTTTTGATATGCGGGAAGATGGCTTGCACGAAGTTAAAAATCCGAGCGAACTATTTTTAAATGGGAGTGAAAGGAAAGCACCTGGCTCTGCAGTTACTTCCAGCATTGAAGGAACGCGCCCAATTCTGCTGGAAGTTCAGGCACTTGTAACCCCTTCCAATTATGGTTATCCCCAGCGTGTAACAACAGGATTCGACCAAAGGCGACTTTCTATACTTCTGGCTGTTCTGGAAAAGCGGGCAAAGATAAGAGTTTCTGCAAATAATATTTTTGTAAATATGGCAGGTGGGGTAAGAATTATTGAACCTGCCGTTGATCTTGCAGTATGCTGCAGCATTGCATCGAGTTTATTTGATAAAGCAATAGATAACAAAACCGTGCTTGTTGGTGAGGTTGGACTGGGTGGGGAAATACGAAATGTTAACAACATCGAAAAAAGAATTCAGGAAGCTGAAAAGCTTGGATTTAAAGAAATAATTATCCCTGCCGGTAATATGAAGGAATCAAACCGAAACCAAAAAATACTAATCACACCTATAACAGATCTTTCTTCAGCAATAAGCCATCTTCTTAAAAATTGATCGTCTAATTTCTACTTGGTTTTCTTACTCAAAACACAAACGCATTTAAACTAACTCTAAAATTATTCCCATCTCTGTAATTTAATTTCCAGGCAAATTCCAACTGGAATGGAATTATTCCCTGTCCAAGTCCAAAACCAATCTCATAAAACGGGTGCGGAAATTCTTTAACCCTTGTGGGAAGAATGACTTCGGTCTGATCCTCAACGTTTGATATTGCTATATTAAGGAAAAGGTTAAGTGTAACCTCCCAATTTTTTAATCCTGGAATATTAAGCATTCGAAACAGTTCGTCCCTGAACTGATGCTCAAGATTTAACGTTACAACATTTTCACCCAATATTTCATTAACCTTTAATGTTCTGAAAGTAAAACGCTTGGATATATAATCAATATTCCCCGGTAATGAATAAAGATCCTGGTAAGGCACAGTCCCGTCATTATACATGGCATAAAGCCGAAAGTTTAAATATGCTGATCTGAAAGTGTTGATAAACCCCCTGCTTCTGAATTTATAGGTTGTGTAATCCAGACTGCTGCTGATAAAATCACCATTTGAATAAGTTACATCACCTGAGAACAACACGTACGATCTTCCCTGTGATGTTCTTCTTCTAAAATATCCGTTCTCAATGTAATCTCTGAAATCAAGAGTGAATCCAGCCGTAAGTGCGTTTATCTTTCCCTCAAATACAGGAGGATTAGCTCTGTACATTTTGTTCTTACTAAAAAATGAGAAGTCGGTGTTTGTTGTGGCACTATGATCTGTATGATTAACATAACCCAGGCTCAGACCCAATACCGGCGCTACTTCTCCTTCAATCTTTATATCGAAACCGTTTGTATAATAATAATCTCTGAAATCTTCTTTGAACAGAAGGGCTATAACTGTTGCTGTAAGATCATTGTAATTATCGGATTCGCCAAAAAGAATGCTTAGTTTATCGTACGCATTAAGTGTAATGCCGAATGTCCGGTAATCTCCAAAGAGATATTCACCATAAAAATCAGTCTTAAATCTTTCATCTGCAAACCCGTAGGAGAGATCAAGAGATGAATTTAATCTCTGGTCAAGCGCATCATCCAGATAAAAAGTAAAATCAAGTACGCTGCCTTCAACCCTGTTAAAACGATACCACGCAAGCGGACCGCTTACTGCAAAGTTATCCGTAAAATAAACCTGTGGGCTAAGAATAGAAAAATCATCCCAAAATGTTCGCGGTACATTATCCAAGCTGTCAATTCTTTTGTAAGCGATATCTTCTTCATCAGTATTTGGGATTGTTAAGGTATTTACCCAATAGAGTGAATCTTTTTTATCTGCTTCGGGTAGAACGGTAACAATTGCTTTACTGAATATATCATCATCCATTGGCTGGTTGATTTTATAATTGTACAGCACAGAATTAAGTTCAAATCCAAATCTTACTATCCCAATAAAATTCACTTTAACTAACAAGTGATAATCGACGGGCATGTAAATACCATCATAATCTGAATACTGCTGTACAACACTTAATGTATCAATAATACCGCCTGTGTTTGCAGCATCATTAATTCGCAGATCCACTTTTACCAGGTTAAACGTGCTGTCCGTTATATAAATGCTGCCTAAAAATCCCGGGTCAAGCATATCCTTTGGAGACATATTTATTTTGAATAATTTTTGATCATTTAATGCCGACATCCCTTCAAGGTAATATTCGTAGTATTCCAGCGCATTGTTCGCTAACGGTCCGGGCATTTCGCCCCCGAAGAACATGACATCATCTTCATAAAAATTTTGAATTATTCTACCACTCGTTAACATGTTTATTGTTGGAGGAAAATTCGCACTTTGCTTTCGCGCAGTAATAATTTCTTTATAGTTATCCGGTTTTTTGAAAAAACCCTTACTTTGGTTTTCAAGTATTCCTGTAATTTTCAATCCGGTAGAATCACTTCCACCGGTGCCCATAGTAACACGGTTACCTCTTGCATAGATTTCATCTTCTGTTTTCACTGTTCCTTTTGTATATGCTTCAAACTCATAGTTTAATAGTTTTAAGTTCATTTCATTTTTTCGTGCGATTGCTTTTCTTATAATTTCAAGAGCAGGATTTTCACCCGGGAGGATTACAATTTCAGGCAAACGTACTTCTGTCTTCCTTAATCTGAAGTTCAAATCTGAAATATCCCGGCTCACATTAACAACTATAGTGTCTGAATAGTAACCTATATAAGACGCCACTAAAATGTAATTGCCCCCTTCAATTTTTAGTTCATATTTCCCTTCAAGATTGGCAGCAGTACCCCTGGTAGTTTCGGCTATTCTTATGTTAGTAAAGGCCAAAGCTTCATTTGTTTGAAGATCTTTAACCGTCCCTTCAATTGTATATTGTTGAGCAGTTATTCCCCCACAAAACAATATAATAAGAATCCCGCTTAATAGTTTTTGCATAAATGATTAAAAGTAAGAATAAGTGAATGTTACAATATTAGTGAAATTCTTTAATGATAAAAATGAATTTAAACCGGTGGTTATTTATAATGATGAGAGATATCGATCAATAAATCTTATTCTATTAAGTCATTACCTAAATAATTATATTAAGCTACTGGTTTCCCAAAATTATAATTTCCAAATTAAATTTTATGAAGAATGTTGTAGGCATCTTACGCGAAGGTTTAAGTAAAAAAGGTGAAAACCGGGTTGCTATTACACCTGAATCTGCAAAGCAAATTGTGGGATGGGGACATAATTTAATCGTTCAATCCGCAACGCATCCTGTTACCGGCGAAGTAAAGCGAGCATTTGAAGATTATGAATATGTAAAATCCGGAGCTGTCATCAGCGAAGACCTGTCTGATGCAAAAATAATATTCGGACTGAAAGAAATTGATACTGATAAAATTTTTCCTGAAAAAGTATATTGTTTTTTTTCACATACGCACAAGGGTCAGCTTAAAAACAGGAGGATGCTAAAAGCATTAATTGAAAATAAATCAACGCTTGTTGATTATGAACTTATCCGTAATGAAAATAATGTGAGACTCGTTACTGCTTTTACTTATAATGCAGGTTATGCGGGAATTGTTGACTCTCTATGGACACTCGGGATTAGATTAAAAAATAACAATATTTCCAATCCCTTTGCTCTGCTTAATCAGGCAGTAAAAGAAAAACATTTTATAAATGCTAAAGATAGTTTCACTAAAACTGCAAATGATATTGAGATTGCAGGAACTCCTAAAGAATTACCTCCAATAATTGTTTGTTTTTTGGGAAAAGGAAAAACTGCAAAAGGAGCGCGTGAATTATTCAATATTTTACCGCATGAGGATATTAATATTGAGCAGCTAAAGGATGTATATCAAAATGGCTCAAAGAACAAGCTTTATGCACTGCACATAGATATTGAAGAAATTTACAGGATGAAAAAAGACAGTAACTATTCATTAGATGATTACAACAAATTAAATGTAAGAGAGAAACAAAAATTATATTTTAATAACCCTGAACTATTTGAAACAAATCTTGATACAGTGTTACCATATATAACCATATTAATGAATTGTATAATCTGGTCTAAAAAATACCCCCGAACTACAACCAAAAGCTTAACTCAAAGTGTTTACAAAACTCATAGAACATTACAGGTTATAGGAGATATTACCTGCGATCCAAACGGCTCGATTGAATTTTCAAAAGAAACGTGGATTGATAACCCGGTCTACATATACAATCCCGAAACCGAAACTATAACCGATGGTTTTGAAGGAGATGGTATTGCAGTAATGGCTGTTACAAATCTGCCCTGCGAATTTTCAGCAGATGCATCAATTCAATTCAACAGCAACCTTGCGCCTTTTTACAAAAACATATTAAGTGCCGATTATAAAAAAACTTTTGCCGATTCAACATTAGCCCCGGAAATTAAGCGCGCTATAATAATGTGGAATGGTGAATTTACAGAAGATTTTAAGTATATGAAGGAGTTTATCGAAGAATAAAAATTATAAATCTTAAAGTTTTTTGAAAAGCTGATATGTTTTTTCTGCTCTAAATTTTAGTTACTATCTCTTTTGGTTCAATACCATACTCGGCTAACTCTTTTAAAGTTGGTATGAATATATCACTATGAACAGGAATTATGACTCCCCTCTCTTTAATCTTATCATTTAAAATTAAATTAACCCCTATCCCCAGCGGAAGACCTACTGTTTGTGCCATCGCCGTATGATCATAGTCTTCTCCTTTAACCACCAAAGATGAAATTATCTTTTCCTTCTTATTTTTTATTTCATACTCAATTTCTGTTTGTAGAATAACCATATCGCGGTCGCTCTTTTTAAACTTCCATTTTTGTATCAACAAGTCTAACAGTATTTCTGCAGGTGTAGCGTTTTTTATTCGTATTTTTTTATCACCCAGCAATCCAAGCCATTCCAATCTTTTCATTACATCGCTATCCGGTGAAATGTCTAGGAAATCAAGCATTGCTTTCTAAGAAGACCGGTGAAATTTTCTATATTTCTGAATATGGCGATTCGGATGAATTGCTTGATAATATTGAAGATTCTGATGATTATATCGCGATACCCCATAAAAATGAATTGAATTTAGGGAAGCAACTCGTATTCGAATTCATATCTGAAAAATGTCCCGAAGAAACAGATAGAGTTTCCCGCATATTTCGGAGAAA
>Ga0209536_100005185_pt1 | contig 20361 bp, 19 predicted proteins | sample DeeMarSeWOR28_12_FD_187461 | JGI IMG/M metagenome (GOLD analysis project Ga0209536, IMG submission 187461) | Marine sediment microbial communities from White Oak River estuary, North Carolina - WOR-2-8_12 (SPAdes) (version 2) | ecosystem: Environmental > Aquatic > Marine > Intertidal zone >...
GGCCCGTCCGACTGACAACATCCATCGTTGATACAATGGCCTCATCCGTCGTAATTAAAGAACCTTCCGCCTTGGTAACTTCCACTGCGGCGATTCCCATATAATAATTGGCGTTTATACCAATCCCAAATTCTTTAAAGAATCTTTTAAATCCGATTGGGTGAGAGAGAGATAAGCTAAGCTTTGCTGCTGAAAATCCGTCACCATCAAAGCTGGCAAAACTGAACTCTTTGAATTGTTCCTGATTGCCCTTTAAAGAAAGCTCTAAGGCTGATTTCGGGATTACACCCAATGATTTTCCGATTCCCTGTATTGAAAGTCCGTATCTGCCAAAAAGCAGACCGAGTACGTTGGCATGGGCATCACCATTTGCATCTAATCCATCCTCGGGAATCAAATCCAATAGTTCCTCTATCTCCTGTTCATCCCAGTGACCTCCATGACCTTCTTCGGTAAAATATCGCTTATAATCATCTATCGACAGGGTCGAGTTTGCTGCATTAAGGTTAAAACCAATAAGATTTAACTCCATCCGATTTTCATAACTTAAAGCCAGATTGGCCGGATTCCAGGCAAAAGCATCCACACCTCTGGCAACCGCCCCATAGGCGTATCCCATTCCCAAACCAGAAGCATTAAAACCCTGGGCAAAAAGGTTACTGGTAGAACTGGTCACGCCTAAAATAAGCAGTATTAATAAGACTTTATATTTCATATATTCAGATATCCTATTCATTATTCATGAGAAAATTAAACTTTAAAAATCCTAAAAGGCTAAGTTCGTCTTCAGATCGAAATTTCACCAGCTCATTTTTCGTATCCTCCAGGATAACCCGGGTTCCAATATAAATTGTATCATTCTGATAAAACAATTTTCTTTTATTCTCGTCAAGATCTATACGGACATTTCCTGGCTCGGGTGTCTCAACATATCCATCACTTCCTATTTGTCCGGCTGCAACTAAAATATTTCCTATCGTAAATTTCGTGCTATCATCATCCGGATATGAATCATCGAATAATATGGTTGAATCATTCGCGATCGCAACGATTGTCTCCGAACCAACCGGTAAACCATTTAAGATATCAAGCAGAAATTGTGCTGATTTGACATTTTTTTCAATTTGATTCTGGGTATCTTCGTTTATATCTTCCTCAATAATATCCGTGGTGACTGTAGACGGATCTATAATTCTGATAAAGAGCGGAGAATAAATTTGATAATCAGCCTGAACACTTTGACCGACCTCCACAGAACCTTCCCCATCAACAAATGCTTCTGCTTCCATTCTAATTGTCGTTGGTAATATACCCATCAAATCGACTATATTTGGGCTGGGATCATTGCCTGTTAGTTTAATCTGCAAGTATCCGCCTTCATCTGAAGGGGGAATAATGTAATTAAGAGGACCGACCGTTTCTTCCCGAAAACCATCCGTACCTTTAATTGTCAAAGTCATGTCAATTGGTAAATTAGTTTCATTGTGCATGTTCAGTCTCATCTCAAGACTATCAAGATAAATTGTACCTTCTACTCTTGATAAATCATCAGTTATTTCCTTCTCAACCGGATCAATATCAATTTCGATACGGTTAATCACTCCTTCAATCTTTCTGAAATATAGAGAATCAGGCTCAACCGTGACGTAAACATCATCATCCTGATGAATGACTTTGTAGGTTTCACAAGAGTCAGTAACAACATCAACTTCATAATGCATATAATCGATTAAGTCATTTGAACTTGAGTCAGGGAAATTTGCTATGCGATAGTTTTCAACTGTAATTGTTTTAGGTGTAACAGAGTTAGGTTGAAGTGTAATACTATCCACCAGGATTTCACCTGTTTCCACATCACTGAAGTTTAATAATCTGACATTTACGTGTGCTATCGCATCAATATTATTTTCGAGAGTTAAAAATATCTCTCCATGATCAACAATACCTTTACTTATCCTGTGATCTTCATCTATAATCGAACTGGAATCTGAGATAAAAATAGTTTGCTCAGGAAATCTTGCTTCCGCTTCGATTACTTGTAAATCAAAGAGAGTACCATTCACCCATGAGGTTGAATTATCGATATCTGACTGTGATACTGTATAAGCTCCGGCTACAATCGGTGCTTGCAGTTCAATCCGAAAGCGTGTATGGATGATTTTATCATCAAGAATTATATCGGGATCGGCAAAGGCTGAGGAATTTGCCGGGACAGGATCTGCAATGGTTGTGTTATCAATCCATGTGTTTGTAGAATCATCATAAATATTAATGATTGTTCCGGCATCAATATCAAGTGGTGTGTTATTGACCAGTTCTAAGCGAAAGGTTCCTGTTTCAATATGAGCATATTTGATATCATAATAAAGTAAATAGATGAGGTCTGTTTCGAAGATGGTGCCGGGATCAATATCAATCGTGCCCGGAGATACAGGGCCCCCGACGATATCAGACAGATCAAAAGGATCTGACGGTTCCGGCCCCTGGGTACCCAATGTGAGATCATCAAGATTTTCTCCCGCTGCATCATCATCCGGTTTGATCGCCAGGTCGGAACTACTTACAGTTTTCTCATCCGAGGTATCAGAAATTGAGATTGCAATTCTTGCTTCGCCAGTGGATGTCGTATCAGTCTTAAAATTTGGATCATCCAGAGCTTCCGTCATCGTGAAACTGGCATCGAAGGGAATGCCCCATTCGGCAACCCAGGTCGGAATACTCGGCTCTTCCAGCGTACATGATATAAGGACCATCAGAGCCAGCAATGGAAGTATCCATTTAGTTGATTTTATTCTCATTTAACCTACCATTTATTTATTTTTATTTTATTTATATACCATATGTCGACAAATATATGGATCTCATTAATAATATTATTATTATTGAGTTAAAATGTTGCGATCTGTCACACAATTTGTATGACACAGATCACATTTGAGGCTATAGACCCACCAGTTTAGAGGAATTTTATACGCCAACCCTAAAAATATGTTCATTTTAGGTGTCAGGTATTAAGGTATATGGGTATAAGGGTATAGGGGAATAGATCTTAGATTTTGGATATTGGATTTTAGATTTTGGTTTGTGTGTGACAGATGCTGAATAATCTAAAAATACCACTATCAAATATCCAACATCTAATATCCATAATCCAACATCGAGTACCGAGCACCGAGAACCGTTTTATTCAATTATTCCGGCCGGTTTTCCTCTCCAAACTGATAGCCGGCATCGATGGCTTTTACGTTAATATCGAGAAATCGTTTATGTTTAATCGCTGTTTTTAATGATTCATAAAGTGTTTCTTTATTCATCAACCCACTGTATCCCATGTATGCTCCAAATACGATCATATTGGCGATTCGGGTATTTCCCAATTTGTCGGCCATTTTTGTCGCCGGAATGGCCAGAATCTCAATATCATCCCGTGAGGGCTCAACATCTATCAGAGAAGAATCATAAATGAGCAGTCCACCTTTTTTAACATCCTGTTCAAATTTTTCTAATGAAGGCCTGTTCATGGCAATCAATACACTGGGGTCACTCACCATCGGTGAACCAACTTCGATATCTCTGATATTCACATGACAGTTTGCAGTACCACCTCTCATCTCCGGACCATAAGATGGTAACCAGGAAACGTGGTAGTTTTCCAACATTCCTGCCTGGGCCATTGCAGCACCTAACAACAAAATTCCCTGACCACCAAAACCGGCCACCTTAATTTCCGGATTTTTATATCTTTCCGGTGGATCTTTTCTTGTATACTCAAAATCCTGCTCTTTATCTAAGTCCAGCAACTGAGGAATCTCTTCTGAAGAAGGTGAAATGATATCAGGTATATAAGGCTCTGTTTCTTGTGTGAGATCACGGAAGACACCTACGGGAAAATGTTCCTGCATTGTTTCTTCAATCCAATGCATGGAGTCTACAGGATCCATTTTCCAGCCGGATGGACAGGGGGATAATATCTCTACAAGGGAAAAGCCCAGATGATCCACCTGATTTTTAATTGCCTTTCGAATAGCCAGTCTTGTTTTTGCCCTGTGTTTATTGTCGAATAAAGCCACACGCTCAACATAGACCGGAGCATGTAACTGACTGATAAGTTCAGCGACCTTTATGGGATAACCCTCATTCGATGGCTGTCTGCCTCTTGGTGATGTGGTTGTCTTCTGACCAATCAGTGTCGTGGGTGCCATCTGTCCCCCGGTCATCCCGTAGATGGCATTATTTACAAAAAAGACGGATAGATGCTCTCCCCTATTTGCAGCGTGGAGAATTTCTGCCGTACCAATCGCAGCCAGATCACCATCCCCTTGATAACTTATCACGACACTGTCCGGATGGGCTCTTTTTATGCCGGTTGCAACGGCGGGTGCCCGGCCATGTGCGGCCTGAATATTACCAGTCGCGAAATAATAATATGCAAAGACACTGCACCCTACGGGACTGACAAAAATAGTTTTATCAGAAACACCGTAGTCTTCCAGTGCTTCTGCAATCATTTTATGCACATTTCCATGTCCACACCCTGGACAATAATGAGGCATTTTTTTGTCAGCACTCGGATTTCTAAAATATGTATCATAAAAGGCATGAGATTTTTGTAAGACTTTGGTTGCCATATGCAATCCTTTTTTTAAAGATTATACAGCTCTTGAATATGTTTCACTATTTCATCTGTCGTCGGTACAACACCGCCCATGCGATTATATAAATCCACCGTCGTTTTGCCTTGCACCGCAAGCCTAACATCTTCTACCATCTGGCCATTGCTCATCTCTGCAACCAGAAATTTGCAGTTCCTTTCAGCTAAATCTAAAATTTCTTTTTTTGGAAAAGGAAATAAGGAAATTGGCCTGAGTAACCCAATTTTTATATCTTTCTCCCTCAATTTTTCTACGGCTGTTTTCAGCACACGAGAGACAATTCCATATCCCATCACCACATACTGGGCATCATCCAGCAAAAATGTTTCTAACATTAACTCGTTTTTCTCGATCTCTGCATATTTTTCCTGCAATTTCTGGTTATGTTCCTCCAATTCGTGCGGATCGAGAAAAATGCTTGAAATTAAATTATCTTTACTCTCTTTATCTGCATACAGTGCCCAATCCTGTCGGGGTAAATCCGTGACAGGGTCAGGAAACTCGACAGGTTCCATCATTTGACCAATGTATCCATCCGCGACAATATAAACTGGTGTTCTGTATTTATCAGCAATTTCGAATGCTTTCATCGTGAGCGAACACATTTCCTGAGCTCCGTTCGGTGCCAATACAGGGACTTTATAATTACCATGCCCCCCTCCCTTGACAACCTGATTATAATCTGACTGTTCAGGAGCAATATTACCTAGACCCGGTCCGCCTCTCATGATATTGACAATCACACAGGGTAGCTCTGCTCCCGCTGCATAGGATATGCCTTCCTGCTTAAGACTGATACCGGGGCTTGATGAAGCTGTCATGGCCCTGATGCCGCCACTCGATGCTCCGTAGACCATATTTATAGATGCTACTTCACTTTCTGCCTGGAGAAAAGTACCCCCTACCTTTGGAAAATAATTGGCTGCACCCTCAGCAATTTCACTCGCCGGGGTTATCGGATAACCGAAATAAAGCCGGCAACCGGCAAGCAATGCACCGCGAACTATCGCATCATTACCTTTCATCAAATATTTTGCCATCAGGATGCCTCCTCCATTTCGTACCCTTTTTTGTAAACGACAATCGCTTCAGGCTCCGGACAGGCATAAAAACACACGCCACAGCCTGTGCACCCATCTCCGACATAATAAGCGTAATGATAGCCTTTTGTATTAAATTTCTCATGAAATTTCAACACATCCGGTGGACAGGATTCAATACAAAGTCCACATCCTTTACATAGCTCAGGCTCAATGGTAACAGATGCTTCTTTCAAAACTTTTGTACCCATATTTCCTTCCTTGATTTTATTGAAGTACGTATGTGTCATTTAAAAATGAACAATATTCATGCCAGTTATGTTTGAGAAATATTATGAAAATATTCTCCATGTAGATCACTATTATTTATATAGTTATGAAACAATTACATTAATCTGTCGTTCAATTCCTCTTTCCTAAAAGTAGCATAGAATCTGATTTCTTTTATTAATTATTGGAAAAGATGATCGCTAAATAAGTACCATTATATTACTCAGAGATCCATGGTATATCAGTAATATTATTTTCTTTATTCAGCAGCCTGGCGAGTACAAAAAAGTAATCAGATAACCGATTCACATAGATGATGATGCGCTCGTCCACTACCTCAACACTATTTAGTGTTATGATATCCCTCTCGGCCCTGCGACACACTGTACGTACCAGATGACATACGGCTGCACTCCGCGAACCACCGGGTAAAATAAAGTTCTTTAAGGGTTCTAGCTTGCTATCTATCATATCGATTTTATTTTCAAGTTCTTTAATATTCTCATCTTTAACAGTTGGGACTTTTAGCTTGGACTGTTTATCAGCAGCTGCCGCTAATTCTGCGGATAGTTCAAATATCTTGCATTGAATCTTCTGCAAGGTTTTGACCAATTCCTCTTGCTCTATATATGTAATCAGCAATCCGATGATGCTGTTCAATTCATCCATTGCACCATAGGCTTTGACTCTCAAATGATCCTTGTCAACAATATCTCCGCCATACAACCGTGTTTTACCCTTATCACCAAAGCCAGTGTATATTTTCAACGCAATTCCCTCCGGATTGTATTTCCAACCGCAAAGGACGCAAAGTATTAAACACAAAGATCGCAAAGTTTTTATAGGTTATTGGAATGTGCTGGAAATTAATATCCTGGTTTTAAATCAAAAATTTAATGTTCTAAAAAATCTTAGCGTCCTTCGCGGTTAAATAAGTTAAAATGTGGTTAAATGAAATATAGAGTATAACGGAATGAAATCCAAGAGGATAAAAAAAGAGAGCGTTGATAAAAAAAGTGAGGGTTGTGGAGGCTTTATCACTTTTTTAAGGAGGATATTGGGGTAACTTATCAACACTCTCCTGACCATGACCTAACTCACCTCATATCTACGTCAAACTATATGTCAAAGTTTCAAAAAAGTGTTAACTTACTAATTTACAATAAGATGGAAAGACGAAAGGAAGGTTTGAAAATCAAGTAAAGATGTCAGAATATATGTATTTTCACACATATGTGTAAAATCATTAAGAATAGTTTGTTGCGCTGCAAAGCGCAACAAACTATTCTTTCTCCCACACTGCCCCCTCAGGCGTGTCTTTAATCGTAATACCTATGGATTTTAAACTGTCACGTAGTTTATCGGCAATCTGAAATTTTTTTTCTTTTCTTAATTCTGAACGAATATTGAGTACAACCTCCATTACATGTTTAAAATCCTCACCGGATGCACCATTTTCGCCCTTTTTTAAATCAATCAACCCCAGAACCTCCCCCAGAAGTTTGTTAAAAAGAAGATTGAATTCTTCTAATTCAGATTTTGAAATCTGATTATTATCATCATCGAGTAGTCTATTGACCTCATTGATGATTTCGAATGTAGCGGCCAGAGCCTGAGGCGTATTAAAATCGTCATTCATCGCAGCTTGGAAATTTGTTTTGAATTTTTCAACCGGAAGCAGACTTGGACCGGATCCATTTTTAACAGTATGGATGGCCTTTTCTATTCTCGCTATAAACGTCTGGATCTTTTTGAGTCCGCTTGTGGCCGCATTGAGTGCTTCATCACTGAAATCAAGGGAAGAGCGATAATGACTCATCAGGATAAAATAACGAATGGCCAGTGGTGAAGTTTTTTTAACCGCATCTTTGACAGTTGTAAAATTATTCAAAGATTTTCCCATTTTTACACCGTCTACAGTCACCATGTTGTTATGGATCCAGTATTTTGCAAATGGTTTACCATTTGCACCTTCACTTTGGGCTATTTCACACTCATGATGAGGAAAAATGTTTTCCAAACCGCCACCATGTATATCAAATGATTCCCCCAGGTATTTATTGGACATCGAGGAACATTCTATATGCCAGCCTGGATATCCTTTTCCCCAGGGACTATTCCATTTCATCAAATGTTCAGGGGATGCTTTTTTCCAGAGAGCGAAATCTGCTGCGTTTTTTTTATCTTCTGCGACATCGATCCTTACACCGGCTTCCAATTCATCCACTTTGCGCCCCGAAAGCTTTCCATACCCCGCAAATTTTTTAACATCAAAATAGACATTACCACCTGTTTCGTAAGCCAATCCTTTATCTAGCAGCACTTTTATCATATCAATCTGTTCAATAATATGCCCTGAGGCACGGGGCGAAATATCAGGCCTGATATTGCCAAGCAGATCCATATCCTCAAACCAACTGCGGGTATAAAACTCGGCAACTTCCATTGGTTCCAGTTTCTCTGTACGGGCTTTGCGGGCAATCCTGTCTTCACCCTCTTCGGAATCTCCCAGAATATGCCCCACATCCGTAATATTTTGAACATAGCGCACCTTATATCCTAAATAGCGAAGATAGCGGACAATAATATCAAAACTGATATAACTTTTGGCATGCCCAATATGACCATGGTCATAGACAGTGGGTCCACACACATACATCCCTACAAATCCTGGAGTGATTGGTTCGAATTTTTCTTTTTTTCTGGTTAAGGTGTTATAGATATATAACTCATTCATCTTTTAATAGCTTGCTCCAATAAATTTACTATCTTTTCTTTTCCTAAAATCTGAATAACCTGCGGTAATTCAGGACCTTCTGTGGTTCCTGTCAGCGCGGATCTGACAGGCATCCATAGTTCCTTACCTTTGATATCCGTTTCTTTCTGCACATTTCCCATCACTATTTTAAACGTATCGAGCGTAATTTCACTATGATCGTTCATTTCGGAGACCATGGCCATAAATACTCTTTTACTGGTCTCCAGTTTTACCCAATTCAACGCGCTTTCAGTAAAATTGAGGGGACCCTTATGAAAAAAGAGGGCTGCCCGATCCTTTATTTCACTAAATGTGTCGATACTATTGCGTACAGCCAGAGCAATTTGCTCGTTTGTTTGACGATTTCCGGTATCCAGACCGGCATTTTCCATTGCTTCAAACGCAAGAGTGAGATACTGATTTTCCGGAAGTTTTCTGATATACTGGCTGTTCATCCACTTTAGTTTTTCTAAATTAAAGACAGCCCCTGATTTGTTTACCCTTTCCAAAGAAAAATCACGCACAAGCTCTTCCAGGGAAAACAGTTCTTCATCATCGCCACGATTCCAACCGAGTAAAGCCACGAAGTTTAACAAGGCTTCCGGTAAATACCCTTTTTTTCTATAATCTTCAACCGCTACATCGCCCTGACGTTTACTTAGTTTGCTGCGGTCAGGATTTAACAAAAGAGGCAGATGAGCAAACTGAGGACAAGACCACCCAAAATAATTATAGAGAAGAATATGTTTTGGCGTGCTGATCAACCATTCTTCTCCGCGTATGACATGTGTTATATTCATCAGATAATCATCTACAACATTTGCCAGATGATAGGTTGGGAATCCATCACTTTTGAGTAACACCTGATCATCGATCATTTCATTTTGGAATGAAACTTCTCCGCGGATGATGTCTTTCACGGTTGTCACACCATCTGATGGTATCTTCAGTCTGATCACATGTGTCTCATCTTTTCGGCGCGAAAGCGCCTCTCTTTTTTCAAGACGACGACAGTAGCCATCATACTTTGGTGTAAGTTTTTTGCGGATCTGTTCCTCGCGCATTTTTTCAAGACGTTCTTCACTGCAAAAACAGGGATAGGCAGCATCTTTCTCAATTAATTGTTCTATGTATTCATGATATGTACTCAGACGCCGTGACTGATAATAAGGGCCGCAATCACCTTCAACTCCAGGGCCCTCATCGTAACTCAATCCGCACCACTTAAGCGTATCCAACAGGTTCTCAACGGCTCCTTCCGTATACCTGGCCTGATCCGTATCCTCAATTCGCAATACATACTTCCCGTCATGACGTTTTGCAAAAAGATAATTATACAGAGCAGTTCTCAGGCTGCCAACATGAACAAATCCTGTCGGGCTTGGAGCAAATCTTACTCGAATATCAGACACTTTATCTCCTCAGAAATTTGACTATGAATCAGTTAAATTTTCTTTCCTTTTTTTATAGTACTTTCGATAGACAAGATATCCAATGACAAACACTGTTAGTGCAATAAGAACTTTATTATATTGGGAAATGATGTCAGATATGATTTCCCAGTTATGACCGACCATCATACCAGCAAAAAGTAAGAGGCCATTCCAGATCAAAGCACTGACTACTGAGAGAATGACAACCAGTAAAGCATTTAAATGAAACAGACCGGCGAACAGTGAAATCACACTTCGAGTTCCGGAAAGAAATCTATTCGCTACAATCACCCAATATCCCCATTTCCCAAACCATATTTCAACTTTACGAATGTCTTCCTCTTTAAAAATTTTAGATCTGGATTTTTTATATATAAATGATCTGCCAAATTTGCGACCAATATAGTACATGGTTACAAAGCCAATAACACTTCCAGTAGTAGTAGAAATATATACTCCCCAAAAATCTAATTGCCCGATTGACACCAGATAAGCACCGAGTACAACGACCGTGTCCCCCGGGATAGGAGGTAGAACATTTTCGGTAAATGCACTTATTCCCAGAATGAAATAGGCCATTGCCGGACTAACACCACTGAAGAGGTTTTCTATAAACTCAGTCATATTTGAGACTATCTCGATTCTAAGAGAGAGATCGCATAACAAATCGCACCTTCACCTCTACCAATAAATCCGAGCCCTTCTCCTCTGGTTGCTTTTACGTTCACCTGATCCGGCTTTAAAAATAAATTTTTGGCAATGTTCTGCGCAATTTTTGCTTTAAATGGTAAAATCTTTGGGGCTTCAAGAACAATGGATATATCAATATTAACTATTTTCAGCTTTTCGAAATAGATTTTTCTTTCTATTTCCTGTAGAAATTTAAGACTATTGTAATCTTTATATTTCTCATCCGTATCAGGGAAATGTTCACCGATATCTCCTAATCCGGCTGCGCCAAGCAGTGAATCGGCTACTGCATGGGAGACAACATCTGCATCAGAATGCCCTTGAAGCCCTTTTTCATAGGGAATAGTGACGCCCCCAAGGATGAGAGATCGTCCCTCTGCAAAAGGATGAATGTCGTACCCAAAACCTATTCGCATTTTCCTAGCAAGTTATATCTAGCTCTACATATTTTTAACCACTGAATACACTGAGCATGATTGACAAGGTAAAAGTAAAAAGGTAAACGTTAAAAGTAAAAAATAAGCTCTATCATCAAAATAGATTCTTTCCTTTTCCTTTTTACTTTATCCTTTTTACTTTTTACTTATTCCATATAAATTCCTCAGTTTTCTCAGTGGTTTTATATTGATTTCAGATAATAATGTTGGCAAAATTCTAAATCGGCACTGGTGGTAATCTTTATGTTTTGAAATTCACCTTCAATGACGGTGACAGGATGTCCGCTCCATTCAACGAGTGCCGATTCATCAGTAGAATAATAGTTTGCTTTTCTGGCTTTCTCATGTGCTTCGATGAGAATATCGTATCTGAAACTCTGAGGAGTTTGAATCTGCCAGAGGTCTTTTCTCGGAATCGTTTCCAGTACTTTCGAATCGGTCACACGCTTTATTGTATCTTTGACCGGTATGGCAGCTATACAGGCACCCGTTTTTATCGCTGATTGAATAGAATTGATGATAAGATGAGATGATACCAAAGGCCGGACGCCATCGTGCACAACAACGATATCTGTTCCCGGTGGGATAACTTTCAGGCCATTATATACTGAATCCTGACGTTCTATCCCACCTATAACGATTTTAAACTTCTTTTCAAATCCTTCAATATTGCGAAAAAGATTTTCAGAGATAGGTTTATCAGTCTCTGAAACGACAACTACACCTGAGTTAATTTCGGCAATCGAGACAAATTTCTGAAGAGTGATTTCAGCAATTGTCTGGTTACCAATCTTTAAGAATTGTTTTGGTATATGTCCACCAAATCTTTTCCCATGCCCGGCAACTGGTATAATCGCAGAAACCAGCATATTACAACACTAGCATCGCATCGCCATAACTGAAAAATCTATATTTCTGGTCAATCGCCTCCTGGTAGGCTGACTTCGCCAGATCATATCCACAAAATGTACAAACTAAGATATATAGTGTTGATTGTGATTGGTGAAAATTTGTAACAATTCCATCAACCATCTTAAATGTGTAAGGCGGAAAAATAAATTTATCAGTCCAACCGCTGGAAGCCTTAACCGTTTTATCAGGTATAGCAACTGTTTCTAAAACTCTTACTGTGGTGGTACCTACAGCGACAATCTTGCCACCATTTTTCTTAACTTCATTAATTTTTTGTGCTGATTCTTCTGATAGTTCATAGTATTCAGAATCCATTTGATGACGACTTAAATCTTCAACCTGCACAGGCCGAAATGTGCCCAATCCTACGTGAAGTACCAAAGGAATAATTTCAACCCCTTTTTTCTTGAGTCTGTCAATTATATCATCTGTAAAATGAAGACCCGCTGTCGGGGCTGCCACGGCACCTGTTTTTTTAGCGTAAACAGTCTGATAGCGTTCCTTATCAATATCCTCAGTCGGCCGTTTAATGTAAGGTGGTAACGGGGAATCACCCACCTCTTCTACAAGGTCAAAAAAATCTGTACCATTATCATCAAACTTAACGACTCTGCCACCTGAAATTGTATTATCAATCACGTCACAACCAATGCTGTCAGCAATAACCAGTCTATTCCCGATTCTCACTTTTCGCGCCGGTTTAACAAGGACTTCCCACATTGTATCTTCAAGCTGACGCAACAGTAAAACTTCCACCTGGGCATTCGTTTTTTCTTTAAATCCGATCAGACGGGCAGGAAAAACCTTGGTTTCATTAACAACCAGAGCATCTCCCTCATCTAACAAATCGACAATGTCCGAAAAGTTATTATGATTTACGGATTGATTATTCCGATCCAAAATCATAAGTCGTGAATCGCCCCGGTTCTTTGTTGGATACTGGGCGATTAATTCTTCTGGCAAATCATACTTAAAATCGCTTAATTTCATATTACATGCCCCTGTAATTATATTATTGTTCGGAGAATAAGTCTCCTTGGTTATTTTTTTCTCCAGGAAACGATAAATTAAAATGTTCATAGGCAAGTCGGGTAACTTCACGTCCCCTGGGTGTACGTTTTAAATATCCTTGTTGAATTAAAAACGGTTCATATAGTTCTTCTATTGTATTGCTTTCTTCACTGACTGCTACAGCTATTGTATTTACACCAACCGGACCGCCACTATATTTTTCGATAATGGTTAGTAGTATACGTTTATCCATTTCGTCAAATCCACGAAAGTCCACTTCAAGTTTTTCCAGAGCTTCCTCGGCAACCGCTTTATTGATCCGATTATCGGCTGTAACCTGTGCAAAATCGCGGATTCGTCTAAGTAATCTATTTGCTACCCGGGGAGTACCGCGAGATCGTTTTGAGATCTCCATCGCCCCATCATCGTTTATTTCAACATTCAATATTTTCGCGGATCTTTTGACGATATGGAAAAGATCTTCAGCTTCATAATAGTTCAGACGTAGAACAACCCCAAATCTTGCTCTTAATGGCGATGTCAGTAATCCCGCCCGTGTTGTTGCGCCAACAAGGGTGAACGGATTCAAATTTAATTTGATTGAGCGGGCGTTAGGCCCTTTGTCAATCATAATATCAAGAAAAAAATCCTCCATCGCCGAGTAAAGATACTCCTCAACGACGGTGTTGGTGCGGTGTATCTCATCGACAAACAAGACGTCGTGTAATTGAAGATTTGTTAATACACCGGCCAGATCACCCGCTTTTTCCAATACGGGACCGCTGGTCGTTTTAATCTGAGTATTCAGTTCTCTGCTGATAATATTTGCCAGCGTCGTCTTTCCCAATCCGGGTGGACCATACAAGAGTACATGATCGAGTGCTTCTTGTCTCTCTTTTGCCGCCTGAATAAACACACTCAGATTTTCTTTCATACGGTTTTGCCCGACAAAATCATTTAATCTCTGTGGACGTAATGACAATTCAATATCAAGATCTTCATCAATTTTGTCTGGCGTGATTACACTACGCATTTATTCTCTCAGGACTAAAATCCATAACTCAGATCAGCTGCAAGGCAGTTTTAATTAAATCTTCAACAGATTCAAATTGTCCGTTATTTCTTGCCCGATTTAAGGCTTTAGCAACAGTCTGGCGCTTATATCCCAGCGACATCAAAGCGAGTAATGCTTCCTCTTCCATAGAACTCAACACAGTGGGTACCATGCTGTCATCTTCTCCATTTACAATCAGACCCAATTGCGAGAATTTTTCTCTTAATTCCACAACTAGCCGTTGCGCCGTTTTTGTTCCCACACCGCTTATCGAGGTCAACTTCTCAATATTTCCATCAAGTATAGAAAGTGTCAGCTCTTCAAATTGTAATCCGGAAAGTATCGTTTGCGCTAATCTTGGCCCAATACCGGATACTGAAATAAGACTTTCAAAAACTGTTCGTTCGTTTTCATCTGAAAACGCAAACAATTGAAGACTGTCCTCCCTGACATGGAGATAGGTTTTGAGAATAACATTTTCCCCTACCGCCGGTAGCCCCTTAAACGTATTCGTACTAATCAATAAACTGAAACCAATCCCTGAACTATCGACAACAACCCGGGTTGGTGACTTTTCTGCTATTGTTCCGGAAATAAAATCAATCATCGGGTATCCGGAATAGCATTTAATCTATGATAATGACACAGAGCCACTGCCAGCGCATCGGAGGCATCATCCGGAGAAATGTCTTCGCTTATATTTAACATATTCTTTACCATATAATGAACTTGTTCCTTTGAAGCATTTCCTCTTCCGACGACAGCTTGTTTAACCTCTCTGGGAGAATATTCCGCAGGCGTGATTCCCAAATTTATCGGTGCCAGCAGAGAGACACCTCTTGCATGTCCCATTACGATTGCCGTTTTCACATTATCGCTATAAAATATATCCTCAAGCGCAACATGATCCGGCTTATACTTTTCAATCAGTTCCGTCATACCTGTATATATCTGTTTTAATCGGAAGGCGAGTGAGGCTTTTCTATCAGTTTTTATGCAACCGTAATAACATAATTTTAATTCTCTGTTGTCTAGCACCTCAACAATTCCCAGGCCTGTTACTTGGGAACCGGGATCAACACCTAAAATTCTGATTACTGATGTCAATTATCCGGCTACCTTTGCGAATACTTCATCATCTATGTCAAAATTCGCAAATACCTCCTGGATATCATCGTGATCATCAAGGGCATCCATGAGCTTCAGCATCTGCTCAGCTGATTTATCTTCAAGTTTCACTGTATTTTGTGGTATCATGGTCATTTCTGCAACTGAGACGACAACACCCTTTTCTTCTAATGCACTTCGTACCGATTCCAATTGATCAACCTCTGAAAAGATTTCATAATACTCTTCTTCCTCAGTCTTCATGTCTTCGGCTCCAGCTTCAGCAGAAATGAGGAACAATTCCTCTTCATCGTAGTTTGCTTTTTCTACCTTGATATATCCCTTTTTCTCGAATATCCAGGCCACGCAACCGGATTCTCCAAGATTTCCTCCGTTTTTGTTCAATAAATGGCGAATTTCGGCCACCGTTCGATTTTTATTATCGGTCATGGCATTCATATACAATGCTACTCCGTTGGGACCATATCCCTCATATACAACTTCCTCATAAACAACACCCGGTAATTCTCCCGTCCCTTTTTTGATCGCATTATCAATATTCTTTGCCGGCATATTGGCACCTTTTGCAGCCTGAATCGCAGTACGCAATCGGGGATTCATATCCGGATCGCCCCCTCCCATTCTCGCCGACACAGTCAATTCCTTTATCAATCGCGTAAAAACCCGGCCCCGTGCTGCATCGACACGAGCTTTTTTATGTTTTATGGAATGCCATTTCGAGTGGCCAGACATTTTTAACCCTCCATAATCTTGAACGGGAAATTTAATAAACTTTTGAGGCCATTCCAAATCAAACTAGGTCGGTCTATATTACTAGAATTTACTTATATGACTGGCTTTAAATAGTGCTCAATCCTAAAAAAAATATTCCATGTTCGGTATATGGTCTAATTTTATATCATGCACCACAGATGATTATCCGACTAAGATTATATCCTGAATCGAGCATAATTTTAGCATTCTAAAATGAATACAAAATCCAATATCTAATATCTAACATCGAATTGTATAGACAGAATCTTTAATAGAGCAATTCAGCCTAAATCGTTAGACTTGCCAAATTGTCATATCCTCTGATATTTTTGCATATAATCCGACAATTTTTTCCCTTCATTTTTTGACAAAATTTCTTACATATAGACATCTAATTTATATATTAAACTAAATATATACAGTAAGTTATATAATATGGCATATTTTTTGTTAATCCTGATTTTGAAGTCTTATCTGAGATTAAAAGTCAACCATTTACACAAAAATCAGGAGGTGTGTTATGCTATATAGAACTCTCGATCCCTGGCGTCAGATCAATGATATTCAGCGTGAAATGAATCGATTATTCGATGCCAGATCTTGGAGAAACCGCAACGATTATCCAGCTGTAAACATCTGGACGGATACGGATAAGGTAATGGTAACCGCCGAATTACCAGGATATGACAAAAAAGACATTGATATTTCCCTAACCGGTGATTTATTACGAATTCATGGTAGTCGAAAAGCGCCGGAATGTAAAGAGGATGAGTGTTTTCATCGTCAGGAACGAAGTCACGGTGTGTTTGACCGGGAAATAAAATTGCCTTTTACAATCGACCAAACGAGTGTTGAAGCGACTTTAGAAAATGGAATTTTGAGTGTCTCTCTCAGTCGGGCAGAAGAAGATAAACCTAAAAAAATAGAAATTCGAAGCAAATAATAAAATGGAGGTTCATCATGGCTACAAATGATAAACAAGTTCAAAAACAGGAAACCCGGGATCTCCAGTCAGCAGAGAGAACCCGTTGGGGAAAAGTTTTTTCACCAGCCATTGATATATTGGAAACGAAAAATGATTTGCGTTTATATGCGGATATGCCTGGTGTTGACCAGAAATCAATAAGTATCACCGTGGATCAGGGTGTTTTGACCATTCAGGGTAATGTAGATACGACCCCAATTGAAGGGTTTGAACTGGATTATCAGGAATATGATGTTGGTGATTATCAAAGAACATTTACCCTCACTGATACAGTTGATCAGGATAAAATATCCGCTAATTATAAAAACGGTGTGCTTGAGTTAATTTTACAAAAGGCAGAAAAAACCAAACCGAAAAGAATTGAAATTAAAGCCAACTGAAAGGAAACCACAGAGTTCACGGAGATTCTATCTGTGAATTCTTTTTAGTATTGATGATAAATATAAATGAAATCATCTTAAAATCTAATTAACTACTCTGTGACTCTGTGGTTGTTTCCATACAAAGAACAAAGAGAGTCATATGAATTTCTATGTCATTTTAGGAATAGATTCTGATGCCAGTATGGCTGAAATAAAGGATGCTTATCGAAAACTGGTTCTGAAATATCATCCGGATCATTTTGGGGATGATTCTTCTCCCTTTTTAAAAATTCAGGAAGCATATCAGGTTTTAAGCAATCCTGAACTGAAAAGAAAATATGATCAATCACTCCGTGGACGAAAATCCCGAGTTCGGATGACAAGAAGCAGAAGGCCGGGTAGTTATTCGCAGCAACCTGAACCATTAATCCCCGAAAATAGATCCGTGGAGCCTGAGCCGATATCTCTTTCCCAATCTTTCGACACATATTCCCCATCGTTCGACGAGATAATTGACAGATTTTTTACGAATTTTGGTCACCGTTTTCAGCAAAAATCTGAAAGGACAAATGAATTGAGGATTGAGGTTACAATCAGTCCTCAGCAAGCTGCTTCAGGCGGATCCGTGAGAGTTCTCATCCCGGCCAGGATACTCTGCCCCCTCTGCCATGGAACCGGTTTTGTCGGTTTTTGGGAATGTCACAAATGTCTGACCATTGGATTTATTGATACCGAACTCCCTTTAATCGTCTCCTATCCTGCCGGCATAAAAACTACACTTAACAAGAGTCTGTCTTTAAGCCAATTTGGCATCCATAATTATTACCTCACTGTCTCCTTCCGTGTGGATAGGGGGATTGAAGAATTGTAATACAAATATGAATTCAGTATTCTATTCTCAATTTTTCCGGATACCAGATGCCGGATATCGGATATGGGATCATCCAAATCAGGTATCCGGTATCTGGCATCAGGTATCATGAATTCCCTTGAAGTACTTATTAAGAATTGAATATCCAGAATTAAGAGCGAGAGCCGAGTACCGAGAAACGAGAAACGAGGATCGAATATCCATAACCAAGTTTGAAATAATGCGATTTATATTCTAATTTTGAGATATTGAAGTATTCTGAATTGACAATAAAACAGAGGATAGGTGCCCATGAGTGAGGCTGAAACAAAACCCTCCAATTTTATCAAAGCAAAAGTCGAAGCAGATCTGAAAACAAACAAATATAATGGTCGCGTGCACACACGTTTTCCGCCGGAACCGAATGGATATTTGCATATTGGTCATGCAAAATCGATTTGTCTCAACTTTGGCCTGGCAAACGATTTTGAAGGTGGGTTATGTAATTTACGATTTGATGATACCAATCCGATTAAAGAGGAAGAAGAATATGTCAATTCGATCATTGAAGATGTTCGCTGGTTAGGATTTGATTGGGGAGACCGGCTTTATTATGCGTCCGATTATTTCGATCAATTATATGAATGGGCCATACAGCTAATCAAGGCAGGGAAAGCCTACGTTGATAGCATGAGTGCTGAACAAATCAGGGAGTTTCGCGGAACTCTCACCGAACCGGGAAAAGACAGCCCCTACCGTGGTCGAACATTGGAAGAAAATATGGATCTGTTTCAACGCATGCGCAACGGTGAATTTGAAGACGGGGCACATGTGCTGAGGGCAAAAATCGACATGGCATCGCCTAATCTTAACATGCGTGATCCCGTAATGTATCGTATTCTGCATGCCTCGCATCACCGTACCGGTGATAAGTGGTGTATCTATCCAATGTACGATTGGGCACACGGACAATCCGATTCGATCGAAGGCATAACCCATTCAATTTGCACACTGGAATTCGAAGACCATCGTCCTTTATATGATTGGTTCCTTGAAACACTTAAGATCTATAAACCTGAACAGATTGAATTTGCCAGATTAAAACTTAACTACACCATTATGAGTAAACGCAAATTCATTCAGTTGGTCAATGAAAAGAAAGTCGATGGCTGGGATGATCCACGAATGCCAACCCTTTCAGGGTTGAGAAGGAGAGGCTATACACCGCAGTCAATCCGGACATTTGCTGATCGTATCGGCGTTGCCAAGAGTGACAGTATGGTAGAAATTGCGCTTCTCGAACATTGTTTACGTGAAGATTTAAATAAAACTGCATTGCGAGTAATGGCGGTCTTAGATCCGGTTAAAGTTATTATTACGAACTATCCTGAGGGAAAAGTAGAAGAATTGGAAGCCATAAATAATCCAGAAGATCCTGGCGCGGGAAAGCGATTGATTCCGTTTTCAAGAGAATTGTATATCGAAAAAGATGATTTCCGCGAAGATCCTCCGCGTAAGTATTTTCGTCTCTTCCCGGGGGCGGAAGTGCGACTGAAACATGCCTATTATATCACCTGTGAGGAAGTTGTCAAAGATCCTGAAACCGGCGAGATCATTGAGTTACATTGCACTTACGATCCAAATTCCCGCGGAGGTTGGACCGATGATGGTCGCAAAGTGAAAGGTACCCTTCATTGGGTATCGGCCACACACGCTGTAGACGCAGAGGTAAGATTGTACGAACATCTGTTTCTGAAAGAAAATCCCGATGATATTAGTGAAGGAGAAGATCTTTTTACGTATTTAAACCCGGATTCCCTTAAAGTACTCTCCAGTTGTAAAGTTGAACCGAGTCTGTTAAATGCCTCAGTTGATCACCGATATCAATTTCTAAGACAAGGTTATTTTGTTCTCGATTGTAAAGACGCCACCTCCGATTCACTTGTCTTTAACCGTGCAGTATCCTTAAGAGACAGCTGGGCCCGCATCGAGCGGTCGCAAAGTCAGAATAAATCTTGATACTGGT
>Ga0209536_100005186_pt1 | contig 20358 bp, 16 predicted proteins | sample DeeMarSeWOR28_12_FD_187461 | JGI IMG/M metagenome (GOLD analysis project Ga0209536, IMG submission 187461) | Marine sediment microbial communities from White Oak River estuary, North Carolina - WOR-2-8_12 (SPAdes) (version 2) | ecosystem: Environmental > Aquatic > Marine > Intertidal zone >...
TTCACAAACGCATGATAAACGGTTATTCCTTGACATTATAATAAAATAATTTTAAAGATAAATATTCCAATCAAGCACAGCCTAGTTGGTTAAAGCCTCATAGAAATACGGGGCTTTCCTCTTAGGAAGCTTGGATACAATAACGATTATCTTTTTTAACCCGAAGCTGGTGCGGATGTTGTGCGCCGGGAAAAGCATAGGTTCATCCGTGTCCAATTTTCATATTAATTAAATGAAATAAATTCTAATTTTACCCACCCCTTCCCCTCCGAGGAGGGGAATTTTCGATTTTCAAAGTATCCTTTGGTTTTTTCGTGAGGATAATCCTATTATAAAAGCTGGTGCGGATGTTGTGCGCCGGGAAAAGCACAGGGTTTTCCGTGTCCATCTTTCCTATTATGAAATTCCGGCTGTGCCTATCCCCTATTATTTATATTACCCCAAACTGGCGCGGATGTTGTGTGTTTGGACAAAGCGCAGGATCATCCGTGCCCATCTTTCCGATCATAAACATCTGCCTGTACATATCCGCTATTTTAAAATTACATTTAATCTTTTCTTTTTATCCCTACGCCCCTTCTTTATGTCAGTCTTAATTACAATCCGTTGTAAAATAAACATTTGGGCTATTGGTTGTTTCAACTTCAACACCAACCGGAGGAAAGGGCATTTCCCAGACACAAACCTTATATAGAAAGGGCATATCATTTAAATATAGAGATTTCAAAGCAGTATTATTAGAAATATCCAGACTGGTTAATTGGTTGCCTGGGCATACCAACGATACTAAGTTAGTGTTATTAGAAACATCCAGGCTGGTTAATTGGTTATTTGTGCATGATAAATAGTTTAAAACACTATTATTCGATACATCCAGGCTGGTTAATTGGTTGGTATTCGATACATCCAGGCTGGTTAATTGGTTGGCACTGCATGCCAACGTTACTAAATTGGTATTATCAGAAACATCCAGGCTGGTTAGCTGGTTTCTACCGCAATCCAAATGTGTTAAGGCAGTATTATTAGAAAGATCCAAACTGGTTATTTGGTTAAAGCTGCAATCAAGTGTATCCAAATTGACAAATGCTTCAATACCTGTCAGATCTGTAATATTTTCGTTACTAACATCAAGGAATATAATAATCTCAGCTTCATCGGGGCTAATAATTCCGTCTCCATTTGTATCAACACCCAGTTCTATCAGTGCATTCAGAAAATTGTTATCGGGGATATGGATAGTTGGATTCGGGTTTTCACTATTGCATTGAAATAGTAAAGCCAATGTCACTATGAATGTCATAGTTTTAACAATCGTTTTCATAACGGTCTAGTTTAAAATGGCTTTAATAACAACTTACAAAATTAACGGGTAAAAGTCAATTTAATACATAACTAATTCACAGTCAGGGAATTAAATTTGTAATAAAAAATACCCTTAACACATCACCGCCATGTAAAGCATCGTTCTCAATTAAAGCTGGCAGGGATGTTTGGAGACAGGTCAAACGCAGGTTCATCCGTGCCCATTTTTTTTCCTACGTATCTAGTTAAACCTTTCCCCTGTTAATTCTTTCACGGAAGTAACTTTTTAACTGCCGCCAGGCATGTCCGCGCCAGAAAGGGGTAATCAAGATGTCATTCGGCATCGATTATGATCACTCCATGAATTTTGAGGAGATCGGTGAAAGGATGGGCCAGACCCGTGAACGGGTACGCCAGATCCGTGAGAAGGCGCTGAAGAAATTGAAGTCAACCAGCATGCAGAAGCTGCTGAAAGAATTCTGCGCCAGGAAAAATATTTTATTCAGTTCAAATAGAAAAACAGCCAATTGGGAGGTAAGCTGTTTTTTTTGTGACCCTACTCCCTAAAGGAGACACCGGTGTAGGGTGATGGCTTTTGTGAAATGTTGGAATGCGGATATTATATAACTTTTAGGCCTGAGGTTGTGGGGATTTAATACTATAATTATTTCAAAAGATTCTTAACTTTCCAAATAGGAAAATCTTATATTTCATTTCTTCTATTTTAGTTGTATCCACTTTAAAACTAACTAAACTATGAAAAAATTATTCGTAATAATTGCCCTGATCCTTTTTTCAAGGATCACTTTTAGCCAATCAATAGAAAAGGGAAATGTTATTGGCCTCCATATTTTTTCATTAAATCTTGATCCTGATGTTACATTTAACCAATACAAAAACTTCTTTATACAAAATTATATTCCTGAATTGAATAAAAATTATCCGGATGTTAACCATTATTTCACAATGGGTAATAGAGAGGAAAATGAAAATAATATTGGCTTGCTTGTTGTGTTCGGATCACAAGAAATTAAGAATAAATACTATCATGAAGATGGAAGCAGAACCGAATTAACTATTTCCATACAGGAGACGTTGAAACCCATAAGAGAACAGCTTGATAGTCTGGGAACAGTATCTGCAAAGTACACGGAGTGGGCCATTCAATAAATTTTAATTTTTATTACTTATATACTTAGCCCCTTTCATTATTGTAGTGGTTTTTTAATTCCCCAATCACTTATGATCTTTAGGATCGGGAATATTGGCATTTCTTGACTTTCCCCTATATTTAGTAATTTGTTTCACCGGACATCCGCGTGCCTGTGCATTGAAGTGGTACAGCATGTAAACGTGTCGCTGTAGTCACGCTGCGGTGTGACGGCGGCACAAGCAAAGTCCTGAGAATAAGCGAAAGATTGCGAAGGCGGGTTTTTCACTCTGGTTGAATTACTTATCCTCATTATTTCGTAATTTGTATCGCGAATGGTTTTCGTACAGTTGATTTTACAGTAAACAAAGTATACAATCTTGAAGCAACGTCGCTTATCAGCCATAATGTTTACCGATATAGAGGGATATACAGCCCTTATGCAGCAAAATGAGGAAAAAGCCATCCAGACAAGGGAAAAACATAGACGGATATTCAACTCCATCACGGAGAAGCATTACGGAAGGATATTACAATATTACGGCGATGGTACATTAAGTATTTTTGATAGCGCGATCGATGCGGTAGAATGTGCGATCGAGATGCAGCTGGGATTCCTGAAAGATCCTGCTATTCCGGTAAGAATAGGCATTCATACAGGCGATATCATATTCAGTGAAGATGAAATTATTGGAAACGGAGTAAATATTGCTTCACGCATAGAAAACCTGGCGGTTCCCGGGAGTGTTTTTATTTCTGACAAGGTCTACGACGAAATCAAAAACCAGGAATCCATCAAGACTACCATGTTGACGATATTTAAATTAAAGAATGTTGAAAAACCAATTGAAATCTATGCCATTTCGAATGCAGGCCTGATCGTTCCAAACCCTGAAGACATTGAATATAAATCAGTCAAGGATCTTACCACTGTATCAGTAAAACGAAAAAAACGAAAATCAAAGATCCTAATAAGATTTTCACTTGCCATAACAATTACCATCATTATTGCAGCCCTGTTATACGTTTATTTGAAATTTGGAAAGATCAAAAATTCATATCCCGATAACCTGGAAAAATCCATCGCCGTTCTCCCATTACAGTATTTAAGTGAAGATCAAAGTAAACAATATATAGCAGACGGGGTCCTGGATGCCATTACAGGACATCTCTCTACTATTAAAGGGTTGCGTGTGATGCCTCGAACATCTGTTGAACAATATCGGGAAACAACTAAAACGGCAAAAGAAATTGGAAAAGAATTAAACGTAAGTTATTTAATCGAAGGAAATTTTTTAATAGTTAAAGATCAGGTATCTATTACCATTCAATTAGTGATTGCGAAAAATAATGATCATATATTTTATAACGAGTATATAAGGGATTATAAGGATATTATTACTGTACAAAACGAGGTGGCCGAAACAATTGCAAATGAGATTGAAGTTGCCATTACTCCTGAAGTACTTGATATAATTGAGAAGATACCGACCAAAAATCTGCAGGCATATGACCAGTACCTGAGAGGCCGAGATGCTTTTTTCAGATTTTATTTAAACCGAAATAGTGCTGATTTGGAGAATTGTTTACAACTGTTTAAGCAGGCAATACAAAGTGATAGTACATTTGCTTTACCTTATGCATGGCTTGGTCGGGCTATTGAATATCAGATCGGACAAAAACTATTTATTGATTATGATGAAAATACGATCATATCACTTTGCAACAAGGCATTATCTTTAGAACCAAATCTTGCGGACGGTTATTGGATAAGAGGGCGATATTATCGAAATACGGGACAACTTGAAAAAGCCATTGATGACTTTGAAAAGGCAATCGACATAAATCCTAATAATGCACTGGCATACCGGTATTTAGGAACAACTTACTTTAACAAGAGAGATTACATCGAGGCACTTAAAAATCTGAAAAAGGCAGAAAAATTAGAAAGGGGAAACGAATTGACCCAGCTATACAGTGATATAGGTCAAGTATATGTTTCAATAGGAGAATTTAAAAAAGCCGAAGATTATTTTAAAGAATCGCTGCAGCTGCAGCCTAATTTTATTGAAGGATACCGTAACATGATATGGGCGGGAATAAGACAAGGTAAATTTGAAGATGCATATGATTACGCGAATAGACTGCTTTCCCTCTATCCGGATAATACTGCAAGTATCAGTATTATGGCAGAAACGCTTGCAAATCTTGGAAAATATAAGGAAGCAGAGGAATATTATAAGAAATGGCTTTTAAAATCGAAAGAGTCGGGCGAAAATGGAATTTTTAACAGACACCGCTTTGCTCTTATATTATGGATGAATGGTAAAAAAGAAGAAGCCAGGAAACTTTTTTACAAGCATATAGAAGCATGTGAAAATAGTATCAGGAGTGGTGGTTTATATGGAAAAAGTTTGGCAGCATATGATTTAGCAGGAATATATGCTTTTTTTGGAGAAAAAAAGGAAGCATATAATTGGCTCAGGAAATATGAAAAAGATGGATTTATATGGGGATATCATCAATATATATTAATAGATCCATTATTTGAAAACCTCCGGGGCGATCCTGAATTCAAGGCCATCGTGAAGAAGGCCCAGGAAAAAAAAGCAGCCATCAGAGCTCGAATGCAGGAAATGGAAGAACGGGGGGAGCTGGATTTGATCCGATAGGGATGCCTAAAGGCATAATTTCTCGTCGATAGCAGAAGAAGTTAGGTAATTTTTTTCACATCAATCGACAAGCACTAAAATTTGAATTTTTACAGATTCAGGTCTAAGTAATTTCTATCCTCTACTAAATCTTTTTTGTCATTTCTTCAATTTTTCCAACAATTCTCTGGCTTCTTTGAGATCTACCGAATCAAACCCCTCTGTAAACCAGTCATATACGCTTTTCATTAGGTCGTAAGCTTCATTTGTTTTCCCTTGTTTTAGCCACAGTCTGGCCAGATCACTGGCAGCACGAAGTTCGAACGTTCTGGCTGATTGTTTTCCGGACAGTTCTAAAGCCTGTCGGAAGTTTTCTTCGACAATCGTTTCGGGCTCGCCAAGGGCCTGTAACGTAAGACCTTTGATCCGGAGCAGTTCAGCGGTGTTTATATGCGAGCCTGTTTTGTCTACATGATCCAAAATCTTTTTGATCCAGCTTAACGCGGATTCATGTTCCCCGGTATGGAAATACAATTCACCGATAAAAGGAGCCATCGATACGGCAAAGGCTTTAAAACCCACGTCAAAGCAGACATTAATAAGATTAACAGCCGTATCAAATGCCGTCCGGTCTCCCTGGAATGCTTTGGCAATATAATAATACACTTCTGCGGTCAGTGTAAAAATGGGATCTCCGAACGCTCTTACGATGGGCAGATATTCCTCCATTATTTTTTCAGATGTTTTCCATTCTCTGGCGAATAAACTGTACAATGCAGGAAATGTATAAATATGGTAAAGAGTCATTGAATCTTTATGATCTTTGGCATAAAACAGATGTTGATCGAACAGATTTTTTGCACGATCCATATAACCCAATATCTGAAGACAAACCATCTGCCACGCTTTGGCGCCTATTTCGATATACCCGCTGGGTGCTAACTCCCATGGAAAGGGTAAAGTCGGATCGAATAGTTCAATCACCCGCTGATAACCCCGGTTCGCCTCTTCAAATTCGCCTTTAACTATTGCTCCATCCTGTAATTGATTAACGATTAGTTCAAACCAATATCCATTTTCAGGATCCCCGGTTAATGTCCGGATATAATCCGACAATTCCTGCATCGACTTATAATCCTCTGTATTAAAGTAATAGGAAAGTAAATTTAACAGGATGAGCGCCACTTTCGGACTGACTTCTACATTCTGAGCGATTTCCCTCGCCTTGTCAAATGTTTCTTTCACTTTGGGGTGGGGAAATCCATGGGAAACAACAAAGGTGCCGCCTAAGGTAAGTCGAAAATCCAATTCCAGGCTGTCGCGATCTGCCTGTTTTTTAACTTGGGGCAATAAACCTATCCCTTTCTCCAGATGAGCGATGGCTTCGGATGTAGCATTTTTCTGACTGGCCAGTTGGCCTGCCTTCAACCAGACTGGAATAGCTTGCAGCTGCATTCCAGCCTCCGTAAGATGATGAGCCAATAATTCCGGCTGGGTCTGTACGGTTTCCACAAATTGATGTTCCAGTACATTGGCTACCCGGTGATGCAGTTGCTGCCGGCGGCTTTTTAACAATGATCCGTAAGCCGCGTCCTGGATCAGGGCGTGTTTGAATTGGTAAACGGTCTGCTGATCTGTTCCATGATTGTAAAATATTTCTGCTTCCAATAATCGGGATAAGGACCGCTTGATACTCTCCAACTTTCCAGGAAGAACAGCATTCAACATGTCAGACGAGAAATCCCGGCCCAGAACGGCTCCCACCTGGACGATCTCTTTCACATCTGACAAGCGGTCCAGACGAGCCAGCAGCGAATCCTGAAGTGTAGAAGGAATGGCCAGGGAACTCAAAGGTCCCGCCACTTCAAAGCTATCGGCTTTTTCAACCAACATATCTGATTCCAAAATCATTTTGGTCAATTCCTCAACAAACAGGGGAACGCCCTCCGTTTTGTTCGTTATCTGTTCCAGCACCTTTTCAGGCAAGACTTTTCCTTTCGTTTGGTGATGGCAAATGTCCGCCATGTCTTCAGCCGACAAACGTTGAAGGTTTATTTGTCTAACACCAGTGCGCTCCTGCCATTCCGGGTGAAAATTCGGGCGCGTGGTGCAAAGCAAAAAAATGGCATGGGTGGAGAGGTGTTCTATGAAAAGGTTTAACCATTCCAGTGTAGAGGCATCTGCCCAATGCAGGTCTTCTATTACGAATAGTATGGGTTGATTAATGGTTCTGTGCAATATAGATTGCGTAAGACCTTCCATGATCTTTTGCCTTCTGGCAAAGGGACTCATGACAGGTGGTAGAAATTGTTTAGAGGGGATGGATAAAAACTCTGCGAATAAAGGCATTGCGGTTTTAAAATCCAGGCTGGATTGCAAAAGAAAACGCTCCAGTTTGATCAGTTTGTCTTCAGAGTTTTCACTTGCTTCAAATAACAGCAGGTCTTTTTCAAACAATTCGATAATAGGAAAAAAAGCACTGTTTTGCTGGTACGCCGAACACCTTGCCACAGCCAGCCAGCTATCCGGTTCCCTGGATATCTGCTGTTCAATCGTATCTACCAGGCGGGATTTTCCGATCCCGGCTTCTCCATTTAATAAAAGAAGATTGCCGTTTCCGTTTTTAGCCTGTTCCCAATGTTCAGTCAGCATTCGCAGTTCGTTTTGTCGCCCTACAAGGGGAGAAAGGCCCTTGCTTTTTGCGATGTCCAGTCGGGTAACTGCGCCACTTTCATGTAATACCTGAAAGACTTCCATGGGTTCGGAAATGCCTTTCAGGGTATGCTTTCCTGTACTTTTAACCTCAAACCAGCCCTGTACCAGACTCAGGGTCTGTGGACTGATCACCAATCCATTGTGGGGTGCCAAACCTTCCAGGCGCGCGGCAATATTAACCGTTTCGCCCAGGGCCATCTGGTCATCCACAACGACAAGACCGGTATGAATGCCAATACGTATTTTGATCGAAGTTTTTCCAGCGGTTTCCCTGTGTTGATTTGCATGAATTACGGATTTTAAAATACCTAACCCTGCCCGGACGCCGGCCCTGGGTGCATCCTCTAATCCCTCCGGATAACCGAAATAAATAAGCAGGCCGTCTCCAAGGTATTGGGCAATATGCCCGCCATTTCGTTTAACGACTTTTTCCGCTAACTGGTGATAATCCGTAATCACCTGCCTGAAATCTTCCGGGTCGAGCTGTTCGGAAAGGCGCGTGGAATCGACCAGGTCGCAAAAGAGGATGGTCAACTGGCGCCGCTCCGCCTCTCTTTTTGCTCTTTTTTTATCATCATCAGCTGCAGACTTACTGCCAACTTCAGAAACATTCAGGTTTAAGCCGCATTTCACACAGGTAATGGCATCCGCATCATTCAACCTCCCGCACTGCGGACAGGCACTTTGTAAGCTTGAACCACAGTTATTGCAAAACTTTGATCCTGAAGGATTATTTTGGAGACAATTAGGGCATTTTTTCATTTTAATGGAAATAAGATCTTATTTATATATTTAGCATTTGTAAGATAGGAACCATAATAAGAACCACAAATTACATACAATGAAAGGTAGGAACCCGTTGTTCCATTTGATTTCCACTTAATCGATTATGTCTTTCTTCTTGCATAAAGGATAGGCGTCGAAAAACTCGCTTCAGAATATACTTCCATCCTGTATGCGTATTTAATTAATGTCCACTTCAGTATAAACTTTTTATGTATATACATTTAATCAAACTTATAATTTAATAATAAATCCAATATTTTAAAATTCATTGTTACAGATTTGTTACTCTATAGATAAAGCTAAAACTCACATCAAAATTATAAGCAGCTGATATCTAGTTAATTAACAACCAAAAAAATATCCGAAATCCAAACTTTCCAATGTTTCACCCTGAAACGTTATACTCCTTCGGTATCTATCGAAGAGGATGCGATATCATTATACATCGTCATCAGTAATAAACATCAACAGATCCCCAGCTTACACCTCTTTATGGCTGGCAGGCGGAACGAAAGCCTGCCTACCTGAGGTAGGCCCATCTGGCTGGGGTAGGTCTGCCTACCTGAGTTAGGCCTGTCTGGCTGAGGTAGGCCTGCCTACCTTAGGTAGGCTTGTCTTGCTGGGGGAGGCCTGCCTACTGGCAGGCAGATGCGCGTCAGCTGGCATACAATATGAGGTTGATTGGGTGGTTTTAATGATACAGCGAGTAGTTTAGGTGTAAAAACCGTTTTAATGACTTTAACACCTTCCGTTGGGCCCCATTATTCTGTTATCTCTTTGATCATACCATTAAGAGCTTCATTAAATTCGTCAGGATACTCCCAATGTACATAATGACCACAGTTTTCGATGATGATTGCATTGAAATCCCGTGCGTACGTATTCCATTCTTCGAAGTTTGTCTCGGAACGGTCGGAATTTATCGCTCTTATCGGAATATCAATTACAGATACTGAAGGTATTGCATCCTCATTCCGCCATCTAAAATTCTCTTCAAGTATTGGGAACCATGATTCCGGGATACTTGAGGGAAGCATTGCTAACCACCTTTTGGCGAGAGTTGAATCATTGCCAAAATAACTATACAGGTAATCAAAGTTTTTAATATTTTCCTTCCATGCATTGAAGTAATTAATTGCATGGGTACTATCATACGTAGCATTGAGTGATCGTAAAACATCAACTAAAACCACAGCTTTCAACTCACTTTGAAATTTTTTTGCGGCTTCGAGGACCACACATCCACCCAGTGAATGACCAATCAGAAGAACGTTTTCCAGCTTTAATTCCGTTGCAAGCTCCGCAACATCAGCTCCATATCTCTCCATACTCCAATTGTTTCTATCCGAACCCGATCGTCCAAAACCCGGCAAATCCAGCACCACAACCCGATATTTATCCTTGAAATAAATGATTTGATCATCCCAGGCCGTCGCATCGCAAGTCCAGCCTGGCACAAAAATCAGTGTCGGTTCTTTGGTCCCATGTATCTCATAACACATATCAATTCCATCTGAAGTTTTGATAAAATTTCCAGGCCCAGGTTTGCATCCAAACAGGATAACCACCAGTAGGAAGAAAGATGATATTTTCATATTTATGTTATATTTATGATGACTAATGGGTATATAAACCAATATCGCTTAGAATCAATTCAAGGAGTATATCTTAAAAACAACACCAAAACTGTTAAAGGTTCAGAGTTACACTGGGTAAAGCTCTTTTACCACCTGCAATTCTTGATTTTCACCAATATTTCGTAAATTATTTCACCCGCCATAGTCTTGATGTAAGCGGGTTTATATATGATTTGATAGTTGAAAATAGATTGAAAAGTTACTTCAGGATAAGATTGAATTATTATTAACCATTTTGTGTTGATTAGGTATTGGTAGATCATTAATTGATCATATGTTTATGATGAGTCTGGATCCTGAACACACCTATTTTAGTGATAATATTACGAAAGAAACGATATTCAATCGGCATGGATCAAAACAACGCCTGGTCATTCCCTGCAGGCCAGGAAAAAAAATGTATATAATCTCCACCTCATTATTAACAGGAAAAATAAAAAATATGCTTTTTTTCTTACTGTGTTTCTTTCTTTGGAGCACCGCTAAGGGCCAGACATCCCGTCTTTTTGAGTCCGATGAAATAGTGGAGTTTACTTTACAATGCGACTTGAAGTCTGTACTCAGGGACCGTGGAGATGATCCCCAATATCACGAGGCAGCGTTACATTATCAGACCAGTCAAACCACTTTCGATATCCCGGTTAGAATAAGAACACGGGGGCATTTCCGTAAGATACCGTCAAACTGTAAATATCCACCGCTCTATCTTAACTTTGCGAAATCAACCACACCGGAAGCCTCTATATTTCACGGACAGGACAAGACAAAACTGGTAACACCCTGCCGGGGAGATCAATATGTCATCCAAGAATATCTGGTCTACAAATTGTATAACCTGATTACCCCCGGGAGTTTCAGGGCCAGGTTAGTCAAGGTGATTTATCATGATAATGTAAAAAATAAAAGTTCAGATCCTTATTATGGCATTTTGCTTGAAGAAGAAAAACAGATGGCAAAAAGAAACAAATCGTTTGTTGTTGAAATAGAAGGGTTACGTCCGGAGGATACAAGAAAAGAGGACTTTTTAAAAATGGCCGTATTCCAATACATGATCGGAAACACAGACTGGTCGGTACAGTACCTGCAAAATATAATACTGATCAAGGATGATTCCTCAAAGTTACCTATCACGGTGCCTTATGATTTTGATCATGCCGGAATTGTGAGGGCACCTTATGCAAATCCCGCACCTGAACTTAAATTGAGCTCCACGTTACAAAGGAGATACAGGGGTTATTGTATGTCAGAAATGGATCAACTCAATACGGTTTTTGAAACTTTCTATCAGCTTAAAGATGATTTTTATGCTATCTATGAAGACAATCCATTACTAAGTAACAGTTACATCAATCAAACATTAAATTTTCTTGACCAGTTCTATGAAACCATCAATGACTCAAAAAAGGCGGAGAAAGAATTCAGTTATCCGTGTGATGAATTCGGCACCGGGAAGATAGTGATAAAAGGTTTGAAAAAAGACTGATGCGAAAAGATATGGAAGAGGCTATAGTTACAAAGGGAGAAAAGGATGGAAAAAATATTATGATGATTGGTATCGGTAGAAAAAGAAACAAGTTTCAGAATAATAAAGTATGCGTCAAATAATGATACGATGCACCAATGCTTATTGGTTACCTGCTGTTTTTCCTTTTTTCAAACCGGTTTAATTGTCTCCGGACTTTTCTTATTAAGCAAATCACCTTTTTGAGAATCAATTGCCCATCCTGTTGAATATCGCTACCTATAAAGCAGGTGAAAGTATCATATTCCATTTTTTTGATCTATTATATTGGTTATTTAGAGATCTATGTTTCATATACCACTTCGAACAAAAACCGATAATTCCATCATTTTGACAAGGCTTTGTGATTGTGATTTTAAAAAGTGAAGCCTAACCCGACATTCCATTGAAATTCAGGATGGGGCTCAATATTGGTAGAAATTGGTACGATTCCCTGGCTGAAGAGGATCAGAGATAAGGCAGTAGTGGATAATGTCAGTTTAGGAGAAATGAATAATCCATCGTTGTTATCCGTGTAATCAATACCAAAAGCTTGCACGTTGATGGCCAGCAAGAGGTTTTTTCCCAGGCTGATATCCCATATATCATACACCAGGTCAATAAAATACCCCGAAATGGTCCCCTCTTCGATTCCGTTATCCCGCCAGAACATGAGTTCGAAAGAACTGTTTCCGGATATTTTGTATTTCCCTGACAATTCCAGCGCAACATACCGTTGTCCCTGTAGTTTGGTCCCGTCAGGACTCTCATAATCGCTGAAAAACATGCTTACGTCAATCCCTGTTCGAACTTCAAACCGGGAAGTATTCAACAGGCTGAAATGAAACCAGTTATCGATGATCCAGGGTTTGAAATTGAGGCCATAGGCTATTTGCGGGTCATAACTGAAGCGTCCCTTTCGAACCGACGCATTGGCGATAATGGCAGGCTTTCCAAGTGCAAAGGCAGGAATTGGGGCAATGCCGTTCAGGTTCAGGCTTATGGACCCCGATATGTGTACCGGGACTTTGGTGGTATCTGACCTTTCTTTTGAAATGGCGCATATCGCTGCTGTAACAAAAATGATAAAAAGTATCGCTCGCATAAAAAATGGTGGATCAGTTATAGACATTGAAAAATCAAAAATGAAAATAGTGATTTAATAATTTAAACAAAAGATTTGGGTCCTCTATAATACAACCTAAATGTCTGGTGGAGCCCCTGTTGGAGACTCCACTGGAGTGGGATCCATCCCATAAGCGCACGGAATGAAATCCTCCAATTTGAATATCACTTTTTAATTAACCTGTTTTATCTTTTTTAAGACGATGATCAGAAATAAATGTAGAATCGTAAATTTCTAATGGACAATAGCCTGAAAACAGGCTATAGAAATTGTGCCTATCGAGGGTTAACGCCGTTAATTATCTAATTGATTATTAATGGCTTACGCCTATTAGTATTTTAATATTTATGTTGTTTATGAATAATCGGGGTTAAGCCGTTTTGTATTTTTGGCCCGCTGTTTGCTCTACTTATATTAACTAATGAAGGTAAGGTCATGAAAACGCTACTAATAAATCGGATTGCCTTTCTTTTCATCCTCATGTTGGGTTGGGTGACAGTGAAGGGACAACAGCAGTGGGAAGTTCCGGGTGATAACTTCAGCCTGGAAGGAGCACTTGAAATATTTAAAAAATCAGCATCACCGGAAGAATTTGAAAGAAGGCTCAATGATCCGGAGGCGAGAGTCAATAATCTGGATCTGAATGGTGATGGCTATATTGATTATATCAGGGTCATCGACATGTATGAGGGCAATGTGCATGCTTTTGTTTTGCAAGCCGTTATATCTGACATACAAAGCCAGGACATCGCCGTCATTACCCTGGAAAAACTTGCTAATGGCAGGGCAATCCTGCAAATTACCGGTGATGCCGACATTTACGGCGTTGAAACAATCATTGAACCAACAACGGAAGTGAGAACATACGCGGGTGTCAATTCATCAAGAGTAATTGTGAATGTCTGGTCGTGGCCTTTTGTAAGATATATATACGGGCCATATTACAGGGTATGGGTATCACCATGGGGATGGAGCTACAGACCGTATTGGTGGAGACCATGGAGACCAGTAGTATATTATGACTACTATACATTCTGGAGGCCTTACAGAACTTATTATTCTGTATGCTATACACACAGGGTATTCTATGCCCACAGAATTTACAGACCGTATAGAACGACTTCTGTGATCGTACATAATAGACATCGTCATAGAATAAATGAATACAGGTCCACCTATATTAACCGGGAAGGACATTACCAACCACGTGACGGTCGCTATAGCAGTCGCCGCCAGAATAATGTAAGATATAATTCTGATGGCCGGATCATTTCAAATGCCAATGAGCGTATCAGTTCGCGGTCTTCCTCCCGCAGCAGTATCGATCAGGGACGATCATCCGTAAGGCGAGAAAGTCAAAACAACATTCGGAGATCAAGTGACAACAGTCGACGATACTCCGGGAATTACGATACCCGGCGAAGCAGCGAAAGATCAACCAGCGATGCTAATTTACGAAGATCTGATGGAAGTTCAACGATGCAACAATCTACCAGAAGATCTACCGGCAATACGAATATGAGTAGGTCTTCCGGGACTTCCAGTATCCAGCGATCTGATGTAAGATCGAATAACGGAGCAAATTATCGTCGGGAAAACAGCAGCTCTAATGTTCAGCGTTCATCAGGCAGATCGAACGGAAATCCTAACATTCAAAGATCACAACAAAGATCAGGGGGTAATTCAAATCTCCGGCGTTCATCAGGAGAAACAAACTCAAGGAAATCGTATGATAGAACTTCGGGGAATTCGGGTACACGTTATTCCCCGGGAAATTCAAATGTTCGTAAATCCACCGGGAATAGTTCGGGCTTCCAACGATCGTCCAACCGATCATCCGGCAGTTCAAATTTACGGCGTTCAGAAAGCTCAAATCAGCGTAATAGGGGAAGACGTTGATCTTCCTCCTATTCCGCATAATACTCAGTTAAAAGTATTAACCTGTGGTGCCAATCAGCTTACGAACCTGGATATTTCACAAAATGAATTTCATAAACGATCAGGAAATGGTGATAACAGATTACCTAAATCAGATGTTTCTGAAAATACCGATCCAGTTGGATTGTTAATCGGTGGGGACCAATTAGTTGAAATTAATATAACAAACCATCCAAATTTAGAGTCTTCGGATTGCGGTAGAACCCGGATTACAAAATTGGACATTTCAAAAAATACACACTTGGAAGTATTAATATAAGACCATCTTCGGGATCTTTACGAAGTTTGCGTTTGGGAAACACCATTCACTCCAGCTTGAATTGAGGTTGATATAACCGATAGCCCGAATGTTTACATCAAAACGGATTGTAATTAAACCTTACCACTCGATCAACCGGGCAGCCCTGATTTTCATTATTATACCCAGGCAATAATTACCAGGGTTTGCCAGCTATGTATCCTGTAAAATATATTCAATTTGGATAAATCAATTTCAATTAGTCGTATAATAAACATTTGTATCAGGTTGTAATTGAATAATTTTAATCCTTAAGACAACGGACGGATAAATCATTTTCCTTTGAAGATATTCCTAGACCTACATAGCCACCATTGTAATTCATATTTCGTTCCTAATGATAATCATCAATTGATTGTGAGAGTTCTTATTGTGATCTGATATTTGCCTCCCATGGTTCATACGACATCCAGTCAACTTCCACCTCATACGGTTGTGATGGCCTTTCGATGGATAAAGGATTTGTTTCGACGGGCCAGTCGTTGGTATACCAGAAATTCAGCCTGTAACGGGATTCATTCTGGGGGATTCCAAGCTGGGATCCATGATAATTCCATAAAACAACCGTATCCGCAGTCTGAGGGTTGATCATCCACCAACGGAGCCGGTCCGGATACCAGTCAAAACCATAGGTGTAAAATTGTTTCGATGCATCAAATCCCTGGATGGCAGGGATCCTCTCAGGTTCATTCTGAAGACCTGTCAGCGGCATCCTCGTCCCTCTATGCCCTACCCTGTGCGTCGTACTATATATCTTCCCTTCGGCCAGGTTAATGGTCCGCCCGATTCTTTTTAAACTCTCGCGCGGCCCGGTCCAGGTACCGATGTAAATGATCGTCGGGTCAGCGATAAGCCACTCATAATCAATTTCACTCAGACCCTGTACATTATCCATATGATAGGTGAAGTAACCGACTACAGCCCCCACATTGGGTTGAATTTCCCGTACATCAGGCACCTTGATACGGGCGGCGTATGTGCCGAAGTGCGTAAACTTTTTTGAGATGATTTCCGGTCCTTTTCCCGCTCCGGCCGGGGCTTGCGGATCGATCTTGAGCGTAAGAACCTGTGATCCCGCCTCACCGACGTTTCCGGTACCGGATATCTTCGTAAATTCTATGCCCCTGCCATCATTGTTAAATTTAAATATTTTCGATCCGGTTTTGTTAAAATTTTCCGAGAACGATTTTTGAAACTGATCCTGTGTAACGCAGCCGGATATCCCGGTCAGAGACAGAATGCTGAGTAAAAATTCGGTTTTCATTTTTATTAAAAATTTGTGAATCACTGTTTTTATTAAATAATGTGAAAAAATATAAAAAATGATACATAACGATTGCTGATTATTCAATAATTTTCTCATACAATTTAGTAAAATCCATATATTCTGTGTTTTTGTTGAAATTTTAAAAGACTAATATGCCATTACTTTTTACTAAATAATCACAGAGACTCATTATGCACAAAAAAAATACTATCCCCCCACCTCTCGAGCAGTAGACAAGCTGCCCATCCGATCGCTTAAAATCGCGTAGAATCGTTTAAATTAAGTTGGGTTTTTAAGAAATATGATCCCTAATTTCATCCTTCTAACCAATTTTATTCTATTATGGCACTCTCAGACTCCCAGATGCAAACCTTCGAAGATCACTTCAAAAAAACAACAAAACGACCCTACCCGATGTGTGACGGGAAAAAATTCGAATATGGCTATGAAACGTTAATACGTTGGAAAGTTGATGCCAAGGGTGGCGCAAATCTTGTTGAACCTGATTGGGGGAGGATCTTGGCTTTTGTGGAGTGTATGGCGTGTAATTATTATATGTACTTTAATCCACAGAAGATGGGGGTGATTTGAATATAGTAGCTATCCAAGCTGTCTGATGCAATATCTTCTTTTGATTTTGGTACTCTATTAACTTTCCCCAATATTTCGTAAATTAGATATGGGTTTAGGTACGGCTGATTTTTTAATCTAACTGTATACAACAATGCAACAACGTCGATTAGCTGCAATCATGCTTGCCTGCCGTATCCCGATGAATATCGGGAGAAGGTGGGTCACCGACTTTGCCTCAGAGTTGTCAAATGAAGAATATTGCCAAAGATCACCAATGTTGGCTTTTAAAGGCTCAAAATAAAGAAGATGTCCATTAGACGATTAGCTGCAATTATGTTTACCGATATAGTCGGCTATACTACCCTAATGGGTAAAGATTCAGAAAAAGCCCTGGAGCTCCTCAGAAAGAACCGTGAGATCCAGAGACCGTTGATCAGGAAGCATGGGGGTACATGGTTAAAAGAAATGGGAGACGGTATTCTGGCTCAATTTGACAGTGCGAATGATGCGGTACGGTGTGGGATAGCAATTCAAAAAACAGCCAGGAATAAGTTAAAAGGTCAGATCCGCATCGGCATTCACCTTGGAGATGTGACAACAGAAAATGGTGATGTTTTTGGAGATGGTGTGAATATCGCCTCTCGCCTCCAGGCTGTTGCTGATCCGGGGGGTATTTACATCTCTGATTCAGTAGAACATGCCATACGTGGTAATACGGATATACATTCCAAATTCCTGGGGGCAATCCAGCTTAAAAATGTAGATTATCTGGTTAACACATTCTATATAGTTGCTAAAGGATTGTCAGTCCCTTCCCTAAAAAAAAGAAAAGATTTATCCGGGGTAAGCCGTAGACCTGTTTTCAAATCCCTCTATACTTACATTACCGTCACACTTATATTTGTTGCTATTGTAACGTCCGGAATATGGATAAAAAATAAAATCAACCCAAAAATAAAGTCAATTGTTGTCCTGCCGGTTGAGAATATATCAGATAATGAAGATCAGGAATGGTTAACAGCCGGGATTCATAATGCACTGATCGATGAGCTGAGCAGGATTCATGCTTTCAGGATTATTTCCCAAAAATCATCCATGAAATATGACAATACGAATATGACCATCCCGGAAATTGCTCGTGATTTAAAGGTGAATGGTGTCATTACAGCTTCTTTTCATACGATTGAGGATCGTGTGAATGTTCAGGTGAGGTTGATTCAGGCATTTCCCAGAGAAAGACAAATATGGGAACAGGCTTATGAAAATACCATGCAAAAGATACTTTCCATTTATAAAGATTTTGCAAAGGATATAGCTAATGAATTAAATATCAGATTATCTCCCAACGAGGATTCGTATATTTCAAGGCCCAGTGAAGTAAATCCAAAGGCCTATGAAGCCTATCTCAGAGGATTGAGTTATGTTGAAGGGGCAACGGAAGCAGATCTCGAAAAATCCCTGGATTATTTTCAGCTGGCCCTTGAAATAGACTCGACGTATGCACTTGCATATTATGGTTTAGAATTGGCCTGGTCGAGCTATAGTCAGCATGGCTTTTTGCCTTCCAGTATAACAGGACCAAAGTGTCAAGAAGCTATCAGGAAGGCCCTTGAATTGGACAGTACGCTGGTTGAAGTCCAGGGTTTGGTAGCTATTGGCGATATGTATGATGCAATTTATCGCGGAGACTGGAAGGATGCCGATCTTGGAATCAGGAAAATTATCGATATCAATCCGAACTATTCGTTTGTCCTGGTTTATTATGGACACTTATTAGGTATTATTGGTCGTCCAATTGAAGGATTAAAATATAGCTATCAGGCGATCGAACTTGATCCTTTTAATGAATTAATTCAGGCCGTACACGCCATGAATCTGAAAAACGCGCGTAAATACGATGAAGCCTTTCAGGTTCTTCAGGGATTACTTAAAGCCGACCCCAGTCAAGGGATGGGCTTGCCAGCGCTCTGGGCTGTCTACCATGAAAAAGGGCAATATACGGAAGCACTTAATATTGCAAAAAAGATATATACAATAAAAGGAAACGACCTTGCCATTGAAGCGATGGAAGCCGGTTCTACGGAAGGTGGTTATCAAATGGCGATGCAGCGGACTGCCGAGAAGATGATTGCCTATCGCGATACGGCTTATTTCCCTTCCTGGCAGATTGGTACGCTGTATACCCGAGCAGGTCTGAAGAAGGAAGCACTCGACTGGCTATGGAAAGCCTATGAGGATCAGGATGGGAATATTGTTGTTATTGGTGTGGATCCTTTATTTGATATTCTCCGTGAGGAAGCCCGGTTTAAAGAATTACTCGGAAAAATGAATCTACCCGTGGATTAAACATTTTTGGCCGGTCAATACGTAAAATTTAGGCTGAAGTAACATTATGATATTTGAAGATTTCATTGTCTCATGAAAAGGGCACCAAAGTTTTTCTCAAACACATGCATCGGTGTCCCATTCCGGAGACACCAATGGAAGATCAGGTCGTTTTCTTTGTATGCTCTGTGGTCAAATTTTAAACCGCGAAGGTCGCTAAGGTAACGCAGAGGTTTGCTTTCTTTAAACAGTTTCATTAGAACCGGTTAAGAATCCTTTGCGTTATCTTTGTGTGCTTTGCGGTTTCATAATTATCCGTACTTTGGTTTCTCTCAAAGAAGACACTGGATTTTTCCTATTTAAATTGCTTGGTTGTCCTTTTCTGAAGACACCTATGGAGAGAAAGGAGGTACCATTGGAAAGAAGAGACACCAGGATTGGAAAACTAAATTTTAATAAATTATTTTATTAGTAAACGTTTTTAAAAAGTCACTAAGGTGATCCTGCCCGAATGGGACAGGCGGGCTTAGCGACAACAAGGGTTATGAGTAAACGCAGAAGTTTCACAAAAGACCAGAAGATGCAAATAATATGAATTTTAAACTACTTTTAATAGCATTGATCCTTTTTTGCTGTAAAGACAATACTTCAAAAGATCAACGAAGCGATTTAGCGGATCAAAAAACTGAATTGACTAAAAAAATAAGCACAAATTCTACAAGAGAATTGGTAGAATATCCTCCATGTAATGAAGAAGAAATACCTCATTATACGGCGCACAAGATTTCATCAGCTCCGAAGATTGATGGACAACTTGATGAGGAAATTTGGCAGGCTGTGCCTAAATCAACACGGTTTAGGGATCTAATTTCAGGTGCTGAGACGATCCATAATACCAGGGCTGCTGTGGTATGGGATGAAGAATTTCTTTATGTGGCTTATTGGATAGAGGAACCAAACCTGCAGGCTACACTGACAGAACGAGATGCACCGATCTACAAAAACAATGATGTAGAGTTATTCATTGCGGGAAAGGATGCCTATTACGAATTTGAAATTAATTCCTACGGTACCATCTACGAAGTATTT
>Ga0209536_100005187_pt1 | contig 20357 bp, 18 predicted proteins | sample DeeMarSeWOR28_12_FD_187461 | JGI IMG/M metagenome (GOLD analysis project Ga0209536, IMG submission 187461) | Marine sediment microbial communities from White Oak River estuary, North Carolina - WOR-2-8_12 (SPAdes) (version 2) | ecosystem: Environmental > Aquatic > Marine > Intertidal zone >...
CAGTCCGCCCAGGGTCATCAGATTCAAGGTAAAGCCGCCGAAATACATCAGGGCAAAGGTGGCGACGATAGAAATCGGTATGGTGGTGGTGATGATGGCCGTGTTGGGTATATTGCGAAGAAACAGCAAAAGCACCAGGACGGCCAGCGCGCCGCCATATAGAATCGTGGTCCCGACATTGGTAATCGAGCGTTTAATATAATCGGAGGTATCAATAATGGGCGTAATCTGAATTTGGGGAATATCGGCATTGATGCGCTCGATTTCATCGAGGACTCCGGCGGCCACCTCAACGGTATTTTTGCCCGACTGTTTGTTGACCGACAACCGGATACCGGGCTGGCCGTTTACCCGAACAATTCGGGTAACTTTTTGCCAGGCATCATCAACTGTAGCGATCTCTTTGAGCTGAATGGGGGCCTTCTGCCGAATGGCCACCACCGTGTTGCGCAATTGATCCAGATTCGTGTAGATCCCGGGGGTTCGAATGGTAATATCCATCAGTCCCTGCTCGATGGTTCCGGCCGGCAAATTGATGTTTTCGTCTTTAATGCGGCTCAGAATCTGGTCGATGGGCAAACCCAGGGCTTTGAGTTTTTCGCCATTCAGGTTTACATGAATCTCCCGATCGAGCCCGCCGCGGATATCCAGAGAGGCCACACCGGGAACGCGTTCGATACGGTATTTCACCTGATGGTCGATGATATTACGCATCTGGATGGGATCCATATTTCCGGATACACCCAGGATCAGAATCGGAAAGCTGGCCAGATCGAATTTGCGCAGTCGGGGGCGCTCGGAATCTTCCGGAAGACGATTAATGATCCGGTCCAGACGATCGCGGATATCATTGGAGGCCGCATCCAGATCGGTGCCCCAGACAAAGGTGACCCGCACGTCGCTGCGGCCTTCGGCAGATACCGAGGAAACTTCTTCCACTCCCGGCACCGCGCTCATAGCCTCCTCGATGATTCGGGTAATGAGTTCCTCAATTTCTTCCGGACTGGCGTTTTCATACTCCGTTGAAATGCTCAAGGTGGGATAGGTGATATCGGGCATCAGATCAATGGGAAGGCGTCGAAAAGAAACGATGCCTACAATAATGACGATCAATGCGACCATAACGGTCAGGACAGGGCGATGGACGGCAAAACGGGAGAGGTTCATGGCTTTTCTCCGGTCGCAGGCTTTCGGCGTTGCTGTGAGTCCGTTGTGCCGGATTTTCGAGGCACACGGTCCCCGGGGGTTTCGTCCGGCAAAATGATGTTGCCGCCGTCTTCAAGCAAATGCTGACCGAGGGTGACCACCGCATCGGATAGCTGCGGGTTTAAGATCTCGGCCTGGGTTCCGTTGACGATGCCCAGTTCGACGGGAACGAAATGGGCCTTTTTTTCGCTTCGATCCACCTCAAAAACGCCCTGTTTCCCGTTGCGTTTTACCAGCGCCGCGATCGGAACCACGGTCACATTTTCATGCTGCTCAAATTCAATCTGCACCCGCACAAACATTCCCGGTTTCAACAGCCTTTGATCATTGGAAATTTGGATCTCAATTCTGGCCTCGCGGGATTTTTCCATCAAAAGGGGGGCGATGCGGACAACCCTGCCGCGAAATGTCTGGCCGGGAAAGGCATCGGTGCTGATCACCGCTTCCAATCCCACCTGGATTTTGGGATAATCTCGCTCGATGACATTAATGACGGCGATCAGGGTCCCGATATTCAATATCGAGACAATCTGCGTATTGGGCGCCAGCATGGCGCCCTCGTCCACGTATCGCTCGCCCACCACCCGATGCCCGGCGGCGTGATTTGCCGGTACCCTGATCTGGGTGTAGGAAAGCCGGACTTTGGCCATCTCCAAGGCCGCTTTCTTCTGGGACACCTGCGCCTGGGCGACCTTGAGTTTGGCCTGTTGACCGTTGAATTCAGATTTGGCGGCGTCCAGTTCAGATTCGGATGCGATCTTTTTTTCGCGCAACGCCACCGTTCTTTCATATTCACGGTTGGCATTTTGAAGGGCGTTTTCGCGTTCCTCAAAATTCGCCTGGGCGACCTCGAGCTCCGCAATCGCCTGGTTGACCTGCTGATGGTATTCTTCATCATCCAGCACGGCCACCAGTTGATCTCCCTTTACAATATCGCCGATGTTGACCAAGATTTTCTCCAGTCTCCCGGCGATTTTCGGTGCCACCTTGAACTCGGACATGGGCAGCAGCGATCCGGTAAATTGTCCGATTTCACGGATAGATGTTTTCTGAACGGGGGCAACTTCCACGGCCACCGTGACATTACGGCTTCGCATTTTAATTTCTTCCCGGGAACCGGACGCCTTTTTGTATATTTGCTGAGCCAAAAAGCCGATGCCGACGATTAAGATCGCAATGATAAAAATTTTTTTCATTTTTTGTTAACCGAATTAATCCATCCTTGCGTGTTTTTTGGGATTATATATTTTTTCGCAGCATTAAGACAACGAAAATGTGATAGAAATGTGATAGATATGGGGCTTAAGTGCTTCGCCAAAGCCATATTTAGAATCAATCTTGTAATGTTTTTATAGAATTGGTTTCGGAAGTGTTCATTTCAAAATGTAAATTTCATGTATCCCGATCCCGGTTGGCCATTCGCCGGATGTGTTGAATGACCGCCGCATTGTCCAGATCACCATATCCGGCATCAATGGCCGCTTTCAAGATATTTCGATGCAGTTGTGTGAGTGGTAGCGGTTGCTTTAGTTTATCTGCGTAAGAGAGCGCTATATCCAGATCTTTAAAGTGCTGCTTTATTCGAGATTGTGGTTTAAAATCACCTTTGATCATCTTTTCCCCTTTGACATCCATTGCACAGGAGTAAGCGGGTGTTTTTTTCAAAAGCACCAACACTGCGTCTAAATCAAATCCAAAGCGTTCTGCGTAAACCAGACCTTCAGCAAGAACCAAACGATTTAACCCGAGAATAACATTGCTCACTAACTTGGCTTTCGAACCGCTGCCGGACGGGCCCACGTGAACGAACTCTTCGGCAATTGCTTGGTACAGATCCCGGCAGCGCTCAAACGCGTGTGGGTCTCCACCAACCATCACAACGCCCTTTCGTTTCTGAATCTGTGCACTAGATCCTGAAATCGGCGAATCCAAATAAAAAATTTCTTGCTTCTTGAGTTGTAGGGCAATTTCGACGGTTGCATCCGGATCGCCGGTTGTTGTATCGATAATATAATCGGGAGTTGCCTCTGATTGAAGCAAACCGGCGGGTCCCAGCAGAACCTCGCGAACGATTTCAGTACTCATCAGGGAAAGAATGACTCTATTGACCTTTTCGGCAATTTCCGTGGGACTCGAGACGGAGAGACCACCTATTTTTTCGAGAGCGGCGCACCTATCTGGAGCGATATCGTATCCTACAACAAAGAAGCCGTTACTCAGGAGGTTTTGTGCCAGTGCTGTTCCAACCAGCCCGATCCCGATTAATCCAATTTGTTCTTTCATCGTGAACTCTCAGCTTATCGTCCCTAAACATCTTCAACAGCCCATCCGGGTCAAAACGGTCCCAAGAACTCATCAAAGAAATAATCTCAATGAATTAAGTCGTGTCCGCTTGGATTTGGCTATTCTGCCTCCGGATCAATCTCGGTTTCAAAACCAAACACCAGCAGCAGAGGATTACAATGCCAACAGTCCCAAGACTCCAGACAAATTGACCGGTAGGCGAAAAAATTACTGCTATCGCAGCAGCGCCGAAAAGAAGGCGTTCAATCGGATTCAGTTTTCCCCCCAAATAGCCGGCCAAGGCGAGCGTCCAGGAACCGGTTCCGGCCGACAGGCTAAGGAACGCCAAGGCGATTTGCAACGGAGAACCGATTCCCAATAGCGCCTGGTCGAAAGCAAATGCAAAGGGTATAAAAAACGATACGATGCTCATCCAAAAAGCAAGTAAGCTTGTCTTCATTGTATTGGCGTTGGCCATACCGGCGGCAGTGTAGGATGCCAAGGCCACCGGTGGCGTAATCATTGACAACACGCAATAGTACATAACGAAAAAGTGGGCGGCGAGCTCGGGTATGCCCAGATCTAGAAGCGCCGGCACGAACAGAATCGCACCGATGATGTAAGCCGCCACGGTGGGTAAGCCCATACCCATGATGATGCAGCCGATTATGATAAAAACCATGGCGCCAATCAAAGAACCCCCGCTGATATGGATGAGATTGGCGGAAAACTTCAATGCCAGATTGGATTGAATCGAGATGGATATAATAATACCAATTGAGGCGATCGGCACCGCTACCGAGGCTGCCTGCCGCGTAGCCTCCTGAATTGCTGAAATTAGACCTTTGACGCTGAGCCAACTGGCGCGTCGCAGGTAGGCGGTGCCAATACAGGCTGCGATGGCCATCACAGCGGCATAGGTTGCAGAATACCCCGCGATCAGAACGGCGATGAGGATAATTGGGGGAAACAAAAGATACAGACGGGGAACAAGCGGAGCGTGTGTTGCGGCTTTCCCTGCTGGTATCGTTCCGATACCAGTTTTACGCGAAAAAAGGTCGGCTCCCAAAAAAATGGCCAGATAAAATCCGATTGCCGGTATGATCCCGGCCAGCGCGATCCTACCGTAATTGATTTGCAACAGCTCAGCCATGACAAAGGCGGAAATTCCCATAATCGGCGGCATCAACTGGCCGCCGGTAGATGCAATTGCTTCGGTGGCCGCTGCCCGAACCGCATTAAGACCGGATTTACGCATCAACGGTATGGTAAAAACGCCGGTGGCGGCCACGTTGGCGACGGCGCTGCCGCTGATGCTGCCCATCATGCTGGATGACACAATGGCTGCCTTGGCCGCGCCACCTTTGTGTCTACCAACGGCGGCCAGTCCGATATCGATGAAAAGCTGGCTCCCGCCTATAGCCGAATAAAATGCCCCGAACGCAACAAAGTAAAACACAAATTGTATCGAGGTTGCGGTTGTCACTCCCAATACGCCGTTGGCGGTCATTGTCAGCGTTTCAATCATTTCTGCAAGACCAAATCCGCCAAAATGGAGCCATCCGGGAAACCAATTCCCGCCGAATGCATAGACCAAAAATGCCAGGATTACCCCCAGTAAAGACCACCCCACCACCCGCCGGACGCACTCCATCATTATCAAGACCAGGATGATTCCGAAGATGACATCTCGCAATAATATGTCATCAATGCCCTCCATGCGTTCCGTAAGGCGGGTTGCCGACTCCAGATAATAGATCGCGGTAACAACAACACCAACCAGCAATGCCAGATCCATCACCCGTGAGATCCACACGCCAAAACGCTGGCTTTTCAAAGGAATCCAAAGAATTACGAGGGCCAGAGCCAAAAGAAGATGAATAGGCCTTTGAATCAAAGGCGTCATAGGGTAATAGATGATATAAATTTGTCCGGCCAACCAGACCACACCCAGGATCGTTCTTAGCGTGCTGATGAAGCTGGAAAAAGCCACACGTCTCTCCTCTTTTGATTAACCGTATAAATTTATTCAGAAACTTATTGTAAAGGTATTCCATTTTCCCCCTTCCCCGGTTGTGTGCCGGAAGCAGCCGGTATTTATTGTCAATTCAAATCACACAATGGGGAAAAGGGAAAAAATGCTGGGTTGATTAGTTCATCCAACCCCTTTCTTTGTAATAGCGAACCGCACCCGGATGCAGGGGAATTCCTGTGTTTTCCTTCTTCCAGGCGGCTTCGGGTTTGAAGTTGCTCCAGGCTTTGTGAGCCGCAGCCATGGCATCTTTGTTCTCACACAGGGTTTTGGTAATCCGGTAAGCCAGATCCTCCGAGAGCGATTCATTGGCAATCAGCAGGGTTCCCATGTCCAGCGCTTTGGTGGGTCCGGATTGGCCTTTGAAGAATTCGGGCATCGGCAGAGGGTTGAGCCCCTCCTTGGCGAGTAGGGTCAATACATTATCGGGCATGTCTAAAAAGCGGACGTTGCCGGTCAAAGAAGTTTCGGTGGTTACCGGATGACCTTTGAGCGCGCTTTCAAAGTAAAGATCTGCACGGGCATCCCTTATCAATGCGGGTATTTGTTTAGCCGACACCTGGATAATTTTTCCACCATTGGAGACGATTTTTTCACGACTGGTGCCCATCGCCTTTAAAACCATGTCGGCTACCACCGGAACCGAGCTGCCGGCCGGTTTCATAACAACACGGACGGGTTTGCCTGAAAGCAATATTTTCTCCAAAGTTTCGTTACCGGTTTGCTGGATGTATGCCTCACGAACCATGGCCGTTATCCAAACGGAGTTGAGACCGCCGACTAAAGCTCGAATGTTCTTGTATTGTTGGCCTTTATAAACAACTTCATGGCCGTTCCAAGCCCAGACTACGGTGGCCACATTGGCCAGGCCGATCTTTGACGGGTCTTTGCTTACAGAAATCGGGTTGCCCACTCCGCCGCCCTTGGGCACCACCTCAATCGTGGTGCCTTCCGGCAGGTTTTCCTGCAACAAACTGGAAAGGGTCGCTCCGAAAACGTACCAGGAAGATCCCAGACGCATGGCCTGGATCTTTATCGTCTCCGCCTGTAAGGAAATCGGAGTGATGATAAGGATTGCCAGAATAACAATGAATAATGTCATCAGTTTTCTTTTAGCCTGGATCATTTTTTCCCTCCTTTTGTAATAAATTTTAGATGTTGCTTGAGCATGTGCTAATCATTGTTCTCTGATTACGCCATCAGGCCGGCTTCTTTGACCGCCGCGACGATGGCATCATAGGTCTCCCCCGTGGGCAGTTCAATGGGAGGTCGCACCGTGTTGCTGTTCATACGTCCGCTCAGATTCATTGCCACTTTCATCCTCGCATGTGCGTCGCTGGAAGGCTCACCTTTGGAGTACACGACTTCCTTCAAGACATTGATTTTTCCTTGAATTGCTTGGGCTTTCTTCAGATCGCCGTCACACACAGCCTGGTAAAGGTCGGTAATATAATCCGGTATGAGTGATGCAAAGCCCACCAATGCGCCATCAACACCCTGCACCAAAGTTGGCAGTAAATATTCATCATGGCAGGAAAGAATGGTGCAGCTTGGATCGGCTGCACGAATCGCAGTGATGTCGCGGACATACTTGGACATCTCTCTGGTGCCGATTTTGAAGGTCGTAACCCAGGGCAGTTTAGCCAGCTCTGCCAGTAACGCTGATGAATACGACGCCTTACACCAAGAAGGATAGATATGGACCACAAGATTGATGTTCACCGCTTCACCGATGGCTGCAAAATATTTAATGACATGCTCGGAACGCATACCGAACCGTAACCAAATGTGGGGCGGCATTACCAGAAGACCCTTGGCACCGGCTTCCTTGGCCATACGGGCGTGTTCTACCGCTTCCGGTATGTTTTCGCAATTAACACCTGAGACCACGGGGAGTTTATCCTGTACTTCGTCGGCCACAATTCGGGTGACCTCGGCACGCTCCCGGGCCGAAAGCGCGAATACTTCTCCGGTATGACCGTTGGTAACCAGCCCACCGATACCCGCATGCCCGGCCAGCCAGGCAGTGTACCGGCGCAATTCAGCTTCGTCTAAGCTGTAATCGGGTTTAAACGGTACCTGCATGGCGGGCAAAACGCCTCGAAATGCTTCAATTAAAGCCATATTTACCTCCTTTTTTGAATTAAGTTTTGCTATAGAAATAAACTGATATTGTTTATTGTCTCATACCGCCGCAACGGATCCCGGCAATGCAGTCCCGGATGCCTGAAGTGTTTTGCTCAGTTCGCCTGCCGCTTGCATAACCGGCTCAGCAGTCTTATTTACAAACTCTTGAAGCGATATATTCATGGCGGGTGCGGCCGCACTGACGGCTGCTACGGAATATCCGTCAATATTCAGAACAGGCACAGCCAAAACGCGCAGTCCAATGATGACTTCCGGGTCTGCCACAGCAAAACCCCTTCTGCGGACCCGGTCAAGGCATTTCTCGATTTCCTTTACTGTGGTCGGTGTCGCGGGTGTGATTTTGACGGGTTCACGCAGGGCCAGAACTCGCAACACGGTCTCTCTGGGGAGAAATGCCAGTACGGCATGGCCCATGGCTGTGTAATATGCCGGCAGTCGCGTACCGATACGGACATCAACGCCCATGCGCGCCAGACCGGCGTGTACGCGTTCCAGATAGACCATCTCCGCTCCGTCCAATGCAGCCAGGCTAGCCGCTTCAATCACCTCATCCACCAAAGCGCTTAATATCGGGCGTGCAAGCGTGCGTAGACCGCTTCGCGCAATGGCGTTAAAGCCTAAATCCAACACTTTTAGGCTAAGACGAAAGCGTCTTGTATTATCTACTCTCTGTAAATAACCCAGGCTGATTAAAGTGTTAATCATTCTGAATGTGGTACCAGGGTCGAGGCCGGCCCGCTTGGCAATCTCACTTAACGTGAACTCTGTATCGGTGGCCGTGAATACCTCCAGCACACGGAAACCTTTGGCAAGCGATTGGACTATATTCTTGGTTGCGCGGTCAGCAGCCATGTGAAATGATCCGTCATATCATCAGCGGATAAAATTAAAAGAATGAAACAATTTCGGAAGGCGAAAATTAATTCGATAATCGAACTTTTTTATCATTATGGAAAATAGACTGTCAAGCTAAAAGTGGAATGGAATTCACCCCGCATCCGGAGTTCTTAGAACAAAAGGCGCCAACATCGCCACATATACCTGAGCATCGCCCGACCGATCGCTGGTAAATATCAATTGATGGCCATCGGGAGAAAAGCAGGGATGTGGATGCGTATGTTGGGGCGCGTAAACCTGAACCGGGCCATCGTCATAGGGGCAATACTGTGTTTTCCAATGTGCGCCCTCATTGCTAGACTTTGGTAGACAGAGAGTTTGCGGCTCTCCCACTCCGTCCAGTGGGCTGAAAAGCTGCAAACCCCGATCAGGGAATGTTGTATCTGCGCACATTAGGTTTCCCTGGCGGTTGATCGCCGGATGCCATGCGTTGAAACTGCATACCTTGCGCGTTTCACCGGTATCGATGTCGATGCCGATCACACCATGCGGCCAGTTTGTTGTGATAATCTCACGCGAGCCCGGACGCCATGTCTCATGCACAATCCATTCCTTTCTGACGGGATGACCTCGATAGGCCTTGCGCCGGTAGACGAGCCGTTTGCCGCTGCCATCCCGGTTGATCACCCAAATCCGATCGTAGAAAGGTCCGGCAAAACGCAACAGGGAGTTATCGGATGGATGAAACTCCGGATGACCGATGGAGATATGTTCCGTTATCACATCCCACTTCCCGGTTGCTGTTGTAATTAGATAGAACCTATAAACGTCTCCTACCTTGATCGGAATTGCCCAGAATGTATCGTCATGACTTAAAGTCGTGGTGCCCATCGATGCACCGACCATTCCCTTGTCGCGAACGGCAACTTCTCCAAAATTGAACAGTTCTTCTTCTTCCAAAGTCTCCGTATTCACACGCCAGGCTCCCCTATCGGTAGTAAAATATGCATAACGGCCATCATGCGATGGATGAAGCGACCATTCGTTGAGTCCTTCGTGTTCTGTGAATTGCACCAATTCTCCGGTGTCCTGAATTTCGGCAAAGATCTCCGGCCGCCCCGTTCGATGAGACACGAAAAATAATCGCTGTTGAGAATCGTCAAAGCAAGGTAAGTAGTAAAATGGATGATGATGAATCGACGGATGATGGGTAACCTGGCGAACCTTCGTCCCGGTTTTTTCGTCAGAAAGCGCCTTCGATTCGGATCGGTATATGGTTCCTTTTGCCATTGGATTTCTCAGAATGATGGTCGGCTTGCGCGATTGCCAAACATAAGCTAAACGCGGCTATTATTTTTTGATGTAAGGTATACCGATGGCCGCCGGGGGTACGCGGCCGCCAGCGCTGGCCAGAACAAAGATGGTCGGCACGCAGGGGATCATATCGATAAATTGGGATGGCACCACTTTGGGCAGATAGGGCTTGAGCGCTTCGCCAAATCCGAACAAAAACCCGGCTCGGGCAGCTCCAAAGGGTGTGCATAGAAAATTTGCAGATCGATCAGCATACCCGTCTGAGCTGGGGGATTTCGTTTTGGGAAATCCGCAATTAAAATTCAAAAGTATGAGTTGATCACATTATGCCCTGGAAGCACCGGTCGCTATCGTGAGTCCGATCTGCTCCCTTTTTGCTTCACTGCCTTCAAACATGCCGACGATTCGACCTGCAGACATTACCGCAATCCGATCACTCAATGCCATTATTTCGTCTAAATCTTCAGATACAAAGAAAATGGAGGAACCGGCTTCTCGTAACTGCATGAAAAGTTCCCATGTATGATCGATGGCTTTTGCATCGAGTCCCTGCGTGGGGTAAACGGCCACAAGACATTTCGGCATCCGCCATGTCTCGCGACCCAATATGAGTCGCTGAATGTTTCCGCCAGAAAGTATTCGTGTCTGGGACTTCCAGAGATCGGAAACAAGCGCCCCGAATCTGGAAACGATCTCTTTGGCGTGCTTGGTTATCTGGGATATGTTTAAGAAGAATCCTTTTGAAAATGGAGAAATCCTGATGTCCTTTAAAACAACGTTTTCCGCGACTGTCATGGGCTCAATCACACCCATTTCACGTCTTTTTTCTGGTATATGCGCCACACCCGCCCTTATTATTTCCCCAGGCGAATGGTTTGTATAATCCTTTCCGTTAATGATCACCTGGCCTTTCGCAGCCCGCCTCAGTCCTGTGATGACTTCGGCCAGATCATTCTGGCCATTTCCAGAGATCCCTGCAAAACCCATTATTTCACCTTCCCGGATGGAAAAGGAAACATCTTGCAGTGCGGGTTCATCATCTGCAGCCAGGGCTTCAAGATTCTTGACCTCCAGCACAATCTTAGTTGATTTGACCGGTTTTCTTTCAAGATGGACAGGGGTGTGCTCACCAAACATGAGCTTTACCAATTCGGTTTTATCAATTTTGTCGGTCTCTCTGGTCCCCATCGTCTTACCAAGACGCAGAACTGTGACCCGATCGCCGACTTCCAGGGCCTCTTCGATCTTATGTGTAATGAAAAGGATTCCATACCCTGTCGCTGCCATGCTTTTGAGGACCTCAAACAGGTGTTCGGCATCCGCAGAGATAAGCGAAGTTGGCTCGTCAAGAATCAGGATTTCCGGGTTATGGTAAAGGACCTTTATGATCTCGGCTCTTTGCTGCTCGCCGACCGAAAGGTCTTCTACTCTGTCCAATGGATCGATGTGCAGTTTGTACCTCTGTGACAGCTCCCGTACCCTCGCTTCCACTTCGGGGATAGGGAAGGAGAGGTCGGATGCGGGGAGCCCGAGTGCAATGTTTTGGGCCACCGTAAAGGGTTTTACCAGCGCCAACTCCTGGTGAACCATGCCGATGCCATGTTTAATGGCATCTCTCGGTGACTTGAGTGTCACCGGTTTGCCTTTCACATAGAGCTGGCCTTCTGATAGCAAATAGAATCCTGAAAGACAGTTTGCGATGACAGTCTTTCCAGCTCCATTTTCTCCGAGCAGCGTATGGATTTCACCCGCCCTGATATCAAGATCTATATGATCGAGTATGAGATGCTCCCATACGCCCGGAAAACCTTTACAAATGTTTTTGCCTCTGAGGATTATGTCGCCGTTGCCTTCCACCGGATCGCTTTTTCCTCCTATATACTTGTACCTCATTCGCGCTCATAGGGAATACCCATGGCTGCGGGAAAACGAGCGCGTCCAATGACCCCCGCTACGACGAGCAACGTAACAACATAGGGTGCCATCGACACGAACTGCCAGGGGATGACCTGTTGAACAGCGGGCATCGTCGAGATCCATACTGCGAGGTTGTCAAAGAAGCCGAATATGAACCCGCCGAGCAAGGCCAACAGGGGATTTAAGCCACTGAATACAACCGTGGCCAAAGCAATAAAGCCTCTACCGGCCGATATCTCCTTTGTTACCGATCCTAACCAGCCTACGCTAATATAGGCCCCTGCCAATCCCGCCAGAGATGCGCCCGCAGCGGTTGAGAACAAACGCAGAAGATGTATGTTGATTCCCGACACGTCGGCAGCTTGAGGATTCTCGCCGACTGCTCTTATCTTCAGGCCAAGCTTTGTTCTAAAAAGCAAAACATATGTGAGAACAGGTAACACAATTGCCACGAGGATCATGGGACTGAAATCTCCGACAGGGGTGGAAATATTAACCAGCATGCTTTCTTCGGCTACGGCATGGTGTCCGGGTACGCCCAGGTGAATCAGCCAGAACGTCACCAGGCCGGCGGCAAAAAGATTGATTCCCACGCCGGCAATGAGCTGGACTCCTTTGAAATAGGTGCATATCGCCCCAAAGACCAAGCCGATTGCAAACCCTGTCCCCATTCCTACAATAAGACCCGCAATTGGCCCGCCTGCTTCTGCTCCGAGAGCACCGGTCATCGCACTCAAAAGAATTATGCCTTCAAGGCCGATATTGAACAATCCCGCTGATTCTCCTACCACTTCACCGGTACTTGCAAGGGTAATCGGAACCATGGCATGCAGAGATCCTAAGAAGATTCCCCACAGATACCCAGGATTCATAATTGTCTCCCTTCCTTATTTTGTGAGCGCTTGATTCGAAAAGTGAGGGGGATCCTTACCTTTCGCAAAAAAGAAAAAAACCGTATCAACTCGGGGATAGCCAAGAAGAGAACGACAGTTCCTTCAACGACACGAACCATCTCCAGCGGAACCTGCGAAAAGAGCTGCATCATTCTTCCGCCGGCCAGAAGCCCTCCAAAGAAAATGGCGGCAAAGATAATCCCAATAGGATGATTTCTTCCGATCATGGCGACTGCCAAGCCTTCAAAGCCTAATCCTTTGATGGAAGGCATACCGCCGTAAACAGCATAAGTCGGTGGACGCCCCATAACATGAACAGCGCCCGCCAGGCCGGCTGTGAACCCTCCGGTGATGAAAACAAAGAGAATAATCTTCCATTTCTCAATACCGGCATAGGTGGCTGCCAGGGGGTTATATCCCATCGCACGGATGTCAAAACCGATGGTCGTGCGCCACAAAAGAAGGTAGATGATAATTGCCGCAAAAAGAGAAACAAAGATCCCGCAGCTGAGGCTAGTTCCCGGCACCAATAAAGGTAAACGGCCCCACTCTGCGACACTTATTGTTTTCTCAGCTCTCAGGGGATCAACCAGGATTTTGGCAATCAGATAAAAGGCAAGAAACTGAGCTATCCAGTTCAGCATTATGGTTGAAATAACCTCGTGAACGCCTCTCGCAGCTTTCAGAATGGCTACCGGTAGACTCCAGATTGCCCCGGCAAGAATTGCGAAAATGATACTAAGGGCAATACCGATGCCAGAAGGGAGATGAAAAAGGCTGACCGTAACCGCAGCCAAAGCACCTAAATAGAGTTGCCCTTCCGCCCCGATATTGAACATCCCACCTCGAAATCCAATGGCAAACGTAAGCGCCGTGAGAATGAGAGGCGTCGCATTGGCGAGGGATTCTGAAAAACTATATAGATCCCCGAAGGCGCCGCTGAACAATGCGGTATAGGCAGAAATCGGATCATAACCGTACAGTATCATGATGAGCGCACCGACGGCAAATCCAACTACACCGGCGATCACTGTTTTATTCAGCTCTTCGATTCTACCGGCAAATCCCATCTCTCGGTCTTGCATACACGGTCCTTCCCTTAAAACCGCCAGAAACAATTAGAGGGAGAGCGCAGTTTTTTTGCTATCCCCCTCTTGGTGCCGTTCATCTACCGTTTCAGAGGATATTTTGATCTCACCGCTTTCATCTCATCAAGGGTGTTGGCGTTTGGCACAGAGATCTTTCCGGAAATAATCTGTTTTTCCAGGTCGGCAACAGCATTCCAGATCCAGGAAGGAACTTGGGCGCGCATATTTTTCCAGTTGGATACGATTTTAGTCTTGTCCGCTGCAGTAATCTTTCCAGCCCCGATGCCGAACTCCATGAAGTCAAGAAGATCGGGATCTTTGCTAATGCCAACGCCCTGGACATCGAGTCCCATAACGACGAGACCCCCTTTAAATGTTCCCTTTACCACTGCCTCTGAGGCGTTGTAACAGGCATTGTCTACCCGTTTTAGCATACTTGCAAGAACCCGATGCCCATCACCCATCCAATCTTGATTGGCGTCCACGCCTATCATGAAAGGTGGGCCGGCTTCCTTGCCTTTGGCCTTTATATCTTCGGTGATGGCCTGGAGATCTCCGATTCCTAAAGGCCCGGCGACATTATAAACCAGACCCGCTTTTTGAGCCAGCATCGCCTTGGTGGCTTCCTTACCCTTGGCGATGTCACTGAAAGTGCCGGTATAGGTGTAGAGCAAACCCGTGTTGGGATTTGTATCCTTTTCCTGAGCGTACGCTTTGTTCCCCCAGTCAATTCCGAAACGGTAGCCCGCTTCGAAATGGAACAACACGGGGATCTCAATTCCCAGGACGGCGCCGACATAAGGGTAACCATAGTGCGCCGCAACCATTGCGGCGAGAGCCCCTACGAGGGCCGAGCCTTCATTTTCTTTGAAGACGATCGACATCACATTCGGGGCCTCAACCACAGAATCGATAATCATGAATTTCTGATCAGGATACTCTTTTGCAGCAGCGGCGACCGCATCGGTAAGCAAAAATCCGACCGAAATTATGAGATCAAACGATTTAGATCTGGCCGCATTCCGAACATTGGGAAGATAATCCGATGCGCTGGCACTTTGTATTTCCACCATCTGCAAACCAAAATCCGCTGCCGCTTTATCCGTCCCCTTGTAGCCCATATCATTAAAAGAGAGATCCCCCCTCCCACCGACATCAAGGACCACGGCAATCTTACCTTTGGGTGCCGCCTCGGCCACTGCTGGTATCATTGCCAGCCCGATCACCAGCACCACTGCCACAAAAATGATACCCGTCAACTTTGGACTATGTTTCATTTTTTACTCCTCCTTTCACGAATTAGATTTACAAGAGAGGATTAACAGACGAAAACCGTCCAGTTAAATGGCAAGTCTTTTGTAAAGGGATAATGGCTGTAAAAAAGCAAGTCAGCAAAAAACGACGGCAGAAACAATCAAATTGTCCTCAGGGTGAAGATATGTCAAAATCTGGGGTATATGTCAAGATTGGGGAAAGTTGTTTGCCGCTTTTATTTAGAAGTGGCTTTGAAACCATTTCTAATCACGGCTCGAATAATTTAGCCGGATCACTTACCAGATCCTGCATTCGGTTAAAAAACTGTCCCAGGTGGTAACCGTCGGCCAAACCATGATGCACCTGGACGGCTAAGGGCATGATAATCTTGCCTTTATCTTCCTTAAAGCTGCCCCAGCTGATTCGTGGTATGGCGTCTTCGGCATCTAATTTAACCGGGTGGGATATGGAGGTAAAATGAATCCAGGGCAAGCAGGAGACAAATAAAACATCATCCTTCCCGGGCGCATCTTCGAGGGACGGATTTACCCGGCATTCTTGAATCCCCTTCTCAACTCTTTCAAAAAATATCCTGACGTCTCGAGTATATTCGGCCAGGCAAAAAGCAAAAAGATTATCTTGCGTTAAAACCGTAAATGATGGATGGACCCGATCATGCAGGATGACATTACCATTTCGGATTCGATATTTAAGCTCATCAATGGAATTGGAAACATGGCTGATTGCCCATAAAATCGTTTTGAATTTAGAGAGATTCTGTACTTCTAAATACCGAGCGCTGGATGTCACATCGATATCCCCGCACACATTAATCTGGGGATAATCAAAATCACGATAGAATTCGAATACCGCTTTGCGCGGCCATTTCGTTAAATCAACGGGAGTCATCTGCTTCTCCTGGCGTTGCATCTTGCAGGTAATTTAGAAAACACCGTTTTATTTTAGACTACTTGCTACTGGCTGCTGGCTTCCTGCTGCTGGCCGACCCAGGGACAAGCAGCCAGTGACCAGTGACAAGATACCAGCTGCCATGGGCCAGGGGCCAGAAACATTTAAAGAACTAAACTGCACTAAAATATACCACACAACTTTTATAACATCTTTGTGGGACCTTACTAGGCGTTTCTTTAATTTAAAAACCGTACTTATCGAAATAGCTGTCCGGATCTGAGAGCAGCTGCTGTAAGCGGTACTGATACTGCCCGATAATTACATTCCTGCTGCGGGTATTCGCGAAAGCATCCGGCGGAAGGTTTTCAAGATATGCCAGTTTTTCCTCCAGCTTTTCCTGTTCAATTTGAATACGTTCCTGGCGGGAAGGTTTTTGTCGGGTCGTGCTGGGTGTCGGCGTTGAAGATTGATTGGCTTTTTCCAGCTCCTCAAATATGGTCTCGAAGTTTTCTTCGTCTATTTTCTCTCTGCTTTGAGATGCTTCCGGGTCGGGTTGAACTTCCCGGGCTGTTTTTATCTGGACAGTCCTGTCGGCCGGCGGTGTGTTGCTGTAATGTCTGACACCGTTTTCATCGGTCCAGGAATAAATTTCAGCCTCTATCCCGGATGCGGTCAGGCAGAAAAAACCGAAAATAATAACGATGGCGATAGGCTTCATGCCATCTCCTTTAATTTCAATGGTGTTGTTTTGAAACCACTTCCTGTTACCTGTTAAAAATCAACCAGAATTTCCGCTTCATTTCCACAGTGCGTGCAGGTGGCCTGTCCCGTTCTTTGTTTGCGAGCGGGTTTGGATTCCTTGGTGTTCGGGGCATGTTCAATGGCGGCTGCTTCATCGGGTTCCAAAGAACAGGTGATAATCATTTCAGCCTCATTACCGCAATTTTGACAGGTGCAGACTTGTTTGAATGTTGTCCGGGAAGTCTTGTCTGTCATATCCGTATTCCTCCTGATTATCTAAAGTAAATGGTGGCAAATTCACTCATAGCTGTCAAATACTAAATTTAGCAGATATCAAAATCTTTATAAATTCCGATTTCCGCATACGTCGCTTCTTCGGCCGTATCGCAGGTCATGTAGGCGCCCTCAAAAACGGTCACCTCACAATCCAATTCATCCATATAGTCAAATATATCTTCGTCCATCTTTTTATCCTTTTAAAAATCAATCTGCGAGAATTCATAACCCATTTTGACTGGCTTTGATCGCCTTGAATCATTATATGCATGATCTTTTTATTGTAAAATTTAAATAGGAAATTCCGAGTCCGTCAGGTTAATGGATTGAGGCTGGAACCGGTGAAAGGCCTCTCCGAAAAAGATAACCGATCAGTCCAACGGTCAGTAAAGGAATGATGGCGAGAACGGTCAATACCGGTTGGATCGAATAAATATCCGCCAGCTTTCCGGTCAGGGGGGTCAGTAATCCGCCCATGCCATAGGCAAGCCCCATCATGAGGCTGGAGGCCATGGATTTCCCCCGGGGGGCCAGCCGTTGCGCCAGGGCAAGCCCCAGCGGAAGGGGCGCCATAATGAAAAATCCGGCTAAAAAGGCAAATAAAAAAATCCAGTTGCCCGGCAGGTAAAGGAGGGCGAGCATGTTGGGCGTGGCCAGAAGCAGGGCGGAGATAAATACGGGCTTAAAGCCAATCCGGTCGGAAATGTGGCCGGCTAAAATTCCGCTTGTCGCACCTGCGACGCTGAACAGAGAAACCAGGGCGCCGATGGCGACCAGGGAATAGCCCTGACGGGCAACCATTACGGGAAGAAAGGTCATAAACGATTGGGCGACAAAGGCACGCAGGGCCATCACCACTAAGATTAAAACGAGCGGCAGCCAGACCGGGCCGAAAATTTCCCTGAGCGAGCCAAAAAAGCCGCGGCTCTTAATGGTACTGGCCTGGGGAATCGGCACGGTTTTGAAGAGAAAAACCAATACGACCAAACCCGGTATCATGGAAAACGGGGTCGCACCGAGGCCGTATCTGCCCACGAACCAGCTGATAAAAAGCGGCCCGATGGCAAATGAAAGCGTGCCGCCCGTTCCGAAAATGGACATGGCCAGACCAAAATGCCGGCCGGCATAGGGCTCGACCATCCCGGCGGTGGTTGGATGAAACATCGAAGAACCCACAGAACCCAGACATACGAAAAGGACCAGCAACCAAAAATAGGACGTGATTCCGGTTAGCGGAATAAATGTCATAACCAGCATGGGACCGCCTAAGGCAAAAAAACGCGAGGGGTAGCGGTCGGCAAGATATCCCACCGGGGGCTGGACCACAAATGCCAGAAACCGGCTGAGACCTGTAATCAAACCGGCCTGGGCCAGGGTTAAAGCGAATTTATCGATAAAAAGCGGCAACAGGGGGATAATAAAGGAGTTATAAAAGTCACCGATAAAATGGATAAGGGTTAAGGACAGGATTACTTTTACATTGGTTTCTTGCTGGTGCGCAGTCAACAAATATTGCCCCCTGCGTGCTTTGCGACCCCATCCGTCACGCCGGCAAGGCGGATCGGATGGTCAGCGGTGAAAATACAATTTAAGAAAGCAAACTGCCAAAAACCGGACTGTATAATGAAATGGAACGGCCCTGATTTAGTGCCAGCCCGTTTTCTTTTATGTCGGCAATAAATGCCTTGACCAGCCCGTCACTGAGATCCGTGCCGCTGATTTGATGCAAGATGGCGGATGCCGCCATCCAGCTTTTGCGTTGCTGGTAGGGTCTGTCGGTGGTAATGGCATCAAAGCAATCCGCCACTCTGATTATTTTGGCACCCAGGGGTATCTGGCAACTCATGAGTCCATAGGGATAACCGCTGCCATCCATTTTTTCATGATGAAAATGGACAAAATCGATGATCGCTTCGGGAAAGTTGAAATCTTTCAGGATGGCCACACCGATTTGAGGGTGCCGGCGCACTTCAGCCATCATATCCGCGGGCAGCCGGTTACGGGTATTTTTTAAAACCTGCTCACTCAAACCGATTTTTCCAATGTCATGCAGTAGACCGCCCAGCCGGATTTTTTCAGTTTCTTCCGGCTTCAGGCCAATCCGTTCGGCCAATCGTCGGGCGTAAATCGCCACCCGCCGGGCGTGACCCCGGGTATATGGATCTTTAATCCCCAGAGCGGCGGCAATGGCGGTCAGTCCGGCAACCCGGGTTTTGGCATCGTACCGCAGTTTGGCGTTATAATTCGTCAACATATTCTGAACGTCTTTGGCCTGTTTGATTTAAATCGGATTGTTTTTAACGGAAGCGAGGGATATATTTGAATGCCAGCGCACTGTCAACAAAAAAATGGCTTCAGGTCTCAGCAGGTGGAATCGGCCGAACCAAATACCTGTTTTATGTACCGCCGCAGATGATCATACGTATATGCTTAAGACCGATTCAGAGGAGGACCACCTTTTTGCCTGGAATGAAGATAATGAGAGAGAGAATCGATACTATGTGTTTTGGCTTGACTCAGGCCAGCTGTCTTGAAAATCGAAGTACGCGCTTAACATACTGCCGGGTTTCCGGATACGGGACCCGGCCGTTATATTTAATTACGGTCCCCGGCCCGGCGTTATACGCCGCCAGAGCTTTTCTGACATTCCCGCCAAAACGATCCAGCATTTTTCTTAAATATTTTGCGCCGCCGTCGATATTTTGCTCGATATCGAAGGGATTTTGAACACCGAGCTCTCTGGCGGTGGCCGGCATCAGCTGCATCAATCCCTGCGCACCGGCCGAAGATACGGCCGTTACCTTAAAGTTTGATTCGGCCTGAATTACAGCCCTGATTAAATCCGGGGACAAATCGTATTTCGCGGCTGCCTTTTGAACATTTTGATCGATAATCTGGTCCTCTGTTAATCGGGTTTGCCAACTCCAGCCAGGGCGGGACCCCACACGAGAATCCACGGTTTTCGCGCGCAGCGATGGGGGTACTTCCTGCGCCTGTCTTTTCCCGACGCTGGCGGTCAAATCCAGACCACCCGCTGCGCAGCTGGTTTTTGATTCGGCCTTTTGCTGATTGCCTTGGTTCTGCGGCTGCTCAATAGAGCCGCGGGCTTGAATTTTTTGATGCGAGCGAGACCGGGTTTCCAGCGTATCCTTTTTAATCACCGCCGCTGGCTTCGGGTCGGCAAAGAAAAAAGTTCGCAAATAAAGAAACCTCCCCTACACATGCTCGTAAATCACAACCTCGCTACGCTCGGAAATTCAGAGGATCAGGAGATTCATGTTAATCTACAGTTTCGTATCCAAACCTGATAAGTGGGAGGGTGAGCCAGAGACCCATGATCGCAAGAGGACCGGGAGCTACATGAGTTTGATCACGAGAGGAGCGGGGGAACGACATATGGAGAAGTTATCATGATGCGCCGTTCCATTCCATCGGAAGGTTTAACCGCTGGAACGG
>Ga0209536_100005188_pt1 | contig 20354 bp, 21 predicted proteins | sample DeeMarSeWOR28_12_FD_187461 | JGI IMG/M metagenome (GOLD analysis project Ga0209536, IMG submission 187461) | Marine sediment microbial communities from White Oak River estuary, North Carolina - WOR-2-8_12 (SPAdes) (version 2) | ecosystem: Environmental > Aquatic > Marine > Intertidal zone >...
GATGAGGAATGTCAGGAACTTAGGCTGGTCAGTCGACCAACTGAAGAACCTCATCGACTTTTTGCGGACCGTCGAGCCCTTGCTCAAGTCTGCCGTGCCCCAGGCGATAATCTACCTTGATAAGCTAGAGCGACAGGGGGTCTTCCGAGTTGTCGCCAGCATGATGAAAGTTCTGGAAAAGATTGCTGAAACCTACACTCCGGAGGATATTGAGCAGATCGAAAATGGTCTGGTACCTCTGGTGGGAGTGGCCAAGAAATTGACGACACCTGAGGCATTGAACCTTTTGGACAAAGCTGCGGAAGTGCCGGCCAGAGTGGATCTTTCTCAGGCCAAAGCGGTGGGCCCATTCGGTATGCTGTTTGCCTTGGGTAACAGTGAGGTCAAGCAAGGTATGGGAGTAGTGCTGGAATTGACAAAAGCTCTTTCCCTGCTCAAAAACGGAGATGGGTCAGGAGAAAGTGAAGCCTGATTTTATACAAGGCTAAGATTCGTCAACCACGCTCTGGCGAAGACTGCTGTAGAGCTCATAGGCCTCCATGCCGCGAGGGTGCCCCAAGGACGCGGCGGAATCGACGCGGAGAAGCTCAAGTAGCAGGGGAAAACGTTGGTCGGCAACAAACCGTCTGTGCCGTGGCGAGGCCTGCTCGGGGGCAGCCAGGTTCCAGGAGAGATGGAAGGTGTGATGCCGAATTGCCCACACAATCCGTTCCCTGCGCCCGGGTTCCATTTGAAGTCGTTCGAGAATTCTTTCTGCTATCTCGGCCCCGACCGCGTGGTGGCCGTGGGCCGTGATTTTGTCATCTTCGTCTTTGGTCACCAGAGGCTTGCCCACATCGTGAAGCAGGGCGGCCCAGAGCAGATCAGGATCACAATCGGGGGGGCAGGCCTCAAGGGCTAGTTTGGTGTGCTCGGCCACGTCGCCCTCAGCGTGGTACCGTCCCGGTTGGGGAGTACCTGCAAGGGTATCGAGTTCGGGAATAGCTTGTACGATCTGATCCCACCACCCCGGATTGCGTCGTCGCAACTCGTCTTCTATCGCTTCAAATGGCTTCATCGATCACCACCAAATCCCCCTCCCCACCATTATCAAAAGGAATAACTATATGGAATAATGTCAAAAACATTCTCCTTTTGCAAAGGGGGATCTTACTGCGTGTTCATCTTTCCGAAAATCACCGCAGCATATTTGCTCCACACGCAAGCCTGAACTATACCATCCAGATAACGGAGGGGATGGGTTTTCAAAGTACTAAGCCCTTATACTCTTGTAGTAGTTTATGAGCCCGTTGGTGGAGGAGTCGTGGGAAAATACCGCCTCGTCCCCTTGGAGTTCGCTCTCAATGGTCTCGGCCAACTGTTTGCCCAGCTCCACACCCATCTGGTCAAAAGAGTTTATGTTCCAGATGACTCCCTGGGTAAATATTTTGTGCTCATAGAGAGCAATGAGGGAGCCGAGGGTTCCAGGCGTGAGCTCTTTGAATAAGAAAGAGTTGGAAGGTCTGTTCCCCTCGAAAGTTTTGGCCGCAATAAGGTTCTCCAGCTCCAGACCCGAAAGTCCGGAACCTTCCAATTCGGTCCTGACCTCCTCTCTGGTCTTGCCCTTCATCAGGGCCTCGGTTTGAGCCAAAAAGTTCGAGATAAGAATGTCCTGGTGGTTTCCCAGTGGGTTAAGACTTCTGGCAGGAGCCAGAAAATCACAAGGGATCAGCTTGGTGCCCTGATGGATGAGCTGATAGAAAGCGTGCTGGCCGTTGGTGCCCGGCTCACCCCAGATTATGGGCCCAGTGGAATAATCCACCCTCTTCCCATCCCTAGTGACGCTCTTGCCGTTACTTTCCATATCGCCCTGCTGGAAGTAGGCCGGGAAGCGATAGAGATACTGATCATAGGGCAGGATGGCATGGGTCTCAGCACGGAAAAAATTATTGTACCAGATACCGAGCAGTCCCATAATAACCGGAATGTTTTCCTCGAAGGGAGCCGTCCGAAAGTGCTCGTCGACCTTGTGCGCCCCGCTCAAAAGTTCTTCAAAACGGTCCATGCCGATCGCCAGAACAATGGATAGACCAATGGCCGACCACAGAGAGTAACGCCCGCCCACCCAATCCCAAAACTCGAACATGTTGGTAGGGTCAATACCGAATTCGACCACCGCGGCAGTGTTTGTGGACACGGCTACGAAGTGTTTGGCCACGGCCGCATTATCTTTGGCTTCGGACAAAAACCACGCTCTGGCCGAAGTTGCGTTGGTCATGGTTTCCTGAGTGGTAAAGGTCTTGGAAGCAATAATGAAAAGCGTAGTATCAGCACTGGTGCGCTTGAGGGTCTCCGCCAGATGGGTACCGTCGATGTTGGAGACGAAGTGTGAACGCAAGGTGGGAGCCGCGTAATGCGCCAGCGCTGCCGTCACCATCTGTGGCCCCAGGTCGGAACCGCCGATGCCGATATTCACCACATCTGTTATGGCCTTGCCCGTATACCCCGTCCATTGACCTGAGCGTACCGCTTCGCTGAAGGTGCGCATCCTTTGGAGTACTCCGTTGACTTTGGCCATCACGTCTTCACCATTAACCAGGATGGGCCGATTCGAGCGATTGCGCAGGGCAACGTGAAGCACTGCCCGGTCTTCTGTCTTGTTTATTTTCTCCCCTGCAAACATGGCCGTAATTCTTTTAGCAAGTCCGGCTTGGCGGGCCAGTTCAATCAGCAACTCTACTGTTTTTTCCGTGAGGCGGTTTTTGGAGTAATCGAAGAGTATGTCTCCGAGACGCAGAGAGAACCGGTCAAAGCGTTCGGGGTCGCGGGCAAAAAGATTTCGCATAGATAAGCTGCCCACTTCCTGATGGTGTCTTTCTAACGATTTCCAGGCGGACAGGGAGGTGGGCTCTGTCATGTTCATTCTCCTCCGATCTCAGATTGTAGATTTTAGATTGCAGATTGCGGAGCAGAAGGCTTCAACTTACTGCAATCTGCAATTTGAAATCCTAGAATCTATAATCGTTAAAGCTTCAACACACCGGTGTTCCGAACACCCTACTTGATTTCTCTACCGCTTCCCGATTATGGCGCAGCCAGGGCAGCGTCAATGATCGCCTGCGCCTCTGCCTGAATTTCTCTTAGATGTTCCTTGCCCTTAAAACTTTCAGCGTAAAGTTTGTAGATATCCTCGGTGCCGGAGGGTCGCGCCGCAAACCAGCCGTTTTCAGCAACAACTTTTAGCCCGCCTATTGGGGCGTTGTTACCGGAGGCGTGGGTGAGTTTGGCAATGATGGGCTCACCGGCGAGTTCTTTTGCTGTAACCATTTGGGCAGATAGTCCTTTGAGAGCCGTTTTTTGTTCCATGGTAGCCGGTGCATCTATACGTTCATAAATGGGACAGCCAAATTTTTCCTCAAGCTCTTGGTAGAGTTCCGCCGGATCCCTGCCGGTTTTGGCCGTTATCTCACAGGCAAGCAGATCCATGATGATTCCATCTTTATCGGTGGTCCACACCTTACCGTTTTTTCTGAGAAACGAGGCCCCCGCACTCTCCTCACCACCAAAGCCGTACGAGCCGTCAATGAGCCCATCCACAAACCATTTAAAGCCCACCGGCACTTCTGATAGTCGCCGCTTCAGGTGCGCGCTCACCCGATCGATCATGGAGCTGGATACCAGAGTTTTTCCAACTGCGGCCTCGTCCTTCCAGTCTGTCCGGCTCTGGAAAAGATACCACACCGCAACGGAAAGGTAGTGGTTGGGATTCATGAGTCCCCCTCTTCCGGTCACAATGCCATGGCGGTCGCAGTCCGGATCGTTGCCGAAGGCAATATCGAAGTCATCTTTCAACCTGATCAAGTTTGCCATGGCATACGGCGAGGAACAGTCCATCCGGATCTTGCCGTCTTTGTCCACGGTCATAAAAGAAAAAGTCGGATCAACTTCCCGGTTCACAACTTCGATGGAAAGTCCGTATCTATCGGCAATGGGATCCCAGAAATCGACAGCCGAACCGCCGAGAGGGTCGACCCCTATTTTGACACCCCCCTTGGCGATAACATCCATATCGATGATATTCTTGAGATCCTCAACGTAGGGGGATAGGTAATCATGATTTTGAATGGTGTCGGCCCTGAGCGCCATTTCATAAGGCATGCGCTTGACATCTTTGAGGCCACTTCCCAGAATCTCGTTGGCCCTGTCCTCGATGACCCTGGTTGTTTCAGTATCAGCGGGGCCTCCCGAAGGCGGGTTGTATTTGAACCCACCATCCTGAGGTGGATTGTGGGACGGAGTGATGACCACACCATCAGCAAGCCCCTGCCTCTTTCCGCTGTTGTGGGTGAGAATGGAGTGGGAGATCACCGGGGTGGGTGTGTAGCCGAGACCCTCTTGAATCATGACTGTTATGCCAGCCGCGGCAAATACCTCGAGCCCGCTGGCCAATGCCGGATCGGAGAGGGCGTGGGTGTCCTTGCCCACAAACAGTGGGCCGGTGATGTTGTTGGCCTGCCTGTATTCGCAGATAGCCTGGCTGATGGCCAGGATGTGGTCTTCGTTAAAGCTATTACTCAGAGGTGACCCCCGGTGCCCAGAGGTGCCGAAAGCGACCCGTTGGCTGGGGTCGGAGATGTCGGGTTTATGGGTGTAGTAAGCCGAAATCAGCCTTGGAATGTTGACAAGCAGGGATCGGGGCGGACGCTTTCCTGCCAGTTTGTGAACAGTCATCTCAGGTTCCTTAACAATTGGAAAATTTGGCCTATTGAAAAATTTTCGCCTTAAAACCTTACTGGCCGGATGAAAGCCTCCTTACCCGCGTATTGGGCCGCAGTTCCTAACTCCTCCTCGATTCGCAGAAGTTGATTATATTTCTCCACTCGTTCACCCCGAGCAGGGGCGCCAGTCTTAAGATGGCCGGTATCCAAAGCCACGGTCATATCGGCGATGAAGCTGTCAACGGTCTCGCCGCTACGGTGCGACACACAGGCTCCCCAGCCTGCCCGCTGACACATTCTTACCGCCTCAATCGTTTCAGTCAAGGAGCCGATCTGATTTAGCTTAATCAGGGCGGCATTGGCACTATTCTCGCGAATACCCCGATCAATGTATTCCACGTTGGTGACGAAGAGATCGTCTCCGATAATCTCAATCGAATCTCCCAATCGACTGGTGAGAATTTGCCAGCCATCCCAATCATCCTCCGCCAGACCATCTTCCAGTGTGATGATTGGATAGTTTTTCGCTAGCTTCTCGAAATATTCCACCATCTCCTCTGATGAGCAGGTGCGGTTCTCAGTACGCAGGTTGTAAACTCCGTCTTCGAAAAACTCGCTGGCGGCCGGATCCAAAGAAATACCAACCTCACTGCCGGGCTTAAGACCAGCTTTCTCTATTCCTTTGACGATTAATTCTAGGGGCTCCTCGTTGGAAGAGACTTTGGGGGCAAAGCCGCCTTCGTCACCGACTCCCACATGGTGACCCGCATCCATCAGTACCGATCGCAGGGCGTGATATATCTCGCTGGCCCAGCGCAGCGCTTCCCGGAAGCTCCCGGCTCCATATGGAGAGACCATAAACTCTTGAAAATCTGAACCCTGCCAGCGAGCATGAGCGCCGCCGTTCATAATGTTCAGCATGGGTACGGGAAGACGTACGGCATCGGGGCCGCCAAGATACGCGTAGAGAGGAAGATCAGCCGCCATTGCCGCCGCCCGGGCAACGGCCAAGGAGACACCCAGGATGGCGTTGGCCCCAAGTTTGCCTTTATTGGGGGTCCCGTCCAACTCTATAAGCGTTCTATCAATGACCACCTGGTTACGAGCGTCAAATCCTTGCAAGGCTTCGTTAATGACAGAATTGACATTCTCAACTGCTTTCAGCACGCCCTTGCCGCCATAGCGCTGAGTATCGCCGTCACGTAATTCCACCGCCTCACGGGCGCCGGTGGAGGCCCCCGATGGCACTGCCGCCAGAGAGAAAACTCCACCGGCCAGACCTACCTCAACTTCCACCGTGGGATTACCCCGACTGTCCAAAATCTCGCGACCCATAATACTCGCAATTTCCCAATTCATTTCCCAAGACATTTGACACCATCCTTTCTTCCAGCTTTACCCTAACCTTGCAAACCCGTACCGGCTAGAATCGGTCGGCTCGCTCCATAGCGCCGCCCTTGGCGGGACGGTTGCCCTCGGCCGTGAGCAGTTCGTCCTTGAGCGACTCGACCTGAGCTCGCCGACGGGTCTCACTGCCGAAAGGCTCCGGCCAAACGGTGCTGGCCTCGGCCAGGATTTCACCTACAGTGAAGTACTCCGCCTACGGCGGACGAACTATAGCACATTTTTGAAGTAGGTCTGTAACCTTGGGGACGCCTAGTAGGGTATTCTCCCACAATCGGTTCGACTCAGACAATTCTCCGCTAGATTAACGCTTTTGAATTGTTGTAGTAATTGCTCACCGGGAAGTCAAGTGGCAATGGGGTTAGGAATCCATTTTGCATTCGCTGGATTGTTTGAGTGAGGAGATAAAATCATGGAAGGTGGATGAGGAAAGGTAGATGACTTTTGTTTGCGGGCCAAACGAGATTTCATCGCCATCTGCCAGATCATATGTTACATACGGTGTTATTTTCACGTCGTTGAGGAACGTGCTGTTTGTCGATTGCAAGTCAGCCACATAGGCACCACGGTTGGATGTGGGAAAATACAGGAAAGCGTGTGACTTGGAGATTGTCTGATTGTACAAAACTATATCGTTGCTCGCCGATCGCCCTATGGTTATTACCCCTTCATTGCTGTCAATCTTTTTCTTATTAATCTCTATGACTCTTGCTTCTAAAAAATCCGCAATCACAAGATCACTGGGCAACTGCTTGGAAGCTTCTGGAACATATATTTCATTTGTGCTGAACTGAAAGATAACGTTGTTGTCAAAATTCATGCGGGCTCTTTCAATAAACAAACCCCTTGGATAGGCCTCCAAAAACTGCGGTCGTGGCAATTCTTCCAGGGCTGTCAGGTAGTGGGCAAGCCTTTTGTATCTGATTTTGCCGGTAACTTCTGTTTCATCGATCCGGGTAAATTGTTTAAAACTTTTTATAAATTGGATTCCGACACCTTCATTTTCTTCATCGATCCTGGTAATAATTCCAGGGCCTTCCATTTCAACGGCGGAGTACTGCTCCGAGAAAATCGAGGGGAGAGATATGGCGACGGAAACCTGATCATTCGGTTTGAAAGAACGCCAATCCTTGGTTCTTATGAATGTCCCGACCTGGCTGATGTTTTCAGTCACGCCCTCCACCGAAAAAATCTTTTCTGTCATTGACAACTTGGCAGGAAAGTGCCCGGTACACCTCATATGCTCACGATTATGCCGGATTTCCTTAACGTCTTTGCTGTCATGGTCAGCCACATGGTCGGTTGGCAGACGAATATCACCTCGAACCCTCAGTGACTTAAGAAAGGTTTCGGCTTCGAGATAATTCCCCTGTGATTTATGTAAGTCTGCAAGATTCCCTAAGATTTGAGACAGTTCAGAATGATCCTGTCCGAGGGCGTATTTCTTAATTGCCAATGCACGTTCAAAAAAAGATTCAGCCTCAGAGTATTTCCGCTTGGCGACATTGAGCAGCACAAGCTTGTTCAAGTATTGGGCTCTATCAGAATGATCCGGCCCTAGCTCTTTTCCTTGACGGTGAGTTAGTGTCTGTTTGAAAACGGCGGCCTCAGCTTCCTTGCCTTGTGAATAGCAGATCAATGCTAAATTATTAAGAGATTCCGCAACATTAGGATGATCAGGGCCAAATACTTGCTCCGCGAACTCAAGTGTCTCATTAGCCACTTTAGCGGCGATTGAATACCACCCCTGTTGATAGAATGCTACAGTTCTCGCAGTGAGACTGGCCCATTTACTATGCAATTTCATATAATTACCCCGGAATAGAGCCCCAAAATCTTGCATCAGTTCGCTGAGATAACTGGGTGTAGTCCTTCGGCGCTTAATCCCAGAGCAAGAAAAGTGCCAACCTATTAGCCCGGATATTTCATGAATCACCTGCTGCGACCGCGGATGTGACCTTCCTTTTCTCCGAGCTGTAGGCTCTATGAGGTCGGAAGCCGGGCGTCCCCGGGTGTTCCTTCGGCAAGCTCCCCGAGACAAGACCTGTCGATGAGCTTAGGTCGAGTCGCTCGGGACAGTCGGGACAGGCAGGACAAGCTCACCCGGTGACATACTGTTTAAGTACCGTTCGGATCCAACCCCCTGCGATGACCCGCACGCTGCGCAAGTGCATGCGCTGCGCGTGGCAAACCCTTCACCACGGACTCGCGTCGGCGATTCGTGAGCCATTCGGGCTCGCTTCGTATAATCAACCACACCCGGGAGGTATACAAAGAAAGACACAGATGGAAGGTTATTGGGGATTGCTGGGGTTGGAGTAGGCGATTCGAGAGATATCGGGGTTAATACCTCATTGTTTATCTGCAAACAAAGTTTTCAGATAAGGATGGGTGGAGCCTTTTTCAAAAGTTTTGTGGCTAAGGATACCCTGAGTGTTGAAAAAAAGTGCGAGCGAATCATAACGGACGAGGGTCCCATAGGCAGCGATATCGAAGCTTCCTCTGATGAGTTCGCTCAAGGGGATTCCCACCTTTATCCTGTTTCTGTAGAGCAAGGCCCTCTCGTAGACAAGAAGGTTCTCCACTCCTACTTTGGCTACCTTGTTTGGGGCACCAAGTACAGTGAGCGCCTCCTCTAAGGTTGTCTTGCCCACTTCTAGTTGCTCTTTCGGGACAATCAGCTCATCTCCTTCTACATACTTGGCAATTTGATAGGTGACACAACCGGACAAGAGCACATTTACAAGTACTATGATCGATACCAGAAGACTATTAATCCGGAAATCCATATTTCGCCTTGTCAGCATCAAGACTGAGGCCATAGTGAGTCAAAGTGTCTCCCAAATCAAAGAAGAAAACCAGTTGGTCATGCTGCTTTTCAGCATTGCCAAAGGTGAGTAGAACCAGCCAGCATACGGTGCCTTTGGTCACAGTGCGCTTGTATACATATGCATTGCCATTGGCCAATTCCACCACCTCACTTGGGGCTCCAAATATCTCGGTCACCTCTGTCGCTGTGTTCTGGCCCGGAACGAGTTTGTCAAGTTCCGTTGAGTCAAACGGTTGGAATTCCTTATTTTTTCCGATGACCAGGCAGCCTGACAAAAGGGTAGTGATCATCGAAATAATTGCTATGTATCTTGTCAACCTCATTCGCTTTCTCCACCACATGCTTCATCGGTGCGAGCAATGGCTTATGGTCTGAGGATGGAAATTCTTTCTTTTGGCTCTTCAGTGCAGTGGAGGTTCTGATTGATGACATTTATTGCATGTCAGTCAACAATCGGTTTTTTCTTCTCATAGTGCTGTGAGACAAAATATTTGATGAACTGACGAACATTACCTGAAGCCCTGGTGAAGCGAACACCCATACCACACGGAGGTATATCTTTCTGATCGCAGTGTACCTGCAACCAGGCCACTTCGGCGCGGGCACTCAAAGTGCTATGGTTGGGAGCCATGATATGAAGCATGAACCGTTCTTTCGGTCTCAATGGCTTCTCACAACGTATAAAGGCTCCATTGGCGCCGATATTCTCCATCTCTGCGACTATGCCTCCGCTGGTATGTTTAACCACAGCGGCCCAATCCACGGGCACCCTGCGGTAGCGGCGTCTTTCTCTCCCCATAAGCCACCTCCTTAGTAAGGGAGGGGTTGTTTGAACTCTTCTTTCTGGAACGTCCTGGAGACAATAGGAATGCCTCTATCAAAGTAGATACGACTTGTCAAGCGACCCGCTAAAACCGTACAATACACCTCAAGGTATAGATAAAACACAGAAAAAGGCAGATTTATTCTTACCTCTGCCTTTGTTCTCTACTTGGAAATGGTTTCGTTGAAGGGCTCAACAATCTAGGACTGTTCCATGCGCTTCATGAATGTAGTGAGAATCACTGACACCGGGCCGGTCCAGTGCCGTAGTCTGCGACCTCAATTCTTTGTACTATTCCCCCCTTGAGAGAAAGAATTTTCATGAATCTCACCGAGCCACAATTATAGGTCCACTTTTCTATGATAAACCCATTTGTTTTTATGAGTTCTTTTAGGTCTGGCTCACCGCACTTCTGGAGCAACTCCATGGTGGGATCTCCGACACTTACAATTTCAGTTCCACACCGAATTGTCCGAACGGGACTATAATCCGCCATGGCCAGAGCGAAAATTGTAACTGACGCCATAATTGTCAGAGCAAATATTTCTTTCTTCATGGCTCGGTTCCCATTCTGGATCAAAGACACATAAGACACCACACAAGTGCCTTAAACGTGCATCAAGAATAAGAATGTAGCTTGCTAAAGTCAATCAGGTGAGGAGAGTACGGAAGGACCCGCCTTCGCCGAGGCTACGGCAAGGCAGGCCCGGGCTTTGGACCACGCCCAGAGGGGGCTTCATTGGTTTTTCCAGTCTTGCGGCAGTCTGCTGGAGTCATGGAGTGGTGGAGCATTGCAAAATATCAAATTACAAGCACCAAATCTCAGGGTGTCAGTTGTCGTCTGTGGGGTTTCGGGTTTCAGTTGTCAGGTGTCAGAATCGATAGATCTGACAGCAATCCGAAATCCCAAGCCTACAATCTATAGGTTTCCATACCTATCCAATGCCTGAATGAGACCCATACCCTTGCGGATGTCCTCTCGCGCCTTGGAGTCCTTGTCAGCCCATATGGTAACCTGGGTTGTGATTTCGTCGATGAATCCGGCTGCAACGATAATCACCCCATCATCATCGGCGACAACTATGTCACCAGGCGTCACCGTCACCCAATCTTCCAGAGCTCCACGGACCCGGATGGGGACCTGACGATCGGATACGCGCCAGCGCCCGATAGCCTGGGCCGGTGTCCGGTAGCGTGCCATCATGGCCAATCCCAGGGTCCTCAGGTAAGCCACATCTCTCACTCCTCCGTCCACCACCACCCCAGCGCAACCCCTTGCTTTCATGGCCTCGGTCAGCAAATCGCCAAAGCAGCACACCCCCTGGATATCGTTCCCGGCCCATACCGGCACAACGCCTGGAACCATAGCATCTATGGCGGCCAGTTTAGCTCGATCGCCACTTCCGGACCAGCGGTGTGATTCCCCGGTAATTGTGTAAGCTGGGCCAGTGAATCTAACGCCCGGCCCAGGTATGGGAAAGAGAGAGTTGTCCAGAATCGGCGGCAAGAGATCCATGGTATCGAACACATCAGAAATAACTGCTGTTCCTGCTTCCATGAGAGATTTTAATGATGGCTCCATTTAAAAACACCTCCATGACCCATGCAATGTTTTTCCTCTTGAGAAGAAATCCCAACGTGCAGCCAAAAGCATGGGTTACCTATGTACCAGGTTCACACCTAAACATCTCCTCTCCACCCAAGGGAGGAGAGGGCGAGAGTTTGCCTGTTGTCCTGATTGAATAATAAATCGACAATGTCAATCTCTACCGAGCACTTTCATTTTAGCGTCAATTAATTCCTTGTGAGTGAGGCGTAACAGACTAGCCAGTTTGTGGACCAAATAATCTTCATGTCTGTCAAGCTTGCCATCCGTATATATGACTCTCCAAACCATCTCAATGATCTGAATCTTTTCATCCGTTGAATAGTTCTGATTAATAAGTTTGGCAAACTTCCACAGGTCAATACTTCTCTTTAACTCGTCACCTGCAGATTCAATGAGCGCAACAGCATGTTCATCGGACAGATCGTAATCTTTCTTTATAATATTGATGATACTCTCTTTTTCTGACTCGCTGAACTCGCCATCTATATGAGCCATCTCGAGCAAAACAGCACATGTTGCTATCCGGACATCATGAGATGTGGTTTCCCTCTCAGCTCCAGAAACATCACCCCTGCTCTTGCCAAAAAACTTCTTCACGAGATCAATCATATCTTGGATTACCTCCTGGTACTTCGGTAACGAATCTAGTAGTCAGTAGCCAGTAGGAGCCAGTAGTTGATAGAACTCAATTTTAATTCCTTTTCACGCCAATACTGTCTTCTGACCGCTGCCCTTTCCTTTCTTACCACATACTCTGTGCCCTGCTTTCCCTGTCCTGAGCCTGCCTGTCCTGAGCCTGTCGAATGGGTTGAAGGATGCCCTATGCCTTCCTCAATTCGCATTCCGAAATCCCAAATCCCAAGCACCAAACCAGGGCCCCGCCCAGAGGGTGGGGACTCCGAAGGAGAAATCTCAGGGTTTCGGGTGTCAGGTGTCAGGAAAAAGAAACATAAAAGCTGAAACCTGAACACTGAAACCTGAAGCCTTAGTCATTGCGATTTGTAATTTCCAAGCTTCAATCTGCAATCTAAAATCTTTACCCTCAATACCGTATGGCTTTTACTATAAAGTAGACCCCCACAATTATCATAATCGCCGAGGAGATTTTGTAGATCACATCTCTTCTCTTCAGCCAGCCGAGATCGGCAAGCTTTGCTATCAACAGCAGGGCAACCACCGTCCCCAGGCCAAATGACAGCATGAGTCCCACACCAATGAGGAAGCCCTCCAGGGTGCTCTGGGCTTCCATGCCAGCCCGCGCCGCAGCAAGAAGGGCCGTATACACTGGCCCGCATGGCAGCAGGCCCAGCAGCATTCCTAACGGATAGTATGTCACTGCTGATCTCGCTTCAGACAGCTTACGAAACCCTCGTGACAATACACCTTGGGGATTGCAATAATCCCCGAAAATTTCACCCAAGGGTATCCAACCGGCCATGGCAAGGCCCATCACCACAATAAGGACGCCGGCAAGGATCATCACACCTTTCTGAAGGCTGGCAATGCCTGCGACTACCCGGGTATAGGAACCGGTAGCTCCCATAACACCTCCGAGTAGGCCATAGGTGGTGATCCGTCCACCATTGTAGAGCAAGTGAGGGACAATCACAGACCGCCCTTTCAAGCTCAGTGAAAGGGAGACGACGATGGGCCCGCACATGCCGATGCAGTGACCGAACCCAACAGCAAGGCCAGTGGTAAAGATGACGAAATATATCGCTTCAGTAGATAACATCAAAGATAAACTCCACCGAACCCACACCGGGAACCGTAACCTTAGCCTTCCAGGTCCGGCGGCCGCTGGGGCAGCGGACAATGACTCCTTCGCCCCGGTAAACCAGCTCTCCAGCTGGCTTGAGAATAACCCTGTTTCTCCCCATATTCATGCCAGGCATGCCTAGATCAATGTACGGGGTGGCCACAGGCTTCTCACCCGCGAAAGTGACGGCGAAAGTAAGGTCGTGCATTGCTTTCACCGGCTTGGGCTCAATATCCAGGCTCACCCTGGTGCCAGATATTTGAGCGCGGCAGGGTCCGGCATGGACATCGCACTCCACCCTTGGTGGTTCACTCCTACCGCTGCTGCTGGTGGGGCAAACAGCTAACATGAGCAGGGCAAGAATTGCGGCGAACAGGTGAACTTTGACATTTGATTTCATGGGGAATCCTTCTTGGTAAATGCCTAAAATGAGCAAAAATGCCAAAAATTAGTGGAACTGCATCAGCTAGGCGAAGAATATAGTAAAACCACTTTTATTTCTCAACCAATAACGTGTGGGGCTCGACCCGAGACGCTATCTTCATTTTGACATTTTGGGCAATTTAGGTATTTTAGCTCACTTTAACTTGCGTGAGCCAGATTAGTACCTATATTTTGAGGAACTATTTACAGATTGAATTGTTTCATTGCAGGTATTTTTACTCGCAACCACCAAAACAGGAGGGCTTAGATGGCACATTTGCTCTATATAGAAGCTTCGCCACGTAAGGAAAGGTCTGCTTCGATTGAAACTGCTAAAACCTTTATAAGCGAATATGAACGCACTCACCCAGAAGACGTCGTTGAAACCTTGGACCTCTGGGCAACTCCTCTTCCTGAGTTCGACGGGCATGTTATTGATTCGAAATATGTCATCCTTCATGGTCTAGAGCACACAGAGGAACAGAGGCAGGCCTGGAAAGTTGTAGAGGATGTGATCGCCCAGTTTACCAGGGCGGATAAATATCTTGTGTCACTGCCCATGTGGAATTTCGGCATCCCCTACAAATTAAAGCATTACCTCGATGTGATCGTCCAGCCTGGATATACCTTTAGCTTCAGTCCTGAAGAGGGGTACAAAGGTCTTGTGACCGGCAAGCCCATTGCCACCATTTACGCTCGGGGTGGCGCTTACGGTTCCGGCACCGGAGCTGAGAGCTACGACCTGCAAAAAGTTTATCTGGAGCATATCCTGGCATTCATTGGCTTTAGTGACTTTCAGACCATACTTGTCGAGCCAACCCTGGTATCTCCTGGAGATAAGGAAAAGATTATGGAAGCGGCCAGAGAGCAGGCCAAGGCTGTTGCGGCGAGTTTCTAATATTTTTCAGCAATGGCCATTAGGCACTAGGCACCCACAAGTCATTACACTTGGCGCCTGTGCGCTTCGTTGTCATTCGTGGTCATTTGTAATTATTTGTCCTATTCATTATCACCAGATCATAATGCCTTAGTGACAACAAGTGACAGCGAAGCTTACTCACGGCCACGGTAGTTGCCGAATGGCTTGATGACAAAGGATCGACGCTATGCGCTGGGCACGTCTGGACAATATTGGGGGAGTGGAGTATTATGCCTGCGGTGAAGAGTCTGAAGATCCTTAGGACCAATTCGAATGTGAGAGTGCGAACGAGGAGGGCTTGATGTCAGTTATTACAATAAGCAGGGAATGTGGTGTGGATAGCGAGGCAGTGGCATCTCTTTTGGCGAAAAAACTGGGTTGGGAATACATCGGTAAACAATTGGTGGCGAGGATTGCCAAAGAACTCCGCATTTCTGAGGGCGAAGCTGAGGCTTTTCTTCAGGACGCGCAAAGCCGTCTTCTTCGTTTCGTGGATCGGTATACGTGTTCGCTGATACAAAGGGTGGTTGATCGGGAGCGTGGTTGCCTGGACGACGAGAGCTACTTTACTACTGTCAAAAAATTGGTAGAAGATGTGTATGAGGATAAGAATGCTATTATTCTGGGCTGGGGTGGGATGTGTATTTTGCGGGATAAACCCAATGTGCTTCATGTTCGGCTGATCAAAGATATGGAAGGGAAGATTGACACCATCATGAAGCGTTTCAAAATAGACCGGAAAGCAGCCGAATACCACATCAACAGAGAAGAAAAGGATTCAAAGAGCCTGATCAAGCACTATTTCAAGGTAGACTGGAATGACGCTTCTCTCTACGACCTGGTTATCAACATGGGAAAGGCTACCGTTGAGGATGCCGCAGACACTATCATTGAAAATCTTAAACTCAAGACGTCCTAAGTCTGAGGTAGTTTTCCTCAACGCTGCGTCTGCGCCATCGGTCTTATTATTTTACATGGTTAAACCCTACCGTAGACTTGGGCCTGACTAAAATAGTGCAATCTCCGCTTTATTTGAAGAATGTTCAACAACTACAAATCATTACCGACCTCTCTTGTGGCGGACTATATTGTCCGGCCTGCCGAATCCTTTTTCAAGAAAGAGGCTTCTAGCAGTGTGCTATTGCTCTTGGCCAGTTTTATTGCAGTGGCCTGGGCCAACTCCTCATTTTCCCCTGCTTACCACCACCTTTTGCACACAAATCTCACCTTAGCGCTTGGTCAACTCCGCATCACCAAGTCACTCGTCCACTGGATCAATGACGGTCTTATGACCTTTTTCATTTTTGTCGTGGGATTGGAGATCAAACGGGAAATTCTCGTGGGCGAACTTTCGTCCCCCAAAAGTGCTCTTCTACCTGTTGTTGCTGCCCTGGGCGGAATGCTCCTCCCCGGCGCCATCTATTTTGTCTTCAATCGCGGCACTGCCACCGCACATGGCTGGGGAATACCCATGGCCACAGATATCGCCTTTGCTTTGGGGGCCATTGCCGTGTTTGGTAGGAGGTTGCCTGTTGGCCTCAGGGTCTTTCTTTCCGCTTTTGCCATTGCAGACGACCTGGGGGCAGTAATCATCATCGCTTTTTTCTACACCAAAGAGATTGCCTGGAGCTACCTCATTATCTGCATTTTTTTTGTTTTGGGACTTGTTGTCGCCAACCTCCTCTGGATCAGGTGGACACTCCTTTACGCGCTTCTAGGTCTTGGCATTTGGATTGCCGTGCTCGGCTCCGGAGTTCATCCCACTGTGGCAGGATTTGTGGTTGCCATGTTCATTCCGGCTCGGGGCAAATATGACACTGATCGATTCGTCAAGAAGGTCAGGGAAATCCTGGATGAGTTCCAGTGTGAGCAACAGAGCTGCGGCTATTCAATCCTCTTGAACCAAGGTCATCTCAGTGCGGTACACGCACTGGAACTAGCCTGTCATGACGTAGAAACTCCTTTGCAGAGGATGGAGCATTCCTTACATCCGTGGATTGCTTTCGGGCTCTTGCCAGTCTTTGCCTTTGCCAACGCTGGACTGTCTCTCGAGGGAATAAATGTCGCCAGTGTCGTCGCTCAGCCCCTCACCATTGGTATCGCCCTGGGGCTGCTGGTTGGAAAACCGGTGGGCGTTACCTTATTTTCCTTTCTTGCTGTCAAAAAAAACATAGCGGTACTTCCAGCCGGGGTCAGGTGGTCGCACATCATCGGAGCCGGCATGCTCGGGGGCATCGGGTTTACCATGTCGTTGTTCGTCTCCAACCTCTCCTTCGTCTCACCAGATCTACTCAACTACTCCAAGCTGGGAATCCTTTTGGGTTCTACTCTCGCTGCCGTAGCGGGACTTCTGTTTTTAACGTACGACTGCTCTTTGCAAAGCAGACGGGAAGCAGCCTCGTCCACGTAATCCGCCCAAGTTTTTAACCCGGGGCAGATTCACTTTAATCTATCTCCGTGAACTTGGCCCTAAGCGCTGGACATTCTAGAAATAGATATAGACGCTTCTCCAGGTCCGCCTTCCGGTATTCCTCCACAATGCTCTCAGTGCTTCTCATTTTTCAGCTCCATTTTTCCTGAAGTGGTTTACGATGGAATCCACAACGGATTCATCAGTTAAGATTCGCTTGTGCCCCAAACCCTCGGTTGTATGCAGGGAGATATTTTGAAATTCATTTGAGAGTTCTTTTGAGTCACTATATGGAATAGTTGGGTCATGTATGTCGTGAACAAGAAGAATCTCCGAGTTGATTTCTTTGAACAGATTTGCTGGGTTGTCTCGTCGCATATCGTAGCCAAACTGGTTTTCATATTCCTGTATCAGTCTGTTATAGAGGTGTGTGGGGACACCAACGTGATCAAAGAAACATTTTAGGATTTCCGCTAATCTTAGAGCCGGGGCTACGAGGACAGCTTCCAGTGGCTGCTTTTCCTTGGCAATGCTATTGACCGTAGCAGAGCCTCCTAAGGAGTGAGCAATAACGCCCTGGATCTTATGGCCATTTGAGGATGCCAAGAGTGTCCTTATGGTGTCGGTAAACTCAAAGTAACTGGATGTTTTCCCCTGAGACACCCCGTGACCGGGAGCGTCATAGGCGATTACCGAATATCCTCTCTGCATGAGTGGTTCAATAAAATGATGCAACTGGATGCCCCTTCCATTCCAGCCATGAGCCAAAAGAATGCTGGGACCCCTACCCCATTTCCAACACTGTACGGTTTTGTCATGTACTGATAGTTGAAATGATTCGCCGTTCTCAAGATATTGTTGTTCCAAAGGAGTTATTTTATACGCGGAGGGAGTAAAGAACATTTTCTTGACAAGCAGTTTAGTAAGTGTGGGTGTAACGTTCCACAGCAAGTCCAGAGCACCGTGAACAGCCTTCTGCCTCATCTGGGAAAGACGAACGTTCGTGCTTATACATTTTTCATGAAGCATCCTGGTTGTCATCTTTTTTCTCCTTCTATCGATCTGTGAATGGAAATGAATAAGGATGGACTATTGAGTCATGGAAAACCTGGTCCCCCGAGCCAGTCGAAGATCCCGCATTGCGGGGGTCAGACCACATAGCGTTAGATTCTAGAAGCTAGGAGATAGGAGACAGTAGATCTGGATAATTGTTCTTGTTCTTGTTCTTCTCTCCTGGATTCTGACTCCTGACTCCTCTGTTTTCAAAGTTAGGTCCTCTGGGCCTGGATTCTTTACTTATAATTAGCCAGAAGCCTCTCCAAGGCTATTTCCCGACGCTTCCTGGTTTCAGAGTCGTCAAGCAATTTATCATACAGGTGAAACCCGAGCAAAAGTGAATACAGGTCAAAGGCAAATTGCTCACATTCAATACCTTCTCTAAAATCACCAACTTTTATCGCTGATTCAGCTATTCGGCACAGGCAATCGATCCAATCTTCTTGTTGTCTTATAAGGCATTCCCTTACTTTTCCGGGCCTATCGCTATAGTCCGTGCTGGCAGTAACGAAAATACAGCCTCCGGTCAAGTTGTCGCTCCACTTTATCCAGTTACTAATCAGCGCTTTGATTCTAGGGATACCACCCTCTGTTGCCAGGGCCGGAACAATGACATCTTCTGAGAAAATACGAGCGGCGTAAGCCAATATTTCAATCTGCAGATTCTCCTTCGATTTAAAATGAGCGAACAGCCCACTCTTTGACATGTTGGTCTCTTTGGCAAGAGCGCCAATGCTTACGCCTTCGAGACCTAACTGACTCGCCATATTGAGTCCGGATTCCAGAATCACCATTTTTGTTTCTTTTCCCTTTGTCATGACGAACAATATAGCACGAACGTTCGTTTTGTCAAGTCTTTTTTTGTGTCCCCGTCAACCTCATTGACACCAGTGAGTGCGGCGGGTTAACGTCTAAGACCGAATTGATAGGTTCTGAACAGACTCATAGAGACTCTGACATTGTGGAGGAACATCATGGCCCCAACAGTTAACGACTGGTCTCGGAGAGATTTCCTCAAAGCCGCCGGAGCTGCTGGCGTGGGATCGGTTATTAGGCCAATTGAAAGTCTGGCTGAATCTTCCGATGAATCGCTGGTGATGCCTACCCGGATTTTCGGAAAAACTGGAGTAACGGTGCCCATTCTCGCTCTTGGCGGCAGTATGGACATACAACAGCTGATTCTGCGTCAGGCCATGAAATGGGGAGTGACCTATTGGGATACAGCCAATTCCTACTATGGCGGCAATAGCGAAAGGCAAATCGGCAAATACCTGGGCAAATATCCTGAAGACCGCAAGAAGATCTTTCTCGTTACAAAGTCCCACGCCTGGACTGTCGACGGCATGACCAGAGATCTCAATACATCGCTGGAAAGAATGAAAACAGATTATGTGGACCTTTTCTTTGTGCATTCTGTCAGGAACATCGACGAATTGAATGACGATATTAAGGATTGGAGTCAAAAGACCAAAGCCGGGGGAAAGATCAGGTTTTTCGGTTTCAGTACTCACAGCAACATGGAAAAATGCATGCGAAAGGGTGCGACCTTAGGATGGATTGACGGTATCATGATGTCGTATAATTATCGACTGATGCAAACCGACCACATGAAAAAGGCGGTGGACGCATGCGCAAAGGCTGGCATTGGCCTCACCGCCATGAAAACTCAAGGTGGCGGCTCGGTAAGAACCACCTCTGAAACCGAGCTAGAGCTAGCCGGGCGGTTTTTAAAAAAAGGTTTTACCGACGTTCAAGCCAAACTGAAGGCAGTTTGGGAAGACCCGAATATTGCCACCATTTGCTCGGAGATGCCGAACATGACCATTCTCATGGCCAACGTGGCCGCAGCGAATAACCGTACCAAACTTTCCAGCCAAGATCATAGTTTGTTGCGTCATTATGCACAGGAAACCGGCTCAGGTTATTGCGCCGGTTGTACTGACCTTTGTGAGTCGACACTCAAGAGAGATGTTCCCGTTGGCGATGTGATGCGCTATCTGATGTACTGTCGCAGTTACGGCGACCGCCATCGTGCTACAATGCACTTTAACGAAATTCCAGTAGCGATTCGGAGGGAGATGGCTCGCTTGGATTATTCTTTAGCGGAGCAAAAATGTCCTCAGAAAATGGCCATTGGCAAACTCATGCGTGAGGCAGTAGATGAGATGACCAACGCAAAATCCTAAATTAGAAATGCCAAATGAGAAATGCTAAATGGATCAAATCGTAGTTCTCGGTGCCCGACAGCACAACCTCAAAAACATCAATGTCCAGATTCCCCGGGATAACCTGGTGGTAATCACCGGAATCAGTGGCTCGGGTAAATCCTCCCTCGCTTTTGACACCCTTTATGCTGAAGGTCAAAGGCGCTATGTGGAATCTCTCTCTTCCTACGCCCGCCAGTTTCTGGAAAGGATGGACCGG
>Ga0209536_100005189_pt1 | contig 20353 bp, 19 predicted proteins | sample DeeMarSeWOR28_12_FD_187461 | JGI IMG/M metagenome (GOLD analysis project Ga0209536, IMG submission 187461) | Marine sediment microbial communities from White Oak River estuary, North Carolina - WOR-2-8_12 (SPAdes) (version 2) | ecosystem: Environmental > Aquatic > Marine > Intertidal zone >...
TGTCAATAGCTTGTATAAGTTGCCCTGCGTTATTTCGATAGTTGCCTGTAGCGTACCCATCGATAGATTCGAAATTAAAGAAGAGAATGCGGTCTTGGATATCTGTTTCTTCCAGCAGGTTAAATTCGCTGGCGTCGCGGATAAACAATGGGAAACCGGAAGCAGACAGGGGGTCCGAATCTGAATCGTTGAGTTCCCCATCCGAATCAAAGTACATGGTCAAGTCAGGGTCATAGCGTGATCCACGCAATCCGTTTGCCGGGACTTCAACTTCCTGCCCGTCAGCGGTAGTCAGGTACAGACGCGCATCCCAGATCTCAGTCGTAATGAAGACATTGAAACTTTGCCGCTCCAACTCCAGACCCATAGCCTGCAACGCTTCAAATTGTCCTAACTGCGTCTCGACATATTCAAACGCTTCGACCTCTCCGAGGGTGGCCGCTGTGCGCCAACCGGAATAGGCCTGGATGGAAGTAAGCTCCTCGAGGTATGCAAACAGATTTTCCTGAGAGACCAAATCGTACGGAGATTCAGCTTCGTCTGGTTGTGGTGAAGGAACAATTTGCGTTGGAGTTGGCGGCGTTGGCGTTGGCTGGCAACTGGTTGTGTTGATGGCAAGCACAAGGATGATTGCTATTGGCAGCAGGTGGTGAACATACGGTTTTTGGATTTTCATGTATGGCTTCCCTCCAAGAATGTTTTGACGATCTGCGCAGCCCTCGATGCGAATCGTCAACATCATGCTAGCAAAGATAGCTGGTCGGGAAAACCTGCTGGAGGATGGTTTTCGGGAATCAATCAAAAAAGAGCCAGAGGTGGATAAACTCCTGGCTCTTTTAGTTTGTTTTCTAAGTCACTTTGCCTTCTCAGGAACTTTTGACATCGCATACTCTGCCAACGCTGTGATCGTCAGGCTTGGATTCACGCCAGGATTAGCAGGCATGATCGAGCCGTCTACAATGTAAAGCCCGGGATAATTATGGATTTCGAAATTTTCGTCCACTACGCCCTCATCTGCATCTTTCCCTACAGATGCGCCGCCCAGAATATGGGCTGTAGTCGGCAGGTTGAGTATATTCTCACCCAATGAGCCCATTGTGACACCATTTGTCCGCGCTGCGAATTCACGCGTGATGTCGTGCCCTACATCCACACGCGCGCCGATGGTATGGTCAATCGTTGGATCAGCCACCAATCCGCGCCGGAAGAGTGTCAACATCCCCCGTCCCAAGCGGAACTTCATGTGATTGTCGACGTGCTGCATTACCAAAATGATAGTTGTATTGTGCGCCCAGCCTGAAAGCACCATCGTCTTCAGGAAATCCAATGGGTGTCTCAGTGTCCACCACCAAGATTTGAGTATACGCACTGGCACAGCATCCCCCTGTGAGATGAGCGGCGCAGAGACAAAACGCATCACAGATGAACCGTCAGGATAGCGTACCGGTTCGATGCGTGTCAACTCATCGGCGTTAAAGATGGATGTGATTGCGATGCCTTCCGAATACTCGATGTCACTCTTGCGGGCAACAGATCCCAACAGGGCTTCGGAGTTGGTGCGCACCTTTTCACCAAGACGGGCGGGTAGATCTGGCAAGGACGACTCACGCAGCTTCAAGAGCAACTTCATTGTCCCCATCACACTTGCGGAGAAGATCACGCGGCGTGCCCGGACCATTTGCTTGCCTCCACCAAACCAGCGTGTCGACGACTGGTAGGTTACCTCGTAACCATGACCATGGACGGTGGACGGTGGACGGTTGTCAGTTGTAGGTCCGCGTTTTTCGGTCCACGGTCTGACATCCGTTACTTCCGCCTCGGCAATCACTTCCGCCCCCTGTTTCTCTGCAAAATACAGGTAATTCTTGGGCAGGGTATTTTTGCTGTTATAGCGACAGCCGACCAAACACGCGCCACAGTGACGGCAGCCCACTCGCTCGGGGCCTTCCCCGCCAAAATATGGATCAGGCACGATCTCGCCCTCGGGGCCGAAAAACACGCCCACATCCGTTGCACGGAAGGTGTGTCCCAGCCCGCGCTCTTCTGCCTGTCCGCGCATGACTTCGTCCGCTTTCCACAGTTTTGGATTGCGCTCTACGCCCAGCATTTTCTTGGCTGTCTCAAAATGTGGTTCTAGTACTTTTCCCCATGCTAACGGTCGGTTCCAGGCTGGAGTGGCAAAGGTTTCATCGCTGGGTACTTCGAGCACGTTCGCATACCCCAGGCTGCCTCCGCCCACGCCCGTACCGTGCAGGATCATTGCACCTTTGGTGATCGTGATCTGCAAGATACCAAAAGCTCGCAGGGCTGGTATCCACAAGTATTTCCAAATCATCCAGTTGGACCTGGCAAAATCATCATCGTTGAAGCGCTTGCCCTTCTCCAGCACCAGCACGGAATAGCCCTTCTCGGTCAAACGCATGGCGGATACGGATCCACCAAAGCCGGAACCGATGATCACGTAGTCATAGATTTGATTGTTCACTAGGAGTCCTTTGGCATGTGGAATGATGTTTACTGAATCAGTTTTATCATAATGATAACTTCAATGACTTCATACACGGCAGCAATGAGCAGGGTAATTATCACTAGCAAGTATATTTTCCCGGTCCGTTTCAAGCCTTCCAGATAACCCTGTCTGCGGCGTTCCAAACCGGCCCACTTCGGCCAGATGAAAGACCGTCCCTGGATATATGCAGCCAACATGGTCAGGATATAGGCCTGACCTTCCAGGATCAATGTCAGGCTATGGGGAATCATGATCAGGCGCAGATCTGGATGTGCTGGCGAAAGGATCAGACCCCACAAGGCCGCGCGATAAAAACCGATCAAGACACCGCTGAAGGGGATGAGTAAGGATGGCAATGTGATGGTTCCAAGCGAACCCACGAAGAGATTGACAAAAAAGGTTGCCCCAATGGCCGCCAGAACTTGCGCATTGAAATATGCATTTCCTACAAAAGACAACGGTCCGGTCATGAACGATGCGCCAACCGATTTTAAAAGTTCATCTTGTAATGGCCGGTTAAAGGCCACATAAACCATGAAAATTAGGACCAGAGTGTAGTACAGGATATTCAGGATGATGTATGCACGGCGATTCTCCTGAACCAATCCCCAGGCAGATTTGAGCAGGTTCTTCATACAAAACCGCCTTTCTCGTGGTCAAATATGAAATCAGCTATCGACGCTGGCAAACGATGATGGATTAGTATTGCTAGATATCCAGCGGCTGTGACATAGTAATCAACTCCACCCGTTGCTGCCAGCCCAGGCTCTTCCAGAATTCCAGGCCGGCTTTGTTGTCGCCCAGCACGAACAGGTGACAGCGATGGATGCCCTTGCGCATCAGGGCGAACATGCAGCGCCCAACAAGCGATTTTCCGATGCCCTGCCTTCGATGGGACTTGGCAACTGCCAGGTTGTGGATGTAACCATGCCGTCCATCACTGCCGCATAGTGCCGCGGCGACAAGTTGTCCCTTGTCAATCGCAACGTAGCTCAAATCAGGGTTGCGTTCCAGAAAATGTTTAACACTTTCACGCGAGTCATCCTCGCTGTTGAGCTTTAGGCCCTCGCTATCTTTCCATAGCGCATAGACCTTGTCGTAATCGGTCATGGTCATTTCACGCAATTCGACTTTCATAGTGCCCTCCCAAGGAGCGGACAGCTTTCAGCTATCTTTGCTGTTCCTAAAAGCTGACCGCTGAATGCTGACAGCTAACTGCTAATACTCGTAAAAACCTTTACCTGTCTTGCGGCCTAAATACCCTGCATCTACCATCTTTTTCAATAGATATGCGGGACGATACTTATCATCTCCAATATCTCGTTGCAGGATTTCCATCACGTTCAGCACCACATCTAACCCGATCAAGTCGCATAGGGTCAGTGGCCCCATGGGATGATTCATGCCCAATTTCATGACCGAGTCGATTGCTTCGGGAGTACCAATGCCTTCTTGCAGGGCGAAGATGGCCTCATTGATCATCGGGCACAGGATGCGGTTGGAGATGAACCCTGGCGAGTCATTGGCTTCGACTGGTTCCTTGCCCATCACTTTGCAGACCTCCACAGTTGTCTGGGTGGTTTCATCGGATGTGCCCAGGCCGCGGATAACTTCCACCAGTTGCATCAACGGAACCGGGTTCATGAAGTGCATCCCGATAACCTTATCCGGACGATTGGTGGAACCGGCAATCTTGGTAATGCTGATGGACGAAGTGTTTGTCGCCAGGATGACGCCCTCACGCGCCTTCTCGTCCATCTCCTTGAAAATCTTGAATTTCAGTTCGGGATTTTCGGTGGCGGCTTCGATGACCAGGTCCGCTTTGCCGATGGCAGACATGTCAGATGCAAACGATATCTTGTCTGCTGCGGCTTTTTGCTCGGCGGTGATCTTTTCCTTTTCGAGCAGTTTGGCGGTAGATTTCGCGATGACGGCTTTGGCTTTTTCAAGGGCAGCAGGCATCACGTCCATGCAGGTGACGCGGTAACCGGATGTGGCCGCTACCTGGGCAATGCCGTTACCCATCGTCCCGGCGCCAACGATGAAAATGTGTTCAATGGTCATTTTTGGTCTCTCCACAAATTGACGTTATTCTTGATCTGTTCAATATGCCCGGGGATATGCGACGAATAGATTTTCAGCCACATCTCGAAGGTGTAAGGCTCTTCATATTCAGGGTGATTGACCGTGTGCGTGAAAACTTCGTCGGGCAGGGTTTTGATCCAATTATAGGTGGTCAATCGGGCATACTTGACGAACTGCAAGGCATCTTCGTAATTTTGATCGTGATAATTGAGTTCGTTTGCCCACACATCCTGATCGTAACCCATCAGCGTACCACCTGGCTCAACAGCCAGTTTGCGGGCACGCAATGCAGCGTTGGACTCGCTATCTGCCAGATGGATGATGATCTCGTGGACGCTCCATTCTTGGGGCTCCGGCTTGAACTGCCACGCCTCTTTCGGTACCTCAGCCAGCGCGGCGGTCAACAGGTCGAATCCGCGCCCATACAATTCAATCTTCTCGTTGATTTTTTCACGGTTCATAGGTTACTCCATCTCAATTGCCATTGCGACGGCTTCGCCACCACCCAGGCATAGACTGGCCAGTCCGCGTTTCAGGCCGCGGTCTTTCAGGGCGTAGATCAGTGTAACCAGAACGCGGGTACCGGATGCCCCAATCGGATGCCCGAGCGCGATCCCGCCGCCATTGACGTTGACCTTCTCCCAATCCCAGCCCTGGTCGGCCAGTTCGTAACCGTTTGCAAGCACCTGCGCGGCAAAGGCCTCGTTGAGTTCTATCAAATCTAAATCACTTAAGGTCCAGCCCGCTTTTTCAAGCACTTTGGGTATGGCCTTGGCAGGCGCGGCGAAGAGATATTTCGGCTCGAGGGCGGCTTGCCCGTAAGCGACGACGCGTGCCAGCGGTTTCAACCCATGCGCTTCGGCGTAAGCCCGGCTGGCGACCACAACGGCAGCAGCCCCATCGTTGAGCGTGGAGGCATTCCCGGCGGTGGTCTTGCCGTCTTTGTTGAAGACAGGTTTGAGATTGGATAATGCTTCGAAGGTTGTGCCTGCTCGCGGGCCTTCGTCCGTATCGAAAATGGTCACTGCGCCTTTACGGCCCGGGATTTCCACCGGCACGATCTCGGCCTTGAATTTTCCAGCTTCCATTGCGGCAACGGCTTTTTGCTGGCTCTCTGCGGCAAATTTGTCCATCGCTTCACGTGAGACTTCGTACTCATTGGCAATGAAGTCAGCGGCGTTGCCCATGGGCCAGTCTTCGAAGGGGTCCCACAGGCCGTCGTGCAGCAGCGAATCTTTTAGGGGCGTGTGACCGTAACGCAGTTCGCCGGTACGACCGGGAACCAGGTAGGGCGCGCGCGTCATGGATTCCATGCCGCCAGCCACGAACAATTGTCCATCCCCGGCTTTGATGGCCTGAGCAGATAGCATAGCTGTTTTCAGCCCGGAGCCGCAGACCTTATTGAAGGTCGTCGCGCTGACGGTGTTCGGCAACCCTGCGAAGATGGCCGCCTGACGCGCGGGTGCCTGTCCCTGCCCGGCGGGGACAACCATCCCCATGAATACTTCATCGATATCTTCTGGTTTTTCGATGCCTGCTCGTTCTACAGCTTCTTTGACGACCACTGCCCCCATTTTTGTTGCCGGAACGCTGCTCAACCCTCCCTGGAATCTTGCAATGGGCGTGCGCGCGGCGGATAGGATGACGGCTTCATTTTCTTTGCTCATGGATCGGTCTCCTGTTTATCATATTGCTATTGTTTTATGTGAACTCATGCAATTCGTGAAAAGATACCGAAAAAAGGGGGGCGGGCCTAGCCCGCCCCCCTTTTTTCGGGCTTCTCTATTAATTACATAGCTTCTGCGATATTGTTATTATAGCGTTTCTCACCCCTAAAAGGAAACTGGCACAAGTCAAAAAGTTAAAGGAAGGTTGTCACTTATTCAGGTTCAGGCGTATCGGGTGGGTCGTAAGGTTGAATGAAGCGGACTCGCCAGTTACCATCGCCTAAATCATCCAAGTAGGATTCAGGCGTGACCAGATGTAACCAGGTGCGCCCGTGTTTCAGAGAGATAGGATTGCCATTTGCATCCACAAAATGGATGGGGCGCAGGAAGCCGGTCTCTTTTTCCCACTCGCGATTGACCGTTGACCAGTAGATTTTGAAGACCTGTCCATCGCGGAAGAGGTAGGCAGGCTCTTTTTTCCCTATTCCCAGGTCAATATCGTATTGTAGATGGCGAATCCGGTTGTGGATAGCTGGGATGACAATCACATTTTCGAAAGTGAGTTGTCGTCCGGTCAGGCGATCGGTGGCAGGGGTGAATGTGGGAGTGCCATCGGCCAAGTCGGTGTAACGCAGGTAGCTGTTCGAGATGGGATCATATATCCAGAAGGATTGAGTGTAATCATGATAGAAAACATGGATGTCGGTAGCGGATTGTCCTCCTTCTGGTGGGGCAACCGAAAATAGGTTCCCGGAATAATTGATCGGATGATTCTCGACTTTGCTTTCTTCAGCCAACTCGCGCATGTGTTCAACGGTGAGAAGCGAACTGTTCGGGGTTGATCGATCAACCCCATAGATGATCTCGCAGCCGTCTAAGGCCTCGCGGATGCCACGTCCCGCGCTGGCGTAGACCAGACAACTATCGGTGAACATGTATTTGATATGGTTGTAGGTCAAACGACCGGAGCGGATTGGACCGACATAGGGGCCGGGAGGTATATACCAGCCGGGCGGTGTACCGGTCACAACAGGGCTGGGGGTGGGGATCGGTTCTTCGCGCATTAACAGGCCCGCATCCCAGGATGAATCGGTAGCCGATGGCTGAAGAACGGGAGTCTGTCCGGTGATTGGATCCGCGTCACTATCGTGATCATCATCTCCCACATTTGGGTTGGTAAATTGATAGCTTTCAGGTAATTCAAATATGATGTAGTAGGAATGGCTGGTATCAATCTCGAAAGCATAATAGCCATTGGAATCACTGGATGTGCTTGCGATTAGCTCCCCACGCTCAGCATCGAACAGATAGATGCAAATCCCACCTACCCCAACCTCCCAGGCATCTGCTCGCCCGTTCATGTTTTCATCCAACCAGACACGGTTCCCAACCCAATCCCCATTTGAAATGAAACGTTCCTCACGGATGGGACAACGTCCACGAAGATTGGGAATAATACGTGGATAATCTCCGTAAAAAATACTCATGAAGCGTGTTGTCCCTTCGCCGATAAAAAGCTCGAAAACCCAGGGCGCAAAACTCAAACCCGCTTGAGGACGAGCAGTGACCGGCATATTGCTGATCGAGACCAACACAGCAGGCAGGTTTAGCATGGCAGGATTTTGTACAGGCAGACCGGTCAGTGGATTATGTCCAAAGGGAAATTCGTCGAGTTCTGGCCCGTAGTTGGCAAGTTTTTGGCGTGGTTGAGGTGTGGGTGTAAAAGATGGGGTGGGGGGGACGGTTTCGGTAAAGGTTTCGCTTGCTTTTGGTGTAGCGGTTGTTTTAGGTGTAACTTCCGGTATTAATTCAGGCTGGCAAGCGTATAGAAATATCAACCCTAAAATTGAAAGCAATTGAAACTTTTTCATTTGATTGTATTGTACTAAAAAGCCCATCACCGCTCAGGTAATGGGCTCTATCTAAAAATTCTTGTGAGGGTTCAGCCTTACAGGGTGATTTATAATACCTTCGCGAGAATAAAAAAACACTAATATATCCCCGCCCCTGGCGGCGCATAGATGCGGAAGCGCCACTTGCCGGGTTCGGTTTCAGAATATTCCGAGTAGGGCGTGGCGATGATAATCCATGAACGGCCGGGGCGCAGCGGGAAGGGATTCCCATCTTTATCCTGAAATGCGATCGGGCGGCGGAAACCAGTCGCTTTCTCATAACTGCCCGAGCGCGTGCTCCAATTGATTTCGAACATCTGCCCATCGCGGAAGACCAATCCGTTCTCTTTTTGGCCCTGTTGCAGATACATATCGATGATCAGGGGTGCCAGCACTTCGTGTTCCACGAACAGTACGATCAGGTTTTCAAAATATATACCCCGACCGTTCAGGCGGTCGGTATCTACATGGAATTCGGTCTGTTCGCTGGTGTTATCCACATACCGCAGCCAGCCCTGGTATGCCGGATCGTAGACCCACTTGCTCTGGTTGAGCTGCGAGAAGAACATGTCCGCTTGTGTGGCCGGGATGCCACCTTCAGGTAGTTCTTCGGAAAACATGTTGTTGGCGTAATTGAATTTGCTGCCGTTGCCCCGCCAGTTCTCCTCCCTGATTGCCACCATACGTGAAATCTCCAGCATGCTGCCCATGCCGCCATCGCCTTTCTTGAAGACGGTGGCGCAACCGGGAATCTGCCCCCTGATTTGACGGGTCGCGCCGGCATAGATCAGGCAGCTATCCTGCAGGAAGTTCTGCAGGTGGATATGGATCATACGCGCCGACCGCACCGGGCCGATTTCGGCAGGGGGGATTTCGGCGGGATCAGGTTCAAATAATGGAAGCCCCCCTTGGGGATGATACAAGCCTGCATCCCAGAGACGAACGTCCGAATCCACCTGGATCGCACCCGTCCGCCCCGAATCCTGCCCGGCATCGCTATCAGCATTTTCATCCCCGACGTTTGGTTCCGTGAAATCCCAGCCCTCGGGTTTGACGAATTCGATTGTGTAGGTTCCGGCCTCCACGTTGAATCCATAATACCCGTTCGAGTCAGTCGTTGTCTGCTGGACGAGTTCTCCATCTTCATCGTACAGGTTGACGCATACACCACCCAGGCCCGGCTCTTCAGGTGATTGAATTCCGTCACGGTTTTGATCCTGCCAGGCGCGGTTGCCCAGCAGGATGCCCTCCTGCAAGAACGGCTCCATGCGGACGTCACAGCCGCCAGTCAGCGGTGCTTCGGGATAGGGCTCCTGCCCGTGGAAAATGGCCGCAAAACGCGTGGTGCCGGTGGCGATCAGATACTCAAAAACCCAAGGCGCGAATGACAGCCCGCCCTGCGGACGAACCTCCGGCGGAAAATGTGTGATCGAAACCAGCAACGCAGGCTGCCTGAGCAGTTTTGGATCGGCAACGGGCAATCCTGTGAATGGGTTGATATTTTCCGGAAAATCCTTCTCGTCCGGCCCAAAAGTAGATGGTGCCAACGTAGGTTGAGGGGTTGGTGTGAGTGTAGCCGTAGCAGTAGCTGCGGGGGTGTGGGAGGTTTTAGTTGCGGTGACAGTTTCAGTGGGAGTTGGGTTGGGGTTGCCTGTGGGCATGCAACTGCTCAATAAAGACAATAAGATTATCCCTGATACCAAATAATATAATTTCTTGAACATCCTATCTCCACGAAATTTGTAAAATGAATTAACCCTGAAAACCGGCCCTGATGCGTTTGTAAGTCTCTTCCAGCGCTTCGGGTAACACGCGCGTTTCGCCCAGCGTAGCCATGAAATTGGTATCCCCGGTCCAGCGCGGGACGATATGCAGATGAACGTGTCCCGGCTCCCCGGCTCCGGCGGCTTCCCCGATATTCGCGCCGACGTTGAAGGCGTGCGGCTTGTAGATTCGTTTCAGCACTTCGATAGATTGTGATACCAGCTCCATCATTTCGGCGCGGATGTCGGGATCGAGGAATTCCAGGGAAGGCTGGTGGACCATCGGTGCCACCATAATGTGCCCACTGGTGTAAGGATACAGGTTTGCAATGACAAAAGCTTTGTCACCGCGTTTGATGATCAGGTTTTTTTCGTCGTCAGGCAGCGCCAGGGCATTGCAAAAGATGCAGCCTTCTTGTTCTTCGTGAGTTTCGACATATTTCATACGCCAGGGGGACCAAATCCTTTTCATGATTTGGGGATTGTAGCAGAGTTGGGGGAAAAGGTCTAACAGGTCAATAAGTCCTAGAAGTCTCATTGGTCTAACATGTCGCCCAAGTAACTTGTGAGACCAATTCGACATTTTAGACCTGTAAGACCTGTAAGACTTGTAAGACTTCTAAGATTGGAGTATCCTTTTCAGGATGTCCCAACCCTCGCTTTTTGCTTCCGTCACCTGGACAGTTTCCCGCCTAACGCAGCACATCCGTACCTTGCTGGAGTCAGATGTGACCTTGCAGGATGTCTGGGTGCAGGGCGAGATTTCCAACCTGGGGCGGCCTGCTTCCGGGCACATCTATTTCACGCTCAAAGATGCCGGTGCTTCCCTGCGAAGCGTGATGTGGAAGGGCGATGCCCGCCACTTGAGCCTGCCTTTGCAGGATGGCATGGAAGTCGAAGCACATGGCCGCATCGGGGTGTACGAGCCGCAGGGGCAGTATCAATTCTATGCCGACATCATCCGCCCGGTGGGGGAAGGCGCGCTTTACCAGGAGTTCCTGCGCCTGAAGGCCATGCTCGAAGCCGAAGGCCTGTTCGACCCCGAGCGCAAACATCCCATCCCTGAGTTGCCTCGAAAAATAGGTATCGTGACTTCCGCCACTGGCGCGGCTTTGCGTGACATGCTCAACACCCTGCGTCGGCGACTGCCGCTGGCCGAAGTCATCCTGGCGCCTTCGCCCGTGCAGGGCGACGAAGCCCCGCCAAAACTGGTGGAAGCCCTGTCTGCCCTCAACCGCCTCCAACCGGATGTCATCCTGCTGGCGCGCGGCGGCGGTTCCATCGAAGATTTGTGGGCTTTCAACGATGAACGCGTTATCCGAGCTGTGGCTGCCTCAGATATCCCCATTATCAGCGGGGTGGGTCACGAAACTGACTTCACCCTGTGCGATTTCGTTGCCGACCTGCGTGCCCCCACGCCGACCGCCGCTGCCGAACTGGTAACACCCATCACAATTGTGGATCTGGAAGCATACTTACAGGGGATGAAAACCCGCCTCGTAGCCTCGACCCTGGGCCTGCTGACCGCGCATCAAAACGGACTTGATGCCTTTGCCGCCGGCTTACGCTTCGCCTCGCCCCTGCGCCGCATCCTGACCGACCGTCAGCGTTTGGATGATTTTGCCCGCCGGGGGATGTCCGCTTTGAAACATCGTATGGCATTGGACAATTCCCGTTTGCAAGGCTTCGATCGTCGTCTGGAGGCCCTCAACCCGTTAGCCGTGCTGGGGCGCGGATATGCGGTCGTCACACGCCAGGCGGATGGGAAACTCGTCAGCCAGGTAGTTCAGACAAGTCCCGGTGATGGAATACAAGTGCGCGTCAGTGATGGGGCATTTGACGCGGTTGTTTCGAATGATAAGGAGTCATAATGGCAAAGTCATCATCTCCCAAGCCTGTGGAAGAATTGAATTACGAAGAAGCCTTTGCAGAACTGGAAACCATCGTCAATGCGCTGGAAGGGGAACAGAATCCGCTTGAGGAATCCATGTCGCTTTTTGAACGGGGGCAGGCCCTGGTCAAGCGATGCAGCGAGTTGTTAGATGGAGCCGAGCTCAAAGTCCGCGAACTGTCTGGCGATGAATTGACTGATTTTGAATCCGGAGAATAATCTATGGAACTGGGTGCCCTTTTTCAAAACCGTGTCTTGATCACCATGTTGATCGCTTGGTTTCTGGCGCAGGTGATTAAAATTCCCCTGGATTATTTATACACACGCCGTTGGAACTGGGCCTTGTTACTGAGCGTGGGCGGTATGCCCAGTTCGCATTCATCTTTGCTGACATCAGCAACCTTTGCAACGGGCCTGCATTATGGCTTCGACAATCCGTTGTTTGCAATTGGGGTAGCGATCACAATGGTAGTCACCTATGACGCTGCGGGGGTGCGCAGGCAGGCAGGCATCCATGCGCAGCGCATCAATGTGATATTTGAAGAGTTATTGCGTGGGCATATCGTTGACCAGAAGGAACTGCGCGAAGTGCTTGGTCATACTCCCCTGGAAGTGACCGGTGGTATCCTGTTTGGGATCCTGGTGGCAACGGTGGTTTGGCTGATCTGGCCGCTTTAGGAGACGATAATTGTTGTTCATATTTGCGGTTGTGAATTCTCGTAGGCTGGGCTTTTAGCCCGACCGATTTAGTATTTGGCGGGTTTACAACCCGCCCTACTGACAGGTGATTGATGCCTGTCAGTTTTTGATTAACCGCCTTCGAACAGCACCGAGAAGCGCATCCAATTCTGGAACGCGCAGCGCGGCCATTGTCAGCCCGTATGCCAGGCCTCCAGCCACGATCCCACTGATGGTCAGCAGCCAGGCTGGTTGTCCGGGTAAGATGCGGAAGATGGCGAAAACAGCAGCGGACATCGCCAGCGTTCCCCCGGTTGATAGCAACCCGCCGCGCAGGATATGAAACTCATTTATACCGTTCAGTCGTCTGCGCATGATGATCATGAGAACCGTAACTTCCAGCGCCGTAGCCAGGGAATTTGCTAGCGCCAGACCGCCGTGCGGCATCCAGCCGATGTTTTTGAAGAGACCAGCGAAAGTAAAACTGAAAACCACATTTAATCCCATTGCAATCGCGCCAACGATGACGGGGGTTTTGGTGTCATGCTGGGCATAGAAGGCACGGGTTAGCACCTCCAGGATCGAGTGGCCGATCATGCCAGCCGCGTACCAGAGCAATGCCCAGGCTACAAGTTCCGTCATGCGCGCATCGAATTGACCGCGCTGGTAGAGCATGGCGACGATGGGTTCACGCAGCAAAATTAGCCCAATACTGGCAGGCAGCGCCAGGATGATTACACCGCGGATGCTGGATGCCAGCGATGTACGCATTTCATCCAGCTTGCCGAGCGCGAACTGGGCTGAGAAGGTCGGCATGGCAGCGATGGCTACCGATTGCGCGATAGCAGCCTGCGCCATCAACATGAGAGAGAAGCCAAACGCCAAACCTGCCACACTGCCAGGAGCCATTTGCGAAGCCAACCAGGTATTGACCCAGAAGTTAAGTTGCACCACACCTACGCCCAGTATGCGCGGTCCCATCAGGCGGAAGACTTCACGCACAGATGCATTGTTGAGACCAAGAGATGGAGAGTAAGTGCCTTTCTGTTTGAGCAGGCTGGGAATTTGCAAGAGCAGATACAGTGTCGAGCCAATGACCACACCCCAGGCCAGCCCGTAGATTCCCATCCTTGGTGCTAACACGAGCACACCAAATATCATCCCAAGCTGATACATGGAAGGTGTCAACGCCGGGATAAGGAATACCTGGTGTGCGTTCAAAATGCCAACAATCAACCCTCCCAACCCGAATAACACAGCCGAGACCAATTGAATGCGCTGCAAGTTAACAGTCAGCGGGAAGAGTACCGGATCCGTTGCGAGGCCGGGGGCCAGGGCATATCTTACGATCTGTGGTGCGAAGATAGCGGCCAGTACTGCGATTGCGCTTAGTGTCAGCGTAAGCAGGTTCGCGATGGAAGAAGCCAACTTCCAGGCGGATTCTTTGTCGTCTTTGGCAAGAAAGCCCGTAAAGGTGGGGATGAAGGCTGATCCCAGCGCACCCGCGGCCAGCAGCATGAACAGTGTTTCAGAGACGCGGTTGGCTGCAAAGAAGGCATCCAGTTCGGCAGCGGGGAAGGCGCGCGCAACCAGGATGCCGCGTATCAATCCGGTGATCTGACCGAGCACAATTGCAAACATGACCGTTCCGGCGGCGCGGGCGATCTGTCGGTTGGCTGAGGGAGGGGCTTCGGTCATTTTGGTAATAGAACCCTGATGAACACGGATTTACACTGATCTTGCTTGTGTGTCAGGGTGAATCTGTGTCCGAAAAAAGATCATAACCTTTAACCCCGACTATATCTGTGTACTTGCGCCCTGGCAGTCTGGCGATCAGGGCGTCCCAGTCTTCCAACGGGGTGATCGAACCATGCGGCTTTTGATTGAGCACGTAAAGGGTGAAGCCCAGATTTGTTAGCATTTGCAGGTATTCAATTGGCCCTCCGCCTGATTCTTCTAATCCCTTGGGCCAAAATTCGCTCAACAGGATCACATTTTGTGAGCGCCCCAGTGTTTTCTGGAAACCGGAAATGGCTTTTTGTTCGTAGCCTTGAATATCGATCTTCACAAAGTTGACTTCATCAATACCAAGATCAGCCAACACATCATCTACCGGGCGGCCTTCCACCGGCATGGTATCCCATTCTTCAATTTTTCCCTGGTAGGTGCCGTGATAGGTGCGATTGTCGCCGCGGTTTTCCGGATTCAGGCGCAGTTCCTGCGTGCGAGCTTCCGGAGTTGCGGCCAGATTGAATGTGTCCACACGGGGGCAGGCCCGACCGTTGGTCTGATTCGCTGCAACGGTTTTTTGCAGAAATTCGTATGTTGTCGGGTGTGGCTCAAAGGCCACGATGCGTCCGCCTGCGTCCAAATGATGCATGGACACTGCGGTATACAAGCCCAGATTGGCGCCGATATCAACCAGCGTCATATCCCCTTGTAAATATTTCGCGAACAGCGCCTGTTCGCTGTGTTCGTAAACGCGCAGGGTCAACGCCCCGGAAACAACCGGGTCGGCGGGGTCAAGATGCAAGGTTGCCGGACCCACCTGGATGGTCTCTGGGATGATACGCAAAAGGATGGCGTTGGCGAGCGCCTTAAGCGATTTGGGTTTGAGTACTTCAGTATATATGAAATGAGCAAGTGACATAGCTGGGGGATTATCCCACATTCTGCATCTATGAGCAATAAAATTTGGGAATGTGGGATTGTATCACCGCCTTGCCAGTATAATTCCTGACAGGAGACCCTTATGAAACGATTTGCTTTTATTTTGATCGCGATACTTTTTAGCGCATCCGGTTGTTTGCCTGATACGCCTACTGAAACGGAAACGCCTCTTACTCAGCCTCCGCCTGCTGACGTTACCGAAACGCCGGAATTCGAACTGACAGAGATTCAGCTACCTGCCGGGTATGGAGCACATGCCTCCTGGATCGACATCTACTTCACCGACCCTGAAAGTCCGCTTTCCCCGCAAGAGACCGGGGGCATCGATGGCCCGTTGGAAGCCTCGATTGACTCTGCCCGCCTGACAGTGGACGTGGCAATTTACAGCATGAGCTTGCGAAGCATCCGCGATGCTTTAATCCGGGCACATGAGCGCGGTGTGCAGGTGCGCGTGGTGATGGAAAGTGACAATATGGATCGCTCCGCGCCGCAGGACTTGATTGAAGCAGGAATTCCAATCGTGGGTGACCGCCGTGAAAGTTTGATGCACGATAAGTTCGTGATCATTGACCGATCCGAAGTCTGGCTGGGTTCGATGAATTTCACATACTCTGGGGCGTATGAGGACAACAACCAATTGATCCACATCCGTTCGGTCGAGATGGCGGAGAATTACACCACAGAATTTGAAGAAATGTTCATAGATGATATGTTCGGTGACAGAGTGGTTCCTGAAACGCCCAACCCGGAAGTCAGTATTGGTGATACAAGCATGGAAGTCTACTTCTCACCAGATGATGGCGTTGCAGACCGTATTTCTGAGATTTTATTTAATGCTGAAGAAAGCATATACTTCATGGCGTTTTCTTTCACCACCGATGAATTTGGCGAAACCATCCGCGAGCAGGCTGAAAACGGATTGATCGTGGCCGGGGTGATGGAAGAACAGCAAGTTAAATCTAATATTGGAACCGAATACGATTTTTTCAAGCAAGCCGGGTTGGATGTGTTCCTTGATGGCAACGAAGGCCAGATGCACCACAAAACCATGATCGTAGATGGACAGATCGTAATCACTGGCTCTTATAATTTCTCGCGCAGCGCGGAAATTCGCAACGATGAAAATGTGGTTATTTTCTATAACGAGAAAATCGCTGATTTCTTTTTAGGAGAGTTCCAGCGAGTATATGAGTTGACACAGCAATAAGCATTCACTTTGGCTTCTGAACATCCCTTGTCCTTGCATAGAGCGACAGGGGATGTTTTGTTTGAAATCCAACCGTAACTTTTTCCACCTATGTGCGACTATTGAGATGAAACTAATCAAATTTTCGGAGGTATGAAATGAAAACCAACAAACGCTTCTTCTATACAACACTGGTCTTATTAGTGGCTTATGTGCTCAGCGCCTGTGGGGGATTGCCGCAACAGGCTGGCAGTTCTGCGGGTGAGCAAGCGGCGATCAAAGTCCGCGCGGTGGAAGTGGCCTATACCGGTGTGGTTGAAGCCATAAATGGCAATGAGTGGACTGTCAATGGCCAGGTTCTGACTGTTGACCCGGCTGTAGTTCAGGATGGTCCTTTCCAAGCGGGCGACACTGTCAAGATCGAAGGTGCGATCAACCCGGATGGTTCTCTCACTGTCTCTCGTGTCGAGCAGCCCAGCGCATCCGATTTGGCGGATTTGCCCCAACTTGATGATCCCTCTGTTGATGGTACGGTTGTCAATGATAACGCTAACGACAATACCAGTGTAAATGACAATGCTAATGTCAATGTCAACAGCAACGATGATGACAGCAACACCAATGGTAATAGCAACAACAATGACGACGATGATAGTAATTCCAACGGCAACAGCAATGATCACGATGACGACGATGATGATAGCAATTCCAATGGCAACAGCAATGATCATGATGGCGACGACGATGATGATCACAGTTCAAGTGGTAACAGCAACGGTAGCAGAGACGGTGGAAAAAGCAATGATCGCCATGACGATGACCATGGCGGTGGTAATTCCAATGGCAGTGATGATGACGATGACGATGACTAAACCTTGCTATCACCAAATAATAAATAACTGAATAATAATTAGGCTCGCCTGGCGGCTGACAGTGCCAGGCGAGCCGATGTGAATCAAATTCTCATGATAACTCTGCGAAACAATCTCCGCATATCCCATTTTCTTCCTCTGCTATTATTTGCCCTTTTTTTGGGTGGAATGGCGTATGTCCAGTTTTCAACCCCTGATATGCCAGATAATGACGGCTATTATCACATCAAACTGGCCTACCTCATGCGCACGGAAGGCTTCAAGCCTGATTTCCCCTGGTTGCCGCTCACAATCCTGAACGAAACTGAGTTTTATGATCATCACTTTCTCTTCCACGTGGCGCTCATGCCCTTCACCTTTGGCGACCTGCGTCTGGGAGCCAAGTGGGCTGCGGTGATATTTTCCAGCCTGTCCTTTCTGGCCGTCTGGTATCTGTTTCATAGGCAGCGTATCCCTTTCGGATGGGTATGGGCGCTTGCCCTGTTGGGAATTTCAGAGGCTTTCCTGTACCGTATGAGCATCACCCGTGCTCAGTCGCTCTCCCTGGGTGTGCTTGCTCTGGGCCTTGCCTGGATGTTCGAAGGTAAAAACCGGCACTTAGGTGTATTGGCATTTCTATATGTCTGGTTATATGACGCCTTCCCTCTTTTGCCAGTCTTAGCGGTGTTGTACTTGCTCGTAGCTGCATTGCTGGAACGCCGCTTCGAATACAAGCCTCTGCTTTTTATCAGCGCGGGGGTTATTATGGGAATGCTAATCAATCCATACTTCCCCGATAATATAGTTTTCTCCTTCCGCCACATGCTGCCGAAATTGACAGATGCCACCTCGGTGAGCGTGGGCAACGAGTGGTATCCCTATGACACCGGCCAACTGTTAAAAAATTCCCTGCCTGCTCTGATCACCTTTAGTAGTGGGATATTGGCTTTAGGATTGGCTGGACGAAAAATGGATGTTCATACAGGCACGGTCCTTCTCGCCGCGCTCTTGTTTGGACTGATGCTCTTTCAGGCGCGCCGCTTCATCGAATATTTTCCGCCTTTTGCACTGATCTTCGCTGCCTTTGCCTGGGCGCCTCTATTCTGGGACCCTGAGCTTGTTTTCGCTTCTCCGGCACAACCCGATCTTCGAAAATTGCTCCCCGCGATCATACTTGCCTTTACAGTTGCATTTTTTGCATTCAAAACGTTACCCGCTGCACAGGAAAGCATGCGCCGCTCAAAGCCATACGACCTGTATGCAAATGCTTCTGCATGGCTGGAAGAAAACAGCGCAACCGGAGACCGTGTCTTCCAAACTGACTGGGACGATTTTCCACGCCTGTTCTATTACAACACCCACAATACCTATCTGATTGGCCTCGATCCGACTTACATGCAACTTTATGACCAAAATACCTACGATCTATGGGTACTCATCACGCGTGGAGAAGTGGATCAACCCTCACAATTCATTGCCAATCACTTCCATTCTCGCTATGTTCACAGCGATTTGAAACATGGAAATTTCATTCGGAAAGCCGAACAAGACCCGGGCCTGCATGAGGTCTACCGGGATGATCAGGCTGTCGTATTTGAAGTTGTCAGGTAGGTTTGAAAAACTTGCCTGTATCTTCAGAGAGCAAATGATATACTTTTGATGGAGACTGTACTTCCAAACCCAATCATTATTTTAACCATATATACGAAATCGATGTCCTTACCTGATACACGCCGCGAACTGGATGGTTTGCAAAAGCTCGATTCGCAAGTGATTGCAGCTATCTATGATCGTTACTTCCCTGAAATATATCGTTATGTCTATTATCGGCTTGGGAGTGAAAGCCTGGCCGAAGACATCGCCAGCGATGTTTTTGTACGGTTATTGGAAGCTGTGAAGAAAAAACGGGGCCCACAAAATAACATAAAAGGCTGGCTTTTTTCGACAGCATCCAATGTGATTGCAGATCACTTACGGCGCACATATAGGCGACCGACCGAAGCGCTATCCGAATCCATACCTGATCTTGCAACTTCCCTGACCGATGAAATTGACCGCCGTCAACAAACTGATTCTGTGCGACAGGCTTATGCCCAACTTACTCCCGATCAGCAAAACGTGCTGGCTTTGCGTTTTGGAGATGGATACTCGTTGGAAGAAACAGCGAATGTAATGCGAAAAAAGGTCAATGCCGTGAAAGCCCTCCAGTTCCGTGCGTTGGCAGCACTCCAGCGCCAGATTGGGGAGGTGCCCTATGAATGAGAAATTGTACGAAGCTTTAGAAGCGTGTTTACAGGCTGTCGAAACGGGAGCAGAGGTCGAATCCGTTTTGAAGCCTTATTCCCAAATGGCAGATGAACTGCGTCCGATTTTGGAAGCCTCAATCCAGGCGGGTTCCCTGGCGGTTCCATCTGTCCCAGAAGATGCCATGCGGCGTGGTCGCGCGCGCGTGTTGCAGCATGCTGCAGAAATGCGCGAATCTGCTGTCAGGCCGCATAAAGCAAGATTTGCATTCTCTAGATTTGCAACAGCCCTGGCTTTGGCGCTTATCTTCATACTAAGCGGTACAGGACTGGTGCGCGCCTCTGATGGAGCCTTACCAGGCGATAATCTATACCCAATCAAGCGCACCTGGGAGGATATGCGCTTGCTCCTGGTTTTCAACCCCGAGGGCCGCGAAGAATTGGAAGATGAATTTGAACGGGAACGTGTACATGAGGTCGATGAGTTACTGGCTGAGGGACGCCATGAGACGATTGCTTTTGCCGGGCTGGTAACAGAGCAAAATGGAAACAATTGGGTTGTGTCCGGTATTCCTGTGCAGATCACTCCTGACAGTAAATTGCCCGTCGACCCTGTGACAATCGGCGCATCGATCATAGTGGAAGGACGTACCAACCTCCAGGGCTTTGTGGAAGCCGACCGTATAGAGCTTTTGGAGCCTGGCATTTCTCTACCTCCTTTCGAGCCTGTTGAAATTGAAGATTCTGGTTTGGAAAACAATGACAACGGTGGTGAAAACGAAGCAGAAATAGACTCTTTAAAAGAAGACGAGAGAAACAGCAACGATGTCGACGCTAATGATGACAATGCCAATAACGGTATCAAAAATGATGCCCGTAAAAACAGAAACGATGACTCTAATGACAATAGCAATGATA
>Ga0209536_100005190_pt1 | contig 20352 bp, 20 predicted proteins | sample DeeMarSeWOR28_12_FD_187461 | JGI IMG/M metagenome (GOLD analysis project Ga0209536, IMG submission 187461) | Marine sediment microbial communities from White Oak River estuary, North Carolina - WOR-2-8_12 (SPAdes) (version 2) | ecosystem: Environmental > Aquatic > Marine > Intertidal zone >...
GCCTTCTGAGGCTCGGAGGGTGCGTCCGCCGCGCGGGCGACCTCAAGAATACTAATGTTGAGAGCACCGACGTCTTCCGTTACATTCAGTTCCTTGATCCGGTCGTCGAGTACGTCGCAATCCTTCTTTGTCTGGTCCAACTCGGACTGCAATATGGTTAATTGGTCCAGTTGCTCGCTGAGATCGCGGGCCAGCATTTGTTGCTCTTGGCAGTACAAGGCGAGCTGATCTTCCCTATCCTTGGCGCTGATGTACTCCTGTTCGGCAACGGCCAGTTGGGCGCGGGCGAATTGGGCATCCAGATCGGCTATCTGCGCCTCCACATTGGAAATCTCGACCTCCAGGGCCATAACCGCCGGATGGCCGGACTTGAGCTGGCGCCGGCGGTCTGCACGGCGAAGTTTCAATTCGTCCAGCTTGGACTGCAATGCGGCCTTTTCACTGTTCGTGGACACGTATACGCCTTTGGCCCGCTGTGCCTCTACAAATTGCTCCAGCTTGGCCGGATCGCTGACCATTTCCTCAACGGATTCGTAGGTGGATTTGGCCTCGATTGTCGCAAGCTGGGCCTCGGTAAGTACTTCCGAGAGCCTTTCGAGCCTGGTGACTACAATGTTGCCGCGGCTGCCTTCAAATGCCAGTGACTCATGTTGTTTCTTGAAGTCCATCATTGCAGTGAGCTTTTCCGTCAGGTCCTTACCGCGCTCGGCCTTTGCGGTTTGAAGGAATTTCAGGATCTCTGCCGAAGTGCTGCGCTTGCTGGTCGCGTGATAGGTTATGTAGGCGTCGACAACCTCGTTTACCATCTGGGCGGCCTCGGCGGGATAGGGTGACTTGAACGACAGGCTGATGATGTCGTCTTTCTTGCCCACTGTGGCATCCAGCTTTTTCTTCAGAAACGCGGTCGCGTTATCGACGTTCGCAAGTGTCTTCATCTGCGCTATGCCCGGAACATCAAGAACAGCAGCGATAATCGGTGTGGATCTGAGTAGCTCAGACTGGGTGTAGAGATAGTTCTTGGATTGGGTCATCACGCCGGTCTCTGTCTCGGTGAAGATCTTCGGCCCGCTCTGCTCGACATATATCCTCGATGTACTGGTGTAAATGGGCGTGGCCTTGACAAGATATACCATTGCCGCCGCCACCGTAGCGACTGTAGCCAGCAAGACCAGCCAGCGGCCTCGCCAGATAATCCGGATAAGGCTCTCCGGCATGATCCCTACAGGTTCCGGCCCGCCTGGCAGGCCGCTGCCGTTGTCCGGTCCGTTGTTCTGGTTTGGGCGTATCACGTTGTCACCTCTAGTCCTTCTACAACATCCGCCTATTGAACTTAGTTATGGAATTAGTCCTCTCCAAACACGTCTTCAGGACGTATATAAGTGCTGACATAGATTCTAAATACCCTGTCCCAGAATACCTTCGCACGGGTCCGCGGCGTATGTTCCACGGCGATAACGTCATACGGCTTCAAAGGGACACTCAAGGCATCAGTGGGATCTTCACTCTTCGCAATGCCTGCAATATTGAAGGTGGCGCTGACGGTTGTGCCATCGGCTGCAAGCCGGTAAACGGTTGCATAGCGAGGCTCAGCCGAATAGAGCAATCCGCCGGCGAATCCCAATGCGTGCATAAGATTGTATTTGGCGTCGGGAAGATATGGGAAGTTACCTGCTCTGTTCACGAGGCCAACAACGGTAATCATCGGCTCTCCAAGTCGTTCGACGATGACCCTGTCACCGTCCCTCAGTGCAACATCGGCAAAGGGGATGTTAAGTCCTTTGACGGGCAAGACAAGAGACCTGGGTTCTTGAGGTCTTGCTGACTTGGTCTGTCCGCTGATTTGCGGGCTTCGATTCAGATCAGGCGATTTGAACAGGGTCTCACTCTCTTGAGCAAGCTGATCATCCACCCGTCCTTGTGAGACCGGGGTTTGCTCCAGATCATCGGTGCTGAGCTTCTCATAAAAGCCTGTATTTCCGCTTCTGGCTCCAGGGCCGCTTTCGCCCAGGCCATAACCGCCCGCGTGCCAGACAGCTCGCACTCTCAGTCTCTGCTCGCCGGCTGCAATTTCGCTCCTATGGTTCGGCGCAGCCGAACCGCCTTGGAGCAGTTCCGCCAACTCACAGAGCCCATCGTTCACAACGGCAGTTGATACCTGCGGTTCGTGCCGGATCAGCCTCTCAAGCAGTGCCCTTCTCTCAGTTTCACTGGCAATATCCAACTGTTCGACCAGCAGGGCTCTGCGGCCATCTGTGACTGTCAACCCACCCTTTGTGCCCGATGCGGCTTGTGGTTTGAACTTCAGTTGAACGTCGATTTCTTTGAGATTGGTGTGTTGCGCAGAAGGTTCGGTCAGCCTGTCCTCATGCAACTGGGGTAACCTTTTAGCTGGTTCGTCGAGTCCTTCAATCTCTGCAGCTTCATTGTCAGGTGCGGTCTGGTCAGAATGTACGATTCGGATGAAGGCCGCTCCTTCATCGACTATACCCTCTGCCTGCATGAGCAGCGCCACTAGGGACATCTGGTCGCTGCGCAGTGAATAGATACCCGGTTTGTTGACCGCTCCTGTTACCGAGACGTCGATCGTTTTGTACTCCAGTACCTGGGCGAACACAGAAGGACGAGTTACGGTATACTCCGGATGGTACGCATTGATGATAGCCAGTTCTATCTCGGCGAGAGTCTTTCCTGCCACTGCGATTTCGCCGACAACCGGAAGTGTAATGGTTCCCGCATCGCTGATCCGGCACATGTAAGGAGCCATTTCCCTGGTGATTTCAGGTTCTGCGGCCGTGACCACCTGCAATATGGTCGGCATCGTCAGTTCGAGCACTTCGCCAGGCACCACACGGTGGGGACCTCCGCCTATCCTTGCGTCTATCAGACGATCCATATCAAGCGTGGGACGCGATGGACCAGCGTTCTTGAATTGGGCCAACCCCTCAGGGGTAGGCAGATGGACCTCATCGCCACAACCAACGAAGCCTACGGAGAGCAGTAAAACCAGCAACGGACAAAAGACGATTTGAGTCTTCGATCTGCGCATACAATCCGCGCCAGGATTCACGAAGTTCACTTCACAAGCCTCCTAAAAAGCTGTCTTTTGGCACGTGTCGGCATCCTCTATCCGCCACGTCGCCTTGAACCCATTAAGCAATCAAGCCTTCTTCCTTGAATCCGTATACGATGACACACTACACCTGCTGAAACAGATGACGTCCTCTCCCACACAGGACAATACTTGCCACTTCTCCTGAGCGCCCAACCCAATTCAACTGGCCACACCAGGCCACGCGCACACCTACACGCCGCCTTCCCTCTGCGCATTCATCCCGCCATGTTGTGCCATGGCCACGGTACAGGAGCCCTGCCTAATTACGGCAGTGTGTGCCCCGGGGCCTCAGATGAACTACTCGGGCTGCCCAATAGGCGTAGCAAAGGGGAGCCTGACCGGTATTCGTATCCGAGGCCGCCACGAAAGGGGTCGTATATTGCCTAATCGTATCGAAGGTCGCGTCGCCAGGGGCAGCACCGTGCCTGAACCGGGCGAGTTCGAGCCACTTTCGGCAGCCGCGATAGTGGTCAGTGCAAACGGATCAAAGATCCGGTCCGGCAGCAGTATCTTCGAGTCCCTATCTTCTTCTGCCGCATATGCTGCCGTGCCCAGACATGTCAGAATAGCCACGGCCACCAGGGCTCCCAGCAAGACTGCACGCTTGATGCTTAGTCTACTTCTTTCTTTGTTATTCATTAGCATCCTATTCATAGTTGTCTCCTCGTCTCCTTTCACTGCCAAATACACTGTACAACCAACGTGCAAGAATATCCCATATCTATCCTCCTACTTCTCCTGTATCCGGAACTTCCTGGCCCGCATCCTCGAGCCACATATCCGACATTATCTGAAAATCCACCTCATCCACCTGTCCGCTCCGATCAAGGTCGGCGCCGTTGCACCAGCAGGACTGGCTGCAATCAGAGGCGTCCCAACTCTCGATGAGAAGCGTAATAAGAGGCGCAAGGTCATCCGAATCCACGTCGCCATCCACGTCTAGGTCGCCGGGGACGACCATTTCTGAAAGAACCTCAAGCATCTCTCCGGCATACGCATAGTAACTCAAACCCTCCTGGGAGAGTTGCTCGCTGACTTTGCCATCGTCGCCTATGCCACCCAGCAGGGCTGCACGGGCGGCCACGATAGCCGGCCCAAGATTCGGATCAGAACTGATCCGAGAGGCAGCAATGAGCCCGCGTGCAGCAAATATCGTATCCTCAGTGTAGCCGTGGTCGTCATTGGCGTGCCCGAATTGCCAGTAGAAGCTACCGGCACCGGGCGAACCGTCAGGTACCTGGTGATCTCTGAGAACCCCCGGCAGATCTGATAGCGTCGTGGCGTCCCAATAGGCCGCGCCCTGGCCGGAAGCTGCTATGGGCGTTTCATCCAAAGCTCCGGTCCGCGCCAGCGCCCAAGTGGCAGCGCCCAGTGCCATGACCGGAAAAGAGCTGGAGTCATCGATATGCGAAAGAGAATCGATCAAGCCCTGCCGCCAGATCTCTCTGTCTTCAGCCTCGACATAATAGGCGGCAACAACGTGGTGCGACATATAGAACACTGCCGCCGACCGCTCATAACTCTCGAAGGCCGAAACATAGCCGGACGTGCCGCCGCTGCTCTTGACGGCGCGATAATAATCGGCAACTGCCGTCCTCCACTGGTTGCTGCCTGGATCGGGCGCGATCTGGCTCAAACGTGTCAGCGCGAAGGCCTCATCACCGAAGAAGTTGCCCTGCGCTATCGAAAGGATGGAATCGGCGCCCAGTTCAGCGGAACTTCTGAAGGTATCCTCACAAGTCAACTCATAGGCACCGACCATACCAGCTGCGATCGAGCCTGTAAAGGCCGCTTCCTCGGGCCAACTGCCGGAATCCATGCCTTCGAGTATCTGCGCAGTCGCCAGCCTTTGCGCAACTGCCCTGGCTGCTTCGTCGATTGACTGGGCTGCCATAGATATTTGGCCGAGCGCAACAACCATTAAGACAACTCCAACACTCGCAAGGTTGCTACTCTTACGCATTCACCCGTGCCTCCAATTTGTACTCGTGACGCAAAGCGCCGAGACTGCGCCCATTATATATGTGCGTCGACCCTATTCTCCTGCCAAACATAACTCAGACTCCTTGTATAATTGTATCTTGTCCATACGTCATGTCAATTGCGGCAACTACATATTTTCCGCATTTCGCCTTTTTTGATGCCGAAAAGGGCGATTTGGTCCGAAAAAAGGGGGGCTAAATCTCTAAAAAAAGACTTGACGTCACCGAAGAAGATACTCTGTTTGAACGAGCGGGCTGCAAAGGTCGTCGTATGATAGACGACTATTTGTGCTTTATCCGGCAAATGGGGTATGTTTTGACTTTGATAGGCCAGAGGCTCTCTTATATTTTGATTGCCGCTTCAGACGTTGCCATCAAAAAGAATCACGGAAATCGCCGCGTGAAAAATATGCAAAAGGAGCAGGAACTTGACGGGTTTTGAGGGCGAAACAACAAGGCCAAGTCACGGGGCTTTGGCCGGAAATCTGAGGCACCAAGCTCTAAATTCCAAGCAAGCCAGTCAAGGCCAATTTGCGTGGGGGTCTGGGCGTTTTGGGCCGGTGGGGGCGAAAAGGGGGCGAAAAACTGTTGTTTTGTGGCCCGGGTTCGATATAAATAGGGCGCTGACATACGTTCGTTGCGCGTGGATTGCTCATGGGATCCGCTGCAATAATCATTCATCAATAATCAATTGCATGGGGCTGAGATATGACGGCATCGGCAACGACAATATTGGCACAAGTGCAGTGGTGGTCTAAGACTATCAGTTATGAGTTCGTCAGGGGCAATCCCATCTGGCGGTTCCTGCTCGTGTTGCTGGTTGTGATCGCGACGATGGTGGCCGGGCGGGTCGTTCAGTTCGTTATCAGCGGTTATGCCGGGCGGTTGGCAAAGAAGAAGGGCGAGAGCCCAGTGACGCTGCTGCTGAAGGCGATTGTCAAGCCGCTGTACGTGGCGATATTCGCAGGCGGTGTGTATTGCGCCAGGATCCCGCTGTACTTCGACGACGAAGACGGTATCGGCATGGCCATCAACGATGGCTGGACGACGGTTGCAAGTGTGGTTGCGGCGATCGCTGTGGCCTATGCCCTCTACAGGCTCGTGGACGTGATCGAGTACTACCTGGATCACCTGGTCGGCAAGACCGAGACCACTCTCGACGATATGCTCGTGCCAGTGGTTCGCAAGGCGATGCGCATCACAATTGCCATCATTGCGGTGATCTACATCATCGACAACATACTCGAACAGGACGTCCAGTCGATCCTCGTCGGAGCCGGTGTAGGCGGCGTTGCGATTGCTCTGGCGGCCAAGGATACGATAGCGAACTTCTTTGGCTCAATTACGATCTTCGCCGACCGGCCCTTCCAGATGGGCGAGATGGTGAAGATCGGCGACCATTCGGGGCCGGTCGAGGAGGTGGGTTTTCGCAGCACTCGCGTCCGGACGCTGCAAGGTCATCTTGTCACGATACCCAACAGCGCGATCGTCAATACGGCAGTGGAAAACATAGGCCAGCGTCCGTTTATTCGCCGCACGTCTAATCTGACCATAACTTATGATTCGGGTCATGCCAAGACGAGCAGGGCCGTTGAGATTGTAAAAGAGGTCCTCGCCGGCGTACCCGAGATCAATACCGATCCCGACAGGCCGCCGAGGGTCTACTTCAGCGATTTCAACGATTGGTCGCTGAATATCTACGTGAGCTATTGGGTCAAACCGCCCGACTACTGGCTGTACCAGGAGGTCAACGAGCGGGTCAACTTCGAGGTTATGAAGCGGTTCGAGGCCGAGCAGATCGAGTTCGCCTTCCCGAGCCAGACGCTTTATGTGAAGAAAGACTAATCAACTATAATTGACTGCCGAAACAGAGAAACAGGATTCCAGACTACAGTCCAATCCAGTACTCAATCGTCGACAGGAGGCTAGCGGTCATAACTGACCATCTCTTTCTCTGCTCTGGTCAGAGACTGCTTCGGGCCGCCAAAGTTGGTTTGGTCCAACACGTTCTGCTCTTCTGACGACATGACCGGGTGTTGATAGATAATCTGCGGCGTTATGAAGACAACCAACTCGGTTACCGACGTATCTTCACCCTCAAATCTGAACAAAAAGCCCAGAATAGGCACATCGCCGAGCAACGGTATTTTGTTTACCTCTCGGCTGACATCCTTCTTGCGCATTCCCCCCAAAACTACTGTCTGACCGTCTTCGACCAATGCTATCGTGTCAACTTTGCGAGTATCAACAACCGGTACGTCACTTGTAGCGAGCGTCACCCGCTCCACAAAAACGCCGAATTCCGGCATGATGTGCAGCCTTACCATGCCGTTTCTTGCAACATGCGGGGTAACTTGGAGCTTAACGCCGACTTCCTTGAAGTTGATCGTTTCTGTGATGCTGCCCTCTGATATAGTACGTTCCACATAGGGATGTTCGGTCACGATATCGAAAAGGGCCGTTTCGTTGTCGAGCACCAATATCCTCGGATTGGCAAGAAGCTTGGCATTAGTGATTTCCTTCTCAGCCCTTAATAGCACGTCTACATCAACATGTTTATTGAGCGTGCCAACGCGCAGAAATGCGCTGGTACCGCTAGCGGTTTTGGCGGTCGGAGCGCTGAAGCGGCTTGTGCCGAATGGGTTCTTAGGCCCGTCGGTAGGATTTACTCCTACAAGTGACGAGTCGAATGGATATGTGGTATTACGGCCTGCTTCCCACTGGACCCCGAGGTCGAGCTTGTCACGGCTGGTTATGTCATAGATTCTTGCCTCCACCAGTATCTGGGGCGTAACGCGGTCTATTTTATCGAGGAGTGCGGATATCTCCCTGATCTTGCTCTCGGTGTCGGTAACAATTATATGACTGGTGCCCTTGATGGAGGATACCGAACCCCGGGCCGATTTGAATTTGTCCAGGGCTTCCACAACTTGTGCAGCATCTATATAGACAATCTCATAGGTTTTGGTCAGAATTGGTTCGGCTTTTGCAACTATCTCTTCGGAGGTTATTACTCTCAGCACATTTTCGCCCAGCATGTAGGTGCAGCCGTGCACCGAGAGAATACTGTTCAGGGCTTCCTCGAGCGGAACATCTGTAAGCGTAACGGTCACATTGCCGACGACCTTGGGGCTTAAGATAATGTCCACGTCTGCCTGCTCAGCCAATTGTCTTATTACCGTGTCGATAGACACGTCATTGTGGTCGACACATACCCTCTTTTTCATCCGCTGCTCAAGGCCAGGCAGGTCCGTTTCTTCATTTGGATCCCTATTGTGGGCCTCGACCACATCATTGTCAATCTCAACCGCATCACTGCCGGTTTCGACCGCTGAACCCTTATCGTAGACCTCGACCACATCATGGTCGATCTCACTCGCATTACTGCCGGTCTCGACAGCAGCACCGTCGGTTTCGGCCGCAGCGGTAGCCCAGCCAAGGCAGACCACCGCGATAACCGCAAACAGCCTAAGTGCCCCATATCTTCTCATAAAGCTTCTCACAACGGCTCCTTTCCAAATCAGTCTAGGCGATTTTGCCTCAGTCTAAGTCTGCCGGGATTGCGTTTATTATTGAACCGCTTGGGTCCATTTCTTCCCATTCATTTCGAATTCGACGTTGTCCTTACTTATTCTTACAACGGTTGCGCCTCGTATTCGTTCACCTTCGTGCACTATTTGGTTGCCAATAACTGCCGATCGGCTGTCCTCACTATACATAATGCCTTTTACGACTAGTGTTGGGAGCGTTCTAATTTCGGTCTCGGTTTCGGTCTGGGTGTTCTCTACCGGGTCTCTAAGCATAGGATTGCGAAGCGTTGACGGAAGTGGCGCCGGAATCTCCCAATCGATGCCATCACCAGAATCAGTGGTGTCAACGCTGGACAATGTGTCTGCCCCATTAGCTTGTACCGGACGTGCCCTTTTGCCAAAGACTCCTCCTCTGTAGGCAAGAAACAATAAGATGACAAATAGAACCGGTATCACCAGCACCATTGTCTTTTGCCGTGAGTCACCGGCACCTGCTCTTGACGTAGGGGGAGAGAGCTTGTTCTTTATCCGCTCCAGGATGCTGTCCTCTCGGATCTTTACGACAGCACCGCTTTTGGAAATATCTTTTTTCGTTTCGTCAATACGACCCTTAGGTTGTTGGGTACTGGTAGATTTGGGTAATGATTGCGCTGCTGGAGAAGCTTTCGGGGCATCGGGCTTTTTCGGCTTCGGCTTGGCGTAGCCGGCGCCCTGCGGCACGGCTTTCCCGCAAGGCTGCTCAGCATGTTGGGTCTTCCAAAGCGGTATCCCTTTGGCACTGGAAATGTTCTTCTCTGTATCGTCAACATCAGCTTCAGGTTGCTCAGGTTTAGAAGCGTTTGGCGATGATGGCGTAACTTGACAAGCATCTTGGGCATCGGGCTTCTGTGGCTCTGTCGCAGGCGGTTTGGGCTCGCTATCGTCGGTGCGCGGTGATTGAGCATAACCGGAAGGCTTTTGGCCATCATCCTTTTGGGGAATCGGCACTCCCTTGAAGATTGATGAGATTTCTCTATGGAGTCCTGCCTTATTGCTCTTCTGTTCAGACATTGATTGCTTTCTCCTCGACCAAGGTCTGATCTTCGATCTTCTGCTCCGTTGATGCCTCGTCGTCTCTTTTCTGCTCAGTTGAGTTCCCGTCATTCACCTTCTGCTCAACTGATTCCCTGCCAATTACCTCCTCAGCCAAAGCCCTGTATTCAGCCGCGGATCGGCTTTCGGGCGCATAGGTGAAAATTGACTGACCTGTACTTGGTGCCTCGGCTAACCGTACGCTTTTGTGAATAACCGTGTCAAATACCAAACTGCCGAAATACTCCCGCATCTGCTTTTGGGCCTGCTTGCTGAGCAGGGTCGTTTTGTCCACAAAGGTCAACAACAAGCCTGAGAACTTTACATCACACGGGCGCAAATGCTCTCGGATGGTGCGCGCTGTCTCGAATAGCTGTTTGAGGCCCTCCATTGCATAGTAATGCACCTGAACAGGAACGATAACCTCGGTGCTGGCAACGAGTGCGTTAAGGGTCAACAGACTGAGCGACGGCGGGCAGTCGATAACACAAATGTCATATTTGTCCTCTATTGTCGCGAGCCTCTTGTCTAGGACGAATTCTCTTCCGACCACGCTGACCAGGTCGACCTCGGCACCTGAAAGCAGTACATTGCTTGGGGCTAGATCAAGGTGTTCGACTTCAGTGTCTACGATGATGTCGGAGAGCCCGACCTGAGACTTCAAAACATTATAAATAGTCGCAGATAGCTCGTCAGGTTTACGGCCGACGCCTATCGTGCTGTGAGCTTGTGGGTCGAGGTCAAGTATTAACGTCCTCTTGTCCTTCTGGGCAAAGGCAACCGAGAGGTTCACCGACGTGGTTGTTTTGCCGCAACCGCCTTTCTGATTTACTATTGCTATTTTTCTCATATCTTTTTGCCGTAAATTTGAACCGGTTGCTTGCCGGCGGTTTTGCCTTCCTCCGGTTTTCCGACAAGAAAAGCCACATCCATACCCACTTGATACTCGGCGTCCTCCTGCCGCGAATGAATCAACGTGAACTTGTCTATAAAGATAACCGGCCGGTGTCTTTCCAGAGCATTCAGGAATGTGGCGAACTGTTGAAAATCTCCGGCGAAGCTGATTTCAAGATAGCCCTCAAGAATGTAGCTGCAATCAGGTATTTCTGAAAGTCCGCGGTTGCCTTTGGTCTTGATGCTAAACGAAGAAACCTTCTGGTCGTTGGCAACTTGACTTATATCAAACGTCAAATTTGCCGAATCCTCGAAATCAATAACGAAATCCCTCAGTCTGTCTTCCAGGCGCTCGATTTGCTCATTCAACTGAGTCTTGATTTCGTCTCGTCCTGCCCTTTTTGCTGACTCGAGCGCCTGTTTCTTATCAGCGAGCTTGTTCTCGGTGCGTCTTATGTAGTCCTTTTGAGGTTTTATAACAAGAAAATATGCAAGCAGAAAGACTGCAAGGCTAGCCGCCCATATCGCTCCTGCCACCATAAGATAATTTTTGTGGGTTTTTATGAAGGACATTCTATAAGCTCACCTTAAACACACAGTCTATATCGTACGAGGCAACATTCTTGCCTTCAAGCGTCTCGGATTCCTGTGAGACTCCGATGGTATCAAGCTGCGGCCCGAGGAGGGCTGAAGAACGAAGGCTATCCCGAAAATCCCTGACTGCTTTGTCACAGTTGTCTTGCGTACTGCCGCTTACACTGATCCGCAATGTTCTCACAGCGACGTTCTTCTCAATCGTTGCTTTTGGGTCATCCTTCTTGGGAACCTTCTTTCTTACAGTATGCTGTTTCACCTCAAGGTCGGTCAACATCAGCGAGTCCGGCATATTCTCTACCAATGTCACCAACACAGGCGACCATTGGACATATCGGTTGATAGAGGACTTAACTTCCGCCAAGTGATTGCTGTGGTTGGCCTTCTGTTTCTCCAATGATGCCTGCATCTCCACAGCGTCGGACAATTCGCCCATCTCTGCCTGGCATCTGGCTACTTCCTGCTCATTTACTGATGCGATAATCTTGTTGTTCAGATAGAAGCCGAACGCTACTACTTCAAGGGTGAGCGGTACCACAACGGTTGCCACAGCAATAGCTATGCCTCCAGGACTGCTTCTGACTGGGACGTTTCTTCCTTTTAACAAATCAATCGCAAACATGATCTCGATTCTCGATACTATACTCGATTCTAGATCCTCGATTCTCATTTCTTCTTACGAGCATCGAGTGTCCAGCATCGAGTACACTAATTCAAATTGTCCTCATTGCAAGGCCGGCTGCCACTGCCAGTGCGGGGCCTCTCTTGTCGCAAATATCTCCGAGCTGCTGGGCTGGGTCGCGGGATATTTTCTCGAACGGATTCCACAGGACGGCTTCGGCTTCGAGCTGGCTGTTCAATATTTCAACAAATCCTTCTGTAAGAGCAAAACCGCCGCAGACAAATATCTTCTCGATAGGTGTCGACTGCTCCTGGGTCGCATAATAGCGCAACGTTTCGGAAACATTGGCAGTCAGGTGCAGACAGGCCTTCTCAAAACTATCATGAAGCTCCGTTTGAGGCCCCGCCGAATGGCAAGACAAAATCCCCTTGATGTCTTCTGTTGACATAAATTTATCAGCAGCAACCTGCTTTATAATATCATCACCGGCAAAGGTCATATCACGAATGAACGGCCGGCCGTTACTGCCCATAATTGCCACAGTTGTTCCAGAGCTGCCGACATTCAGGATAGCTGTTGTGGAATCATCAGATTCATCGGTCAGGCCGTTGAAGCAGTTCAAAAGTGCCAATCCCTCAACATCCATCAAAACGCACTTAAGGGCGGATTCTTTGGCGATTTCTTCCCTGCTTTCTATCAGTGAATTTGTCGCCGCCACCAAGATGCCTCTTGTCTTGTCGTCACCATTAGGCATCAAATAATGATCAACGGTACTTTCTGCCGCATCGAACGGGCAAACCTGCGAGGCCTCAAGCGAAACAGCTCCATCTATCTCTGAAGTCGACAATAACGGAAACTGAAAGCCGCGCACAGCCACTTCCGGACCGCTTAGGCCGCAAACCGCTATTCTCGCTCTGACCTCGGTCGATGCAAGGCATTCACGAATTGCTTTGATGGTGATTGTTCTTCGATGATCTTCTTCGATCCCGTCTTCTGTTTCGCAAGACGAAGTAACGAGGGCGATCTCGGCGATGCCGGCTGCGGTTACTGTATAGCCGGCACCATCTTCATCTTTGCGCAACCGGACTACCTTCACTGCGGACGAACCGATATCCAACCCCACAAGTTCGCCCCTGATAAAACTAAGTATCCGTTTCCAGTCCAAGCCAATGAATCCCTAAAAAAAGTTCCAACCTTCGAATGGAAGATCCCACTCCGTGTTCCCTTTCATCGGCTTAAAAGGCAAGGCGTCTTACTTAGAAATTACGACCATTGTGCAGGCTGAATTGCGTGGTTTTGGGATCCGCCGTCCCATAAATAACCGATTAGCGACTATCTTGTATTGATTATTTTTGACACTGTCGAGGGTTGTTGGTCATCGGCTACTCATAATCAATTTAGGGGATCTAGGATGGCATTTTGGAGGGTTATCGGCCCCTTGCATCGTTATTAGGTGGCCGGTGGTGCGCCTTGAATCTCCGCCGAAGGAGTCCAGACGGACTCTGCGTTTTTTGCGACAAGCTTCTGGTTTGTTGAACGACACCATTGCTGATGACGTACTACTGACGCCAGCGTCTTACTACAAAACGCGAAGCCAGATCATCCCCCGCGAGCAGATTTCCTAATCTCAGCGACCGATCATAGTGGAAAGTGCCGTGGTCTGTTCCTTTCTTCTTTTTCAGCTTGACGTCCCAGCCCACAAATGCCCCGTACAGGTCTCCGTCAGTTTTCATCTCTACCTTTGCGAACGGAGCATACACCGCTCCATAAAAATCGCCCGCATCTGTGTTCTCGATCTTTACCTTCCTGCAATCATCCAATCCGAATATAATTAGATTTGTCGGATCGTTGGTTTGGTTAACCAATCCGCCCGATTTCTTCTTTACCTCGAACTTTTCTCCCCCCACATATAGTGTAAGAGAAGAACCTGGTGTTATAACAATCTGGGCGTCGTCTTCGACTTTCACGTCGCCTAGGACATAAATCTGACAATTACCACTAATCTCCTGCACGGCATCATCTGGCATGATGAAAGACGTATATTGTTGGATTCCGGTTATCGCTTTACCTTCATCGTACTCGTAGTCTTTAAACTGCCCGACCTGCAGATACCCCGGCACGCTTGCAGACAGAAGTTCCTGCCTCTCTGTAGCGGGATAGGCTTCACCTGTTATCTCAGCGCCGTCCTTCTCTTCAATGACTTCATCAGGCTTACCGCCGGGGCCCACGATAACATCTCCATTAACAACGACATTCTCTCTGAGCTTGACAGACTTCTTATGGACGTTATTGATTCGCAGTTGAACTGGGCCGCCATAGGCCTCTGCGCCCGAACTATAAGTATCATCTATAGAATAACCCTTTATTTCTAATTTACCGCCTTTCTTCAGCGGCTTGGGGGGTATGGGCCCCTCCCCACACTTGTGCCTGGGGGGCTTGGGCCGGTTCGGCAGCGCGTAACCCTGCGCAAAAGCTGCATAATCAAATCTTCCCCGAACTACCACATTTGCAGTAACCGTTTCTGTTATGGGACCTGACTGGCCGGTTGAGGTTATCTCATATTCGGCATCATTGGTAATCGCCTCAATCGTATAGGTATAACTTGCATTGGCGCTCGGAAACACCTCGCCCACCGGCGATACAATGTTGTTTGCTTGCCAGCCAACCTCCAGATTCTTGTTCAGTTCAAATATGGCCCTTGTCAGGCCGGCGTCGGCAGCAGCACGTGCGGCTATCTCCCCTGTGTTCCGTACCGCACGCATTCGGTTTATCATCCCTAACCTCAGTATGCCAAAGCCGACAAAAGACAGAATCACAACCATTACGGCGGCAAACGACAGCACGAAGCCCCTTCTATTTGCCCTGCGTTGTTTTATCAGCTCTATCATCACCATTTTGCTTGCCTTCCAATAAACTACGCCTCTGCGTTTACATGAGAAAGACCGTTGGCCGGTACCTCACATGCCGGACGCCATCTTGCAGCAGGTCGCAAGATGACAGCTCTCTCAATCATCCTCACTCTGCCTCATGGCAGATGTCATCACTGTATGTGACTTACAACCGTCATCGAGTCTCAACACCATCTGAATACTGGCACCGTTTTGGGAAAAGCTGACAGCCTCGACATCATCACAGAGCGTTAGGTTTTGGATTATTTCAGTCGGATTCCTGCTTGAATCCAATTGCCCATGTTCAACCCGCAGCTCTGTGCCAGCTTTATGGAATCTCGCATATCTATCGAGGTCTGTAGAGTTCACAGGATCGCCGTGGTAATGAACCACGACCTCATTAACGTCGAAACTCTCATAGTTTACACTCGACTTGCGAACAATGGCGTCAAAGGCTTTTCTGGCCACATAACCGTCGATCTCCAAGCCGTTGTTCACACTATTGTACATCTGGTTCCAGCCCCTCTGGCTATCCGCCAGAACAAGGCCCATACTCAACATCACGATAGGGGCCAATACCAGAACTGCCCCGAGTTCGGTCAGCGAAAAGCCCCGCCTGTTTTTGCCCGCTTGCCGTCTCATAATCCGTCTCCAGGCCAATTAGACTTGCTAATCGTTTGCGTACGTAGTGAGCCTTACCGATCGATAAATCCCTCCATCCCACGTCTCATAGTCGTCCATCCAGGCAACACAAACGTTTAAGAGCCGCGGCTTGCCATCTTCGTCCTTATACGATAGCGTTGCGTAATAATTCGTGTCATCGACGACGACGTGAAAATTCGGTCTAGTTCCCTCGTCTAATGCGATAAACCCTTCGGGGACTGGAGGGCCGGGAGCCCCGTCATATATCGTCAACCCTGCGAATGTTATGGCATTGGGCTCATCGATGTCATACTCATAATCATCAGGGTCATAGGTGTCATAATCGTACTCAATATCATAATCGTTGGGATCAAGAGGATCGTCACCTCCTAGGAGGTTATACTTTCCGTACCCAGAGTACCCTCCGCTGCCGTCCCAGCCGTACAAAAATAGCGAAGCGAGTCTCGTGGCAGTGATCTGCACATCGGCCTTGCGGCTATCGGTAGCGGCATAGTAGTTGAATCCGGAAGCTGTTACGACCGCAATCGCCAGGATTACAATTGCTATCATCACCTCAACTAAGCTGACCGCCGCCGCAAATTTGCCTCGTTTGGTGGTCATTATCATTCCTCCTTTCTCACTTTATAAAATATGCTACAAAAACCACACAAAGCAAAAAGAAACTCCACCTGGGAAGGCCTTTTCTTTTGCCCTGCATGAATTGAACCGGCTCGTGCCTGATGAGACAAAGAACGAAAAGCTGCGAGCCCTTGTCGGACACCTGTCTCTCAGTGATTTTAGGACCAACGCCAATCCAATTTCTCACTGTTATGTTAAGCAAAGCGAAGGAACAGTAATAGTCGACATTCGAGCCCGGTCGGTCAGTCTGAGGGCAATTGTTCCCAGCATCTTGGTCCACCTAAAATGGCCCTTTTCCTCTTGGCGGTCATGGCGGCTGCGTATCTTGAGTCCGGGCCCAATCACCATGCTTTCCTTGGCTGACTTTCCGTGCGATATCGCTGCTGCTTTTTGGGTCCATAACCAGAGGTTACGCAGAAGATTCCGCATTAATTGGTTGGTCGATACTCGCGCCAGCCCGAGGGTGCAGGAACGTATTTGCCTCTTAACCACAGATCACCCGGCAAAATGCCTTCAAGCATTCTTGCGTCGAGATAATACATTTTCACATAACCATCATTGCCAACCAACCCGACGACACCGCGCATAGCTTCGGTGATGGTGCCGCGTACAATCAAATCGTCCTGATTTCCAGAGGTTTCTTTCCTGCCACCATAAGAGCCACGTCTGACATTTTCGGCACCCCATCCTCCACCGCCGACGGTCATCGCGGCCTCTACTACCAACGGGTTCGGCAGGTGTCTCTTGTGCTCCGGAGGGTTCCCGTTGTCATGAATACCAATAGGAACGTACTGAAAACCTTCAGGTTCAACGGGTGTGTCATCAACATAGCTGTAATCGCTCATGCCCGGGTCAACGACCTTTATCATGCCCTGGGCAACCAGGCCAAGGACGTTGGGATTATCCATTGACGGTTTTCCATCGGCCTCGTGCGCGCCGTCAGCAACTATGGAATCGGCAATCCAGATATTCCCTGTTGCTACGACCGTCATTTTGCCTTTTATTGTGTCCTGTCCGGGCAACGCTGAATCGCCGCTGCCTATAATGACATTTCCATCAACGTAAAGCTGACCGCCCGGATCAGACTCAACGCCGCCTATTGATTGAGTGACATAGGTCTGGTCGATGGTCTGAACAGATCTTTCGCCCGTAGCATCCGCGTCGTCAGGCATCAGATGATAGGCGTAGATATCGTATCTTTCGTAGTGGGTCCCGCCGCTGCCGGGTTGTATTCTGAAATCCCACGTCCTGCTATTATTGTTCTGCCGGAAACCACGGACCGTACAATTGTTTGTGATGCGGACCTTACCCACGCCGCCATCGACAAAGAATTCAAGCTGAACGGCAGAATTGGGATTTGTTATCGGTGCAGCACCTGACGGGGTAAACCTGAATTGGGCGTTCGTACTTTCTCTGAAGCGATCGACCTTGGTCTGGACGCAGACTTCATCGGTTACTCTACTGTCAGGCTGGTCAAAATAGATGCCGCCGTCAAAAAGATTCATCACACCAGAATATTTGTCAGATCCTTGTGGTGAGGTATATCTCGATTCGCCCATGGCTACAGGCTGTAAAAACTGTGGGCTGCCTATTATGTAAATGTCTCTGTCGTCCGGATTGTCATTCAGATTGTTAATTTGCAGTGGCAAATCAATTATTTCACCGTCTGAGAAGTTCACGGGATACGTCTGGGTAGTCCCGCTTGCAACCCTGCACTTTCCCATATCCCAGCCGCTCAGCGCCTGAAGCACCTGAACGTCCACCGTCCTTGTGAATATACCGCTTTGGCCGGTGGATGTAACCCTGTAAACGGGGCGAGCTCCCAAAAACGAGAAGAAATCAATTTGATAGTCACAATCCCCCTCTGCGAAATTCAGTGTACCGCTCGTTCCCGGCGCACCCTGTTGCAGTGCACTCAGCATGTCCGGCTGCTGGCTCATCCAGAAAACCGCCTGTTCATAACCGGCCTCGGCAGCAAGCATCGCGGTCGCTTCATTTTTCAACCTGATTGCTTTGATTCTTGCGCCATAGCCGACCTTTAACATACCTACTCCCAAAGCAGACAGGACAAACAGCGCTATAACGACCAAAAAAAGGGCTGAGCCATTCTGATGGCCTTGGGTATTGAGCCGAGCTGAAGCCCGCTTCGAATTTTGAGTTTCCATAGTCTCAATCCTCCAATCTGGCTCTTTCAATACCTACCTCGGCCATATATTTCGCGCCAATGTGGCGGTCATCACTCTGATTGTCTCATTATCCTCCGGGTCTGTCAGGATAACATTCATTCGGATACTTCCTTGACCCACGCCGCCTATTGTTGTATGGCTAAAAGCATCAACCGGGGAATTCGGGTCGGTGGACACATTTTCAGCAAGGAGAACTTCTGTGACTACACCGGAAGTATTTCTGCTGCCGCCGCCGGCCGGCACTGCCCCGGGAGGATATGGGCCGTAGTCAACCTTCAACGCGTCACCTTCGAGGTAGAAAAGCGCATAAGCCGTCGCTGTCTTTGTAACGTCCAACAAGTCAGAGCTGTCGGTACTGTCCAGCCCAACATCCCAATATCTGAATTCCACCGCATCCCCGGAGACTACCTCCTCTGGATCTGACGTTACGGGCACCGCAGGGGTAAAAGTCCCGCCATCTACATTGTAGATTGTGTAACCGATACGATTGGACCTCCTTCCCATGCTCCCAAATGCTACTGTGGTAGCAAGAGCATCCTGCTTTAGTTGCTTGTTCTCCGAGTGAAAAGTATTCCGCCACGCACGCTCACCACCAACCAATAGACTTCCGACTGCCAGTATGACGAATATGTTCATCAACATAGCCATGAGCATCTCGATCATAGTCAGACCGAACCGGAACCGGCATTTTCTATTTCGTATCTGGCATCTTGTATTTTGCATCTCGTATCCCGCGTATTTGGTTCAATTCACCCTGGCCGATCTACTTTCTTGCACCGACAGTTAGCCGCTTGATGCACTAATTCGGACATAAGTAGTCAGGACAACAGACTCGATGTTCGCTAACTGTTCTATGGTTTGGCCTTCCTCTCCGAATTCAACTATGACACTAAGCTGCCGCAGTATTACCTGCGCCTGGGTATCCTCGGCAATGTCTTTCCATGTAAGCATAACTATCATTGGAATATCGTTGACAGTGACAAGATGTACGCCATCGTGTATTGGGCTGCCAAGTCCCCCTCCCCCGCCCTGACTGAAGTGCGCTGGCACGGATATGGCCGATGAAAAGCCCAGCCCCAGGGTGGACGGGTCATACTCTCTTGAACCGCCGGTGCTCATCCAGTCTTCCAGCAGTAACTGGGCAGTGCGTGTGGCAGCCATATGCGCACGAGCTATTTGGCCGTCTCTAGCGGCATGATATTGATAGCTTGATGCACCTATAACAGTCATGGCCAAAACGACCGTAGCCACCATCACTTCAATTAGGCTAACCGCCGCCGCACATTTGCCTCGCCCGGTGGTCATTGTCATTCCTCCATTCTCATTTAAAATATGCTGCAAAAACCAGACAATGCAAAAAGAAACTTTGCCTGAGAGCCTTTTCCCTTGTCCGCCCACGAATTGAACCAGCTCACGCGTGATCAGCAAAAGAATGCAAATCGGAACCGGCAGAGGGCTTTAAAATCTAAAGGTGACTACAGCCGCAACGGCCATAGCCACCTTCATAGCTCAATTGAACTGACTGTTCGCCTCTTTGCTCTAGCGACCGCACTTGCGTAATCACAGGTGCGAGCCAGGCAAAATGACGGGGGCAAATTGCCGGTTGCTTAGTATTCACACCCCGCCTCCTTATGCTCTTAGGCCTTAGGGAGCAGTATAGACCCAGCCGCCGGTAGCATCAAGCACCGCTGAGCCAGGGCAAGAGGCGCCGGGAGACGCTACGGTGATAACGGCGTTTCCACTGGCGTCCACAGAAGTAATTGTGAACTGAGCCGGCGCGAAGTACGTGCCTGTAAGGTCACCTGTCTGGAAACCTAAAGTCGCCATTGTAGCCGCGTCGAGAGCCTGGCCTGCCCAGGCGCCTACCGTGGCCTGATCCTCGGCGTATGCGGCTCGTACGGCTGAACGGATGGCGCCCGCCGTCGCTGCTCCTTCAGACCACTTTGCCGCGTTGATCTTGCCGCGAAGGATCGGAACCGCGACCGCGGACAAGATGCCGACAATCAGAATAACGACCATCAGCTCAACCAGTGTGAAGCCCCTTCTCTTTCTGTTCTCTTTCATCTTCAATCTCCTAAAATGTTTTGAAAATTACCTCGCTTCACTTCCTAATTATGACTCTTATATTGCGTTATTCCTTTGGGCGGTACTCACTACGCAATACACACGCTTAATCCTCTGTTCCCCTATCG
>Ga0209536_100005191_pt1 | contig 20346 bp, 19 predicted proteins | sample DeeMarSeWOR28_12_FD_187461 | JGI IMG/M metagenome (GOLD analysis project Ga0209536, IMG submission 187461) | Marine sediment microbial communities from White Oak River estuary, North Carolina - WOR-2-8_12 (SPAdes) (version 2) | ecosystem: Environmental > Aquatic > Marine > Intertidal zone >...
GCGAGTTCGAGCGAGTCTTCACGCAGGAGTTGCAGCTCCCATTCGCAACCCAGTGTCGGCTCCGCCCGGGGGACGAACCTCATCGTTCGGCCGTGGCGTAATGCTGCAATGCGCGGCGTGCGAGCGCGTCGAAGAATTCGGCACCGATGGGCAGTACGGCCTCGTCGATATCGAATCGTGGGCTGTGCAGGGGCATCGGCTCCCATTCCGCCCGTCTCGCGCCGAAGCGGAAGAATGCGCCGGGGACGTGCTGCAGGTAGAACGAGAAATCCTCCGAGCCCATGCTCGCATGCGGGGCCGTCGCGAGCGCGTCGTCACCGAAGAGATCGCGCACGCATTTCCTGACCAGGTCGACTTCTCCGGGCGTGTTGATGACCGGCGGATAACCCTCGTGGAGCTCGAGGTGTATCTCCGCGTCGTGCAGCTCGCTCATCGCCTCGACCATGCGCCGGATGCCTTTGTGGATATGGTCGCGCGTTTCCGGAATCGTCGTGCGGATAGATCCCTCGAGTTCGGCGGATTCGGCGATGACGTTGGCCGCTGTGCCGGCGACGATCTTGCCGACCGTGACGACCGAGGGGTGTACGGGATTGGTCTGGCGCGATACGAGCGTCTGCAGCGTCGTTATCAGCAGTGCGGCAATCACGACCGCGTCGATGGCTTCATGCGGGCGTGCGCCGTGACCGCCCTTGCCCTTGACGGTGATGTAGAAGCGGTCCGACTGCGCCGTCATGGCGCCTTTCCTGATCATGATCTTGCCGGTCGGCCATTCCTGGGTAACGTGACCGGCAAAGATGGCGCGCACGCCCTCGAGGGCGCCGGCATCGATCATCACGCGTGACCCTCCGCCGCGTTCCTCCGCGGGCTGGAAGATCAGCACGACATTCCCGTTTGGCGGGCTCTCCGTTAGCAGCGCCGCAGCCCCCAGCACGATGGTCATGTGTGCGTCGTGGCCGCAGGCATGCATTCGGTCTGCGTAAATCGACCGGTACCCCGGGTCGGTGAGATCGCCACCGGGGAGGGCGTCGAGCTCGGCCCGCAGCGCAATCGTCGGCAGGGCCGGGTCGGTCACGATGCGCCCGATTACGCCGCCGCCAGGGCCGGGGTAGGAGCAGGGAATGCCGAGGCGTTCGAGTTCCGCGACGACGCGAGCCGCCGTTTCAGCCTCGTTGAAGGACAATTCGGGGTGTCTGTGCAGCCAGCGTCTCAGTTCGACGGCATGCTGTCGCCGGGCATCAACGTCAGCTGGCAATTTCTTAGCCAGTTCAGTCATTTACTGCCTCCTTGCCGGCAAAGTAACGCTAGCAGACGACGCCGATCTTGCCTATACGCGCAAGTGCCTAGAGCGGCGCTTTCGTAGTCACTAGGTGTACTAAATACACTAGAATTAGTGTCGTAAAGATACTAAGCTCGCAGAATGCCTTACGTTTACGACCATCCGCATCCGGCGGTCACCGTCGACATCGTGGTCCTGACGGTCGACGCGGGTCGTCTTGCGGCCGTGCTTATCCGGCGCGCGGAGTGGCCGCACGCCGGCAAATGGGCGTTGCCCGGGGGCTTCGTCGACATCGACGAGAGCTTGAAGCGTGCCGCGTGGCGAGAGCTTCGCGAGGAGACCGGCCTCAGCGCCGTTTACCTGGAGCAACTGGGTGCATTCGGACGCCCGGACCGCGATCCCCGCGAGCGGGTCATCACGGTGGTCTATATTGCGCTTGCACCGGCCGACCGGCTTGAACTGCGGGCCGGCAGCGACGCAGAGGATGCCCGCCTGTTCTACCTGGACGAATTGCCGGAGCTCGCGTTCGACCATGCCCGGATCATCGGTCACGCCATCGAACGCGTGCGAGAACGGCTCGATACGGCCGGTATCGCCAGGCGGCTGATGCCGGAGAGCTTTACCTTGTCGGAACTGCAGCATGCGTGTGAGGCGGTGTCCGGCATGCCCATCGACAAGCGAAACTTCCGCAAGCAGCTCGCGGCACGGGGCCTGGTCGAGGCCACCGGTGAATTACGACGCGGCGGCGCCCACCGGCCCGCAAAACTGTTCCGCGTCAAGAAACGTGAAGAGTAGTTGCGCCGGCGCTGCACACCGGCACAACGGGTACTTCGTGCGTATCAATCGTCGAGTTCGACGACCTTGGCGTCGGGTGCGTTCTTGGCGACACTCTTGATGCCGTTGTCGCGTCCGGACTCCGAATCGTAATTCTGGCTTACGCCGACGACCTGGCCGTTCGAGGCTTTCAGGCTGAAGCGAAACTTGCCACCTTCGGTCTGCTTCTTCTCGAAGCGCTCCGGGATTGCTGCATTCTTGCGCACGGACTCGATACCGTTGTCGCAGTTCTTCTTACTGCTGTAACCCTCACTCGAAAGAATGGTTTCCCCATTACCAGCCTTGAGCCGAAAACGATGCTCGCCAGCCTTGTCTTTGTAGCACTCGAATTTACCTGCCATTGATGTCTTGCTCCTTCTCGGTCTTCTCTTGTGGTTGTGCAGTTTTCCAAACGCCGCTTAGTCTATCCTGCATGACGCATTGATGCTGTTACAAATTGTACCCGCCGGTTCATTCGGACAACGGCAAGAAGCTGTACTTTTCCTCGGATTCCAGCATCCAGTCGACAAAATTTCCCATCGGCTCGATTTTCACGTCGACGATCTCGCCATCCTGTTCGACGGCAACGAGGCGCGGCTGGATGAAGCCTTTGTAGGGCGCGATATTCAGCGGTTCGATCCGCGCGAGGACTTCCTCGTGCATGGCCCGGTCGACCTTCACACCATAATTTTCGACGAGCGCCTTGCCAGCCTCGTAATCGCCTTCCGACTTGATGCGCTGAATCTCGCGCAGCTGCTCCGCGAAAATGCCTCGTAATGCTTCGTAGTCGTTGATGACAAAATAGTGCTTGCCGTCTTTCTGGATCTTCTCGATAACGTTGTCATCCCGCCCCATGTCGTAGGCCCAGCCCGCGATCAGCTGCCGATTGCGCATGTGGGCTTCCTCGATATCGTCACCGAGCTTCACCCGGCGCAGCTGTAACTGCAGGCCATTCCTTATCTGCGATTCGTACACCGTCTTGCCGACGTCCAGCGAGGGCATCAGGCCGAGTTCAACGAGTTTGGGGTCCATGATGTAGTACATGGAAACCAGGTCGGCACGAGCTTCCTCGAGCGTCGATGCGTAGCTCTTGAGCGTTTCCTTCGGCGTGCCTACGCCAGGATTGATCTGGCCGGAGGCGTGACCGATTACTTCGTGCATGTCCACATCGAGCAAAGAACCGAGGGCGCCGTATTCCTTGTTGCGCGCCTTTTCCTCTGCCGTGTAGGCAAACTCGTCGCTCAGACCGCCGGAGGCAGCGGCGACCTCGAAGCCTTCCATGATGTTGCCGAGCGTTACCGACTTGGAGCCGTGCTCCTTGCGTATCCAGTTCGCATTCGGCAGGTTGATGCCGATCGTGGAGGAATGTGTCAGGTCGCCGCCCTGCATGACGACCGTGATGACCTTGGCCGAAATACCGACGACGTTGTCCTTCTTGTGCTCGTCCATGATGGGCGAGTTGTCTTCGAACCACTGGGCATTCGCGCCGATCGTGGCAATCCGCTCGGTGGCTTCGAGGTCGCGAATAGAAACCACCGATTCCCATGCGCCTCGGTAACCGAGCGGGTCGCCATAGACCTCGATAAACCCGTTGATGGCGTCGACCCTTGAATCGGTGTCGGCAACCCAGGCAATGTTGTATTCATCGAAGTCGAGCAGATCGCCACTCTTGTAATAGCCGACGAGTTTGTCGATCCAGGCCTTCTGCACGGCGTTTTCCGCGACGGTGGACGCTTTCTCCAGCCAGTACACGATCCTCTCGATCGCAGGGCCGTACATTCCGCCGATCTTCCAGACGCGCTCGACGATCTCGCCGTCGACCTTTGCGAGCTGCGAATTCAGGCCCCAGGATACCGGTCGCGCGGGATCCTCATCGACCTTCGCCGCATAGAATTGTTCGACTTCCGCTGCGGTGACGCCGTCGTAGTAATTCGTCGCGGAGTTCACGACCTGGTCGACGTCGGGATCCAGCGTCACTTTTTTCGCTGCAACGTCCGGGTCGAACAGGACCGGGCGCAGCATATCGAGAAGCTCGCCGCGTGTCTGGCCTGCATCGAGTGGCAACTTCGATTCGTCGCTCTTCGCAACCATCGCGATCAACGCTTCCGGGGAAAAGTCCGGCACCATCTTGTCCGTCGAGTAATGGTGGTGGATGCCGTGGGCAAACCAGACGCGCTTGGCGTAATCGACGAGTTTCCTGTAATCGTCACCATCACGGTCGCCGCTGTAAGTGCCAACGACCGCGGACAGGAGCCTGCGGATTCGCAGATTGTGTTCGTAATTCTGGTCGTAAATGATGTCACGGCCGGCGAGTGCAGCCTGCGACAGGTAGTACGCGAGTTTCTTTTCGTTCAGGGACAGCTCGTCGAAGCCCGGCACTTCGTAGCGCAACACTTCCACGTCCGCAAAACGGTCGACGCTGACCTCGAATGGCTTCTCCGGCGCCGCGGCAGGCGCGCTCGCGGTTTCGGCCGGAGCCTGGTCTCGACCGCAGGCGGCGAGCGCCAGCATCAAGACGACGTAAAGAGTTCTGTGCACGGGATTTTCCTCTGGTTGCGGGAGCGGCCGGGTCCGGCCGGGAGGTAACTTATTGTCCGATAAATCGCGACGAAATTCGATAAACGAGAATAGCGCCCTGTCACCTTTGCCCAGGGTCTAGGCCAGCAATTCGTGATCCGGCGGCAGTTCGTGCGTAACCCACATGGCGAGGCGATGCTTCATGTTCGGAATCTTCAGCTGGTCCGGCGGTAGCGGCGCGATTTTCTTGTCGTGGACCAGGAGTCGGTAGGCGTACTCAATTTTCAGGTTGCGGGAATCCGTCGACTCGAACTCGACGATCTTGCGGCGTACGGCATCTTCCATGACCAGGCGGAGCGCCTCGTTCAGGAGGGCGGATTCGTTCTTGAGTTTTTTCGCCATCGCTGGCTCCTTCGTAGCGACAACGGGAGTCTATCAGGCCGACGATCGGGTGGCTGACTGCTTGCCCGCTGCGGGCCTTTGCGCCACAGTATGCACCGTGCCGGTCCCCGGCACATGACTCGAGGACTCGATGTGCTGCCAGAGCTCACTGACAAGGAAGCGCGCGTCATCGGTTGCCTGATCGAAAAGTCTGTCGTGACGCCCGATCAGTACCCGTTGACGCTCAATGCGCTGACCAACGCCTGCAATCAGAAATCGTCGCGCAACCCCGTCATGAATCTCACCCAGGGCGAGGTTCAGCATACGATCCGGGATCTTGAAACCAAGCACCTGGTGCGCACGGACGAGAACTTCAAGAGCCGAACCGAGAAATACGTGCAGCGCTTCTGCAATACCCGCTACAGCGATTTGCATTTCGACGATGCGCAGCTGGCCATCGTCTGTCTGCTGCTGTTGCGCGGGCCGCAGACGCCTGGCGAGCTCCGGTCCCGCAGCGGCCGGCTGCATACATTTGCCGATAATTCGGAAGTGGTGGCCGCGCTAACGGGCCTTATCGAGCGGGAGGGTGAGCCATTCCTGGTGAAACTGCCGCGAATGCCCGGCCGCAAGGACTCGGAATACATGCACCTGTTCTCGGGGCCCGTCGACGTGGAGGCTTACGTCAGCAAGGCCCCTGCTGAGCGGCCGTCTGCCGGCCGCGGCGGCGTCGCGGACCTGGAAGAGCGGGTGAGCAGGCTGGAAGCGGAGCTTGCGTCGATCAGGCAACAGCTCGGCATCGAGGACGACTGATACGCCGTGAAGCCGAGCACGCTACGCATCGGTTATCGATACCGTCCAAAACGCCTTGCAGCCGCTTACGACGCGCTCGTCATCGGTTCCGGCATGGGCGGGCTGACGACGGCGGCGCTGTTGTCCGAGCTGGGGCAGCGGGTCTGCGTTCTCGAGCAGCACTACACCGCGGGCGGTTACACCCATTCATACGAGCGCAACGGTTACGAGTGGGACGTGGGCGTGCACTACATCGGCGACGTCGGCACCCGCACACGAACCCGGAAGATGTTCGATTTCCTCACCGACGGCAAGCTCGAGTGGGCACCGATGGCGGACGAGTACGACCGCTTCTATGTTGGTGACAAAGTCTTCAACGCGGTCGCCGGCAAGCAGGCGTTTCGTGACAACCTCGTACGCCAGTTCCCGGAGGAACAAGCGGCTATCGATGCGTACATGGATCTCCTGCGCAAGGTCGGGCGGGCGCTCTCCGATCTCGGCATGGAGAAGGTCCTGAGGCCCTGGCAGCGCAAACTGGCCGCGCCCTTCATCAAGCTGCGTACGCCGGATTTCATGTACCGCAGCACCTACGAGGTGCTGAGCGACCTCACCCGGGACAAGGACCTCGTCGCGACGCTCTGCGGTCAATGGGGCGACATGGGGCTGCCGCCGAAGCAATCCGCGTTCATGGTGCACGCCATGATCGCACGGCATTACCTGTACGGCGGCTTCTACCCGGTCGGCGGGAGCTGGCGCATCGCGGACAGCATCATTCCGAAAATCCGCACGTCCGGTGGCGAGGTGTTCACGTACGCGCGGGTCGAGCGGATCCTCGTGGAGGACGGCAGGGTCACCGGTGTCGAGATGGCCGACGGCCATCGAATCGAATGCGCTACGGTGATCTCGTCCGCCGGTATTTCGAATACCTTTGAAAGCCTCCTGCCTGCGGAGGTTGCCGACACGTTCGGCTATGCCGACAAACTCGAGGCAGTCCGGCCGAGCTTTGCGCACCTCGGGGTGTATATCGGCCTTCAGGCCACTGCGGAAGAGCTCGGCCTGCCGAAAACCAATTTCTGGATCTATCCGCACAACGACTACGATGCGGCCGTCGAGACCTTCGTGAAGGACAGGAACGCCGAGTTTCCGGTCGTCTATATCTCGTTCCCCTCGGCGAAGGACCCGGATTACGTGAACCGCCACCCGGGCACGGCGACAATCGAAATCGTGGCGCCGGCGCCTTTCGAGTGGTTCGAGCCTTGGCAGGGTACGACCTGGGGCAAACGCGGCGAGGACTATGAGGCCTTCAAGGAGCAGCTGGGCCAACGCCTGCTGAAGCACCTCTACGACAAGCTGCCGCAACTCGAGGGCAGGGTGGATTACTACGAAGTTTCGACCCCGCTCTCGACCGAGTGGTTTGCGGCGTATCGCCACGGTGAACTCTACGGTCTCGACCACAACGTGGAGCGCTTCCGGCAGGACTGGCTGGGCCCTCGCACGCAGATCCCGGGCTTATGGCTCACCGGGCAGGATACGCTCACCTGCGGTGTCACGGGTGCAATGATGTCGGGCCTGCTGACGACGATGGCGATGGTCGGCATGCGCCGTATGGGGCCCCTGATGAAGCGAATTTACTCGTAGGCTGCGGTCCGTATACTGTCCGGCAATTACCCGGAGGGACCCCATGATGCTCAGAAACGCGCTCGCTTTGACGGGCCTTCTTGTTCTCGTGATCGGCTGCGGGCCGCGCGGCGATCAGCCCACGCCTGCCGCAGCAAAACCGGCTGCAGCACAACCTGCCGCGGATGCGCCGGCTGTTGAAACGGCCGATTCGGCCTTCGATCGGGCGCTCGACGACATGACCCGCGCATTCTTCTATCACAACCCCGAACAGGCCACGACGTATGGCGTTTCCGAGCTGACCGTGCCGCGGACGGCGCATCGCCTCAAGAGCCGTTCGCCACTCGGCGAGACCGGGCGGCGCGACGAACTGCGGGCAGCGCTCGAGCGCATGCAGGCCATCGATCCTGCCGGTCTCACGGCGGGCAGGCCGCGAACGCACGCCGTCGTAACGACCCTGATAGACGGTGCGCTTGCGCCGGCTGCCGTGGTCGAGTACGGCACGACGCTCGACGGCTTTGGTTTCTATTTCCTGCCCTACGCGATCAACCAGAATTCCGGGCCTACCGTCGACATTCCGAATTTCATGAACAGCAAGCAGCCTGTTAACAACAGCGAGGAGGCGGAGGCGTACCTGGTCAGGCTCGCCGCCGTGCAGGATGCGCTGGATGGTGCATTGGAAAGCTTTCGTATCGCGGTTTCCAAGGGTGCGATTCCGCCGGATTTCGTGGTGGACAAGTCGCTGGCGGTCGTTGAGTCGTTCGTCGCGGCAGCGCCGCAGGAAAACGCCGTGTACAAGAGCTTTCTCGAGCGGCTCGACGCGGCGGATATCGAGGATGCCGCAGCCTACGCCGAGCGGGCCCTGAGCATCGTCACCGAGGGAGTCATCCCTGCATACCGGCGTATTGGCGATTACCTGGCCGAGATCCGGCCGTCGGCGCCGCACGAGGCCGGCATCTGGCGGCTGCCAGAGGGTGAAGCGCTTTATGCCGCGATGGTCCGGCACATGACGGATTCCGAGCGCTCGCCCGAAGAGGTTCACCAGATCGGCCTCGACGAGGTCGAGCGCATCACCAGCGAGATGGACGCGATCCTCGAGAGCGAGGGTTACGCGGAAGGGTCCGTGGGTGAGCGCATGCAGAGGCTCAGTGTCGAGGAGCGGTTCGTTTACCCGAACAACGCGGAGGGCAGGGCGGCGCTGATTGCCGATGCGCGCGCCCAGATCGACGGTATCAGGAAAGTGCTGCCGCAGTGGTTTTCGACCGCGCTGAATTACCCCGTGGAAGTGCGCGCCGTGCCGGAGTACAGCCAGGATTCCGCACCGACGGGCTATTACAATCCGCCTGCGAAGGACGGTTCGAGGCCGGGCGTATACTGGCTCAATGTGCGCGACACGGCCGTGCATCCGCGTTTCGCGCTGCCGACGCTCACTTACCACGAGTCCATTCCCGGACATCACCTGCACTTTGCCACGGCAATCGAGCAGGAAGTGCCGCCGCTGGTCACGGCGCTCTGGTCCAATGCGGCCGGTGAAGGCTGGGCGCTCTACTCGGAGCAGCTTGCCGCCGAGATGGGCATGTACGATGACGACCCCTACGGCGATCTCGGCCGCCTGCAGGCCGAATTGCACAGGGCCGTGCGGCTGGTCGTCGATACGGGGATGCACGCGAAGAAGTGGAGCCGCGAGCAGGCCATCGAGTACATGATCGAGGCCGAGGGTATCGAAGAAGGCACCGCGGTCAGCGAGGTGGAACGTTACGCCGTCTGGCCGGGACAGGCGCTGGGCTACAAGCTCGGCATGCTGAAGATCCTCGAGCTGCGCGAGGAAGCGCGGCAAATACTGGGCGACGAATTCGATATTCGTGCGTTCAACGACACGGTCCTGCAGGTTGCCTCGACGCCGCTGCCCTATATCGAGGCAACGGTCCGTGAGTGGATGCGACAGGCCGATATGTGACCTGATTAACATCGAGATCGTCCGGTGGCGGGATAGATTGACCGTAATGGATCAAATGAGGATGAGCCTTAATGAAACGGACCATCTTTTCAACGCTCGTCACCTTGTTCGCGCTAATCGGGCTGCAGCTGCCGGCAATGGCCGACGGCGGCATCTCCGTCGAGTTTTCGGACGAGGAAGTCCGGATTATCGGTGCCTGGTACGAGGAGCACGACTCCGGGGCGGGCCGCGGTGGCGGCAAGAACAGGCAAAAGGGCTTGCCGCCCGGGATCGCGAAAAATCTCGCCCGCGGCAAGCCGCTCCCGCCAGGGATAGCGAAGCAACAGCTGCCGGATGGACTGGTGCACGCCTTGCCGGCTCCTCCCCGGGGTTATGAGCGCATCATCGTGGACGGCAAGGTGCTGCTGGTCGACATTGCGACCCAGGTGATACACGACATCCTCACCGATATCGTCCTGCGCTGAGCGTCCGATCGGTAACGCGGCGCGTGTAATAAGCGCTCGGCAAGGCCGGTCTCCTTCGGGACGCCGGCTACGATTTCACGCTGCTCACGGACGGTAATGACGTTGCCGAACTCAACGGCATATGGAGCACGCCCGGTGTGCTCATCGTCGATACGGACCGAGTCATACGCTTCGACCTGTACGCCGTGCCGAAGCCGGAACTTCCGGCAAGCGGCGAGGGCCTGAGCCACCGCAGCAAAGCCGGCTATCGAGCCCCATACTGGGCCGCCGAGATTCGCAAAAGCCTCGACACGGTGCTGGACGAGAGATAGCGTTTACCGTAGTGATCCGGAATTCTGTGTTTCGAGGTATGGGGCAATGCGCTGTTATCGACATGAAGACCGCGACGCGGTTGCCGTCTGCAACCACTGCGGGAAAGCAACGTGCACCGATTGCGCTGAAGACACCGGGCAGGGCATTGCCTGCAGTCCCGGCTGTGCCGAGGAAATCGCGGCCAGCTATCAACTGAAACAGCGGCTTCGGCAGAGCCTCGGTGTCGGTGCCAAGCCGCCGCTGCCGGCGTCGGTAGTGACCTACGCCCTGTTCGGGTTGATACTGCTGGCGGTCGCCATTTACATGACCTATACCCGGACGGGCATCGACTTTCTGACGTTCGCGATGTCGGCCGCGTTTTTCGTGATGGCCGGCGTATCGTGGAAACGATACCGGGATACCTGCCCGACCTGTTGAAAGAAACGTATGCGCCCTACAGCGCGGTGGCGATTTCCGCTGCGAGCAGTGCGTTGTTCACGACCAGCTCGATGTTGGCCGCAAGGCTTCGCCCAGCGGTTCGCTCGGCAATCCTCGCGAGCAGGAACGGCGTTGTGTCCTTGCCGGTGATGCCGAGGCGTCCCATCTCTCCGAGGGCCTCATCGATCACGGCGTCGATTTCGTCGTCTTCCAGGGCATGCCGGGCAGGAATCGGATTTGCCACGACGATGCCTCCCGACAGCCCCATCTCCCGTTTTGCGTTCATAGCGGCGGCGATTTCGGCGGCCGTTTCCACACGGTAGTCGACCGGGAAATCGCTCGACGGCGTATAGAAAGCGGGCATGTTGTCGGTACGATAACCCACGACCGGGACGCCTTTTGTTTCGAGGTATTCCAGGGTACGGCCGATATCGAGAACCGACTTTACACCTGCACAGACGACAGCCACGTCAGTCGTTGCAAGTTCCTCGAGGTCGGCGGAAATGTCCATCGTTTCGGCGACGCCACGGTGCACACCGCCGATACCTCCGGTCGCGAACACGCGGATGCCGGCCATCGCCGCGACAATCATCGATGCGGCGACCGTGGTCGCGCCGTTCTGGCCGCGGCTGACTACGAAGGGGATGTCACGGCGGCTGGTCTTGGTCACGGCCTGGCCCTGCTCGCCGAGATAGCGGATTTCGTCGCTGGTAAGGCCCGCCTTCAGTCGTCCGCCGAGAATTGCGATGGTTGCCGGGACGGCGCCGCATTTCCGAACCGCGCTTTCGACACGAAGCGCGGTCTCGACATTCTGCGGCTGCGGCATGCCGTGGCTGATGATCGTGGATTCGAGCGCAACGACGGCTTCACCGTTGCGCAGCGCGGCGGCGACATCTTCTGCAACGTCGAGATGGCTGCGCTCCGGATGCGTCACGCTATACCTTCAGCGCCCGCTCGACCGCCGTCAACGAGAGAGCGGGACTGCTCGGCGACCGGTCCGCGATCGTAACCTGTGCCGCTGCGCCTGCGAACTGGAGCGTGCCTTCGAGCGGCCATTCCTGCAGCCGAGCGTAGACGAGTGCCGCAAGAAACGCGTCGCCGGCGCCGGTCGTGCTCCTCACGTCACCATCATCCTGTTCCAGAGGCACCTGGCCGCGCCCTTCACCGGTGCTGAAAAACAGTCCGTCTTCGGCGCGCGTGAGGAACAGGCGCTGTACCCCGTGGCTATGCAGCCAGTCGGCTGTCCGGTCGAGATCCGCCACGGTCCTTGCCTCGAACCCCGTCAGTGCCTCCGCCTCCCTGGGATTCGTTTTCAGCGTGTGGAGCGTACCGAGGTAGGGCTTCAGTCGCATGGCCTTTGCCGTGGAAACCGTGTCGGCGAAGATGTCGTGGCCCGGGAACGTATTGACCAGCCAATACAGCGCGTCGTCGGACAAATTTGCATCGACTACGATCAGCGACGTTTCGCCAATCGCGTTCTGCAGCGGTTCGAGTCGCGCCGCTGTGAGCTGGTCCATTATGTCCATGTCGGCAATTGCGACCTGCATGTCACCCGACCGATCCAGCACTGCGAGGTAGGCTGACGTCGGTGCCGAATCCAGTTCCTGCACGTACCGCATATCGATGCCGGCCTCGCGCCCGTGCGCCAGCAGCATCTCGCCATTCGGGTCCTTGCCCACTGCGGTAACGAGCCGGCAGTCGACACCGAGCCTGGAAAGGTTCTCGGCGACATTGCGTGCGACGCCACCCGGGGATACGTGCACCGAACCCGGGTTGGAATCGCGCAGCCGCAGCGGCTGATAAGCCGCGCCATGGATGTCGACGTTGGCACCGCCGATTACGCACACACGAGGGGAAAGTCTGTAACTCATCCCTGCATCTACCGGTCACCTCCCGGCGCACAGCATAACTCAATCAGGCGTTTTCTGAAGCGTGATGTTGCGATGCAGCGGGGCGTTCGCGGCGATGTGCTAAGGTCGCCGCTTGCTCAACCTGGCGGGATGTTCAATGAAGATTTTCATTTTCTCGATGCTGCTGGTCGTGTCACTCGTCGTTCGCGCGGACGATGGCGTCTTCACGAATACCGACATCTTCGAACTCGAGTACGCGACGGATCCGCAAATATCGCCGGACGGAAAGACCGTGGCGTATGTGCGCACGTCGATGGATATCATGACCGATCGAGCCGTGCCGAATATCTGGCAGGTGGACGTGAACGGCGAGAATCATCGCCCGTTATTGTCCGGGCCCGGAAACCACTCGAGTCCGCGATGGTCACCCGCGGGCGACCGGCTCGCTTACGTGTCAGGTGCAGGCCAACACGGCGCGCAATTGCATGTGCGTTGGATGGACACGGGCCAGACTGCAGTAGTCAGTAACGTCAGGCGCAGCCCGAAAGCCATCAGCTGGTCTCCGGATGGCAAGTTGCTCGCGTTCGTCATGTTCGTGTCCGACAAGAACGAGCCGCTCGCCGAGCCTCCGGAGGCCCCGGACGGCGCACAGTGGGCGTCCGGCGCGAAGGTAATCGAGACCATGCCGTATCGATCGGACGGCGAGGGTTATCTCGAAACCGGGCACGAGCACGTATTCGTCGTGCCTGCCGAGGGCGGTACGCCCCGGCAACTGACCAGCGGCGATTTCGATCATCGCGGCCCGCTGTCGTGGATGCCGGATGGTACTCGTATCGTCTTCACGGCGAATCGGCTTGACGACGCGGAGCATCATCCCGTGGAGTCCGAGTTGTGGTCGGTCCGTGTTGCGGACGGCGCAATGGAGCAGCTGACAGATCGCCGCGGGCCCGACCGCGGCGCGGCCGTGTCGCCGGACGGCAAGCGGATTGCCTATCTCGGTTTCGATGACAGGAAACTTGCCTGGCAAAGCGCGGACGTCTACATGATGGATGTCAAAACGGGTGAATCGCGCAACCTGACGGCTGGATTCGACCGCTCTGTCGACGACGTTCAATGGGCGGGTTCGTCCAACAGTCTGCTCGTTCGTTACGAGGACTCCGGACGGACATACATCGGGCGCCTGTTTATGGACGGCAGGGTGGAGCCCCTGGCCGATGACGTCGGAGGCACTGCGATAGGCCGCCCCTACAACAGCGGCACGTTCTCTGCGGCGCAAAACGGCGGCTACGCGTACACGGCGGTACGCCCGGATCGACCCGCCGACGTCGCTGCCGGCCGCGGCACTCGTGCGCCGTTGCGGTTGACGGGCCTCAACGACGACCTGCTCGGACACAGGAAGCTGGGGCGAGTCGAGGAGATCACGTGGACATCGTCGGTGGGCGACCACGCGATACAGGGCTGGCTCGTGTATCCACCCGGCTTCGACGCCGACACGCAATACCCGCTGATCCTGGAAATTCACGGCGGCCCGCACACGGCCTACGGGCCGCACTTTGCGGCCGAGGTGCAGCTCTATGCAGCTGCGGGCTATGTCGTGCTCTACGCCAATCCGCGGGGTTCCACGAGTTACGGTGAAGAATTCAGCCTCGAGATACACCACGATTACCCCGGCCGTGACTACGACGACCTGATGTCGGGGGTAGACGCCGTCATCGCGCGAGGATTCGTCGACGAGGACGCGCTGTACGTGACCGGCGGCTCCGGCGGCGGCGTGCTGACCGCGTGGATCGTCGGCAAGACGGACCGGTTCAGGGCGGCCGTCGTCGCCAAGCCGGTCATCAACTGGGCCAGTTTTACGCTGACCTCCGATATCACCCACTTCGTATCGCAGCACTGGTTTGCGGCGATGCCGTGGGAAGATCCCGATGCATACTGGAGCCGGTCGCCGTTGTCGCTCGTCGGCAATATAAAGACGCCGACGGCGCTGCTCACCGGCGAAGAGGATTTTCGCACGCCGATGCCGGAATCGGAGCAGCTTTACCAGGCTTTGAAAGTGCGCAAGATCGACACCGCGCTGATCCGCATCCCGGAAGCGTCGCACGGCATCGCCGCCCGGCCGTCGCAGCTGATCGCCAAGGTCGACAATATTCTGGCCTGGTTCGCACGATACCCGGCGGCGAAATAAAAAAGCCCCTGCCAGGCAGGGGCTCTTGCGTGCTCAAACAAAGGAGCGCTTAGTCCTTGAAGGTGATTTCCCGCAGTACGTAAGTGCTGCCGATCGTCCGCAGTTCGCCGCGGTCGATGTTTGCCTCGCGCATTTCTTCGGTGGAGCCCAGAACCTGTGAGCCGAGATTCTCGAAGTATTCGACACCACGGTCGAACGCGGCCCAGTTCTTGAACGTTACCGTCAAAAACAGGTCCGGCTCGCCCTCACGCGGATTGGCGTTGCTGAACATGCCGTAGCGGATGACGTCGCCGTCCTCCTTTTGAGCGTCGAGGAACTTGCGCCAGACGTTGCTGAGATCGTTGATGTAGGCGTTGAACATGCCGTCCTTGGTGTGTACTTCCGTCACCTGCACGATGTAACCCTGCTCCCAGCCCCGGGAGTGATCCTGGGCCAGGGCCGAAGTGCTGCCGAGAGCCGCAAAGAGTACCAAGCCAACGAGCGAAAAAACTTTATGTTTCATATATTTAACCCTTTTTTCTCGAAAGTTTATAGGTAAATTGCGCGTTATTGTTATAGTGCTCGCGCACGCCGAGTATACGCAATTCCCTGTAAATAGCTGCGAGTGCGACGATTTGTTGGTGAGCGGACTGCTCAGGCGTTTTCGAGCAGTTTCTCGATGACGGCTTCGTCCTGGCCGACGACATCCTTGGCGACCGTTGCATAGGGCTCGTCCCTGATCGAGCCGGAGAATTCCTGGCGCAGCAAACCGAGAAATCGTGGTGCGGCAATGACCGCGTAGCCACGACAGGTGCCCTTGTGCGACTCCGCGGCAATCACTTCCACGACGTCTTTCGCGAACGCTTTGGCAAGCTGTTGTTGCGGCGAGTCACGGTCACCGCCCATCGTATGGCGGCCCTGGCCATGACTGTCAAAGCTGCGCCCGCCGCGGTCGCTCAGGAGTTCCCCGGTTTTCATGCGGGCGGTTTCGTTGGTGAAGGTACGCAGCTTGCGTAATGGGCCGGTCATCGTATCGCGTGCGTAGAAGATGGCACGATACTCATCCGCCACGACGACGAGGTAACGCCTGTCGTCGGCTGGAATGGGCGTTATCATAACTGCCTCCCAACGTCATCTCGGCACAATCAGTTATGGTCCTGTCGCAGAGCAACTTCAACGCGGGGATGTACGTATTGCGCGAGCAGGCGCTCTCTTGACAGTGTGAATCCGGCGGCGGCCGAGCAGGAGCTTCATATGACGTTCGAACTGCAGTTCTTCGGCGCAACGGAACGCGTGACCGGATCTCTCTACGTGTTGCGCGCCGGGCCGCACACCCTGTTGCTCGAATGCGGCCTGGTGCAGGGCAGCAGGGAAGAGGAGCTTCGCAATCGCGAGGCGTTCCCGGTCGATGTCGCCATGATAGACGCCGTCGTGCTGAGTCATTCTCATATCGACCATTCCGGTCGGATACCACGGCTCGTCAAGGAAGGCTTCGAAGGGCCGGTCTACACGCACGAAGCCAGCCGGGCACTCTGTGCGATCATGCTGCCGGATTCCGGCTATCTGAACGAGAAAGAAGTCGAGTGGGAAAACAGGAAGCGGCAGAAGCAGAACCTGCCGAGTATCGCGCCGCTGTACACGCAGGCCGATGCGGAAGCCTGTATCGGCCGGTTCGTGGGCCTCGAGTACGAGACGCCCACGGAAATCCTGCCTGGACTCACACTGACGCTCTACGATGCGGGCCATATTCTCGGCGCGTCGATGGTCGAGCTGACGTACGCGGAGGACGGCGACTCCAGCACGCTCGTGTTCAGCGGCGACCTCGGTTACCGCGACGCGCCTTTGATGAATCCTACCCGGCGGCTGACCCGTGCCGACACCGTGCTGATGGAGAGCACCTACGGCGATCGTCTGCACCGGCCCATCGAGGACACGCTCACAGAACTGACGGGTGTTTTCGAATCGGCGCGTGCCGCGCAGGGCAATATCCTGATTCCTGCGTTTACCGTGGGGCGCACCCAGGATCTCCTGTACCTGATGGCTGAACATTTCGACAGGTGGCAGCTCGGCGACTGGACGATCTTTCTCGATAGCCCGATGGGAATCAAGGCAACCGAGACTTACTCGCGTTACCGGCATTTGTTCGCGGCGCAGCTGTTCGAACCGAAGTCGGACAACCCGGAATTGCCGAACCTCTATGCGACGCGAACGGCGGAAGAGTCGATGACCATCAACAAGGTGGAGTCCGGCGCGATCATCATTGCCGGCAGCGGTATGTGCACGGGAGGCCGCATACTGCATCATCTCAAGAACAACATCTGGCGGCCGCAGTGCCACCTGGTGATTGTCGGTTACCAGGCGATCGGCACCCTCGGACGCCGGCTGGTCGATGGCGCGGAGGACATAAAGTTGTGGGGCGACACCTACCGCGTGCGCGCAAAAGTCCATACCATCGGCGGGCTCTCGGCGCACGGTGACCAGGCCGACCTGATGGACTGGTATGCGAGTTTCGAGGGCAGGCCGCCCGTGTATCTCGTGCACGGTGAGGAACGCGGCCAGGTGCCGTTGCTGAAGCGATTGCGCGAAGAGCTGAATGCGCCCGCCGAAATCGCTCACTACCAGCAGAAGATCGCTATTGGTGCGTGACGCTCATGCCGCAGCGTCCCTGAAGTCGGACCAGGTCGTAGTGAACTGTGCCCTGCAGTTATCGACGCGTTTCGCTTCCGCCCGCATGAGCCGGGCCGCGGTGTTAAGCCGTTCACCTCCGCCGGCGTTATCGGTCAGGGACGCGGCATAGTCGGCAAGATGTGCCTGTGCGGTAACCGCGTCCTGGTGTTCGCCCAGGACGTCCTGGATTCTCTTTAGCGCCTCTGTCATCGCAGACCATGTCTCGGTCTGTACTCTGCTGAAGAAATCGAGCAGGTAGCGGAAGCGCTTCGTCTCGATGCGCAACTTGTGCAGCTGTCTTGCCGGTGGGTCATCGTCGATCGCGTCACCGTGTGCCAGCAACTTGTTCAGTGCCGCGTGGATGAGTTGATCGGCACTGGCCGCGATGCTGAGTTTTCTGAACCGTGTTTCCACATCGGCAGGTGGCCCTGCCGCAATGAACTGTTGGAGGTCGTTCTCGAGGATTGAGCAGCGTTCACTTTGCAGCACGTCGGCGAGGTGTTCGTATGCGCTGATCCTTCCCTGCATCAGGAAATGCACGTAGTGGTCTGTGCCAGTTTCCCGGGATTCCCTGGCGCTCCGTTCCGTAACGTCCGCATCGCGCGCACGGCCGAGGTTCTGCGCCAACCAGCGCAGCTCGGAATTGAAGTGAGCGACCAGCGCGTCGCCAAGAATGTTGCGGAACGCCTTCAGTATCGTGCGCAAGCGTCGGCTCGCGACGCGCATCTGGTGGACGCCTTCCGGATCGATGCCTTCCATTGCGCGCGGCTGCTCTCGTTGGATGATCTGCAATTGCTCTGCAAGGTACTGGTACAGGAGCGTCAGTACCGGATCGTTTTCAACGAGAGTGGCTGGCTGCGGTTTCTCGAGAATCGACTCGAATTCCAGCCCGGCAGCCTGCAAGCCGCGTTCGAACTTGCTGTACCTCGCCGGCATCAGGCCGGCCTCGTCGCGCAGCAGCGTGGCCACAGACTCGAGGTCCACGGCACTACCCGACCTGGCCTCGAGTTCCAGCTCGGTGAACTCCAGGATGCCCGTTGCCTTCGCGGTGGATTTTTCCGCTTCAATCCGACACTCGTCGAGGTCGATTTCGATACGCATTGGCGCAGGGTCGGGTCTCTCGAGTTCGAACACGGTGCGCCGGCTCGTTGCACAGAACAACTCCGAGACCGGTTTGTCCTCGAGGATACTGTCGAGTTCCTGCTTGACGGGACCGTCGGAGAGAGACAGCGGCGCCGTTTTATCCTGCGCCTTTCCGGCCTGGCTGATCTCGGACCGCACGAGTACGCCGCCCTCGGCGCCGCGGAGGGATTTCAGTGTCAGCGTTTCCTGACCCTGCCGTTCGCGGATGCGGCAGGCCCAGCCGGCAGCCAGGATCGACCAGTCCTGCGTGTCGTAGTACCGATCGGTGTGTGTCGCTGCGCCTTGTGGCGAGATCGTGAAACCATTCGCGGCGAGAACCCGCAGTGCCGCTTCGATCTGCTCGCGGCGACGAATGATGAATTTGGCTTCGATTTCCTTCATACCACGCCCTGCGGGCATCCCGATGCTGCTGTCACACAGCAAGATTACAATACGGGATAAGGCCTAGTATGCTGGCGGCGCTCCATAAGAGGTGCGACTGTCTTTGTCGCGCATGCACAGGGGGGTGTATGGGTATCTGGTCCCAGGCAAGCAAGCTGGCCGCGCAGACGCCGGCAGAGCGAAACCGTTACGTCGATTTCCTCAGGGCCGTATCGATTCTCGTCGTCGTAACAGGGCATTGGCTGATTGCGACTGCGTACTACGTGGACGGCACGCTCACGCCGGGCCACCTGCTCAAGTCCGAGCCCGGCACGCAATGGCTGACATGGCTGTTCCAGGTCATGCCGATCTTCTTCATCGTCGGCGGCTACGCGAACGGCGTCTCGCTGGAGAGCGCACGCCGCAAAGGTGACGAATACGCGGTGTGGCTCGCAGCGCGTCTCAACAGGCTCGTCGCACCATTGCTGGTGCTGCTGATCGCCTGGAGCGTGATTGCCCTGGTCATGTATGCGGTCGACGTTCGGTTGGCTGTCATCCAGTTCACATCGAAAGCGGCGCTGATTCCCACGTGGTTTCTCGCCATCTACATCATGCTGGTGATACTTGCACCGGCGGCTTACCGCGCGTGGCAGCGGTACGGGTTTGCGTCGTTCTGGGCCTTCGTCGCTCTGGCGGTAGTGACCGACGCCGCTTACTTTGCGGCAGATCTGCGCTGGTTGGGCTGGACCAACTATTTCTGGGTCTGGCTCGCGGTTCACCAGCTGGGTTTCGCCTGGCGCGACGGACGGCTGCCGAGCCCGGCACTGCTGCTGGCTTGCTCGGCGGCCGGTTTCATCGCCCTGTACCTGCTGATCAGCAAAGGCCCGTATCCACTGGCGATGGTCGGCTCGCCCGACGAAGGGCTGAGCAACACGCTGCCTCCCAAGATTACGCTGATCGCGCTGGGGATATTTCAATTCGGCCTGTTACTTGCGCTGGAGAGCCCGATGCGGCGCGCGCTCGAGAGCCTGCGCCTGTGGACGGCAACGGTGCTTATCAACAGCATGATCATGACGCTTTATCTCTGGCACATCACCGTGATGGTGCTGCTCGGCTCGGTTCTCTACTTTGCGAACGGCTTCGGCTTCGGCATCGAGCCGGGCACTCCCGCGTGGTGGTGGACGCGGCCGGTCTGGATCGGCGTGTTGCTGCTGCTCCTGTTTCCCGCTGCGCTGGCGTTATCGCCGCTCGAGCGACGGGGGCGCAGCCCCGATGCGAAGATTCCCCCGGCCGCAAGACAGATTGCCGGCGCGATCCTGCTGTGTCTCGGTATATCGATGTTGGCTGTCTTCGGTTATGGCGGCGGGGTCTTTGCGGGCCAGGATATTGTTTCGTTTGCGCTCGTGGTTGTCGGCGCGGAACTCAGCGGACTGTTGCCGCGATTGGTTCGAAAGGGGACATAGCAGTGAACATCGATTTCTGGTTCGAGTTCGGCAGCACGTATTCCTACCCCGCGGCAATGCGCGTGGAGAGGCTCGCCTCGCATCACGGGATCGGCGTCAACTGGCGTCCGTTCCTGCTCGGCGCGGTCTTTCGCGAACAGGGACTGGCGGATTCGC
>Ga0209536_100005193_pt1 | contig 20340 bp, 20 predicted proteins | sample DeeMarSeWOR28_12_FD_187461 | JGI IMG/M metagenome (GOLD analysis project Ga0209536, IMG submission 187461) | Marine sediment microbial communities from White Oak River estuary, North Carolina - WOR-2-8_12 (SPAdes) (version 2) | ecosystem: Environmental > Aquatic > Marine > Intertidal zone >...
CTGCGGACCTTTTTTGGTAACACGGATCATCATCTTTTAAAACAAATTTTTGACCTGCTTCACGATACCTTGGGTCGCCATGTACCTGTAAAGCTTTCTTTTCAACGATTTCCTCGAGAAGATTCCGCCGACTCTTCTACTCCATGAACCAAAAAAGCTTCTATAGCATTTATAGAGTTCCTCTTGAACTTCTCGTATAGAAAGAGTTTCAGTTGGCATGACTGCATGAACCATGTCATAATTTGCCCAATTCCAATCCTGGATCCAGCCGTTCTGTTTTGCCTCTTCAAAGATGGCTGTTCCAGGAAACGGAGTAAGTATCGCAAAGATTGCCAAGTCAGGATTTAAATCCTTTACAAACTCTCTAAGGTCCGATATAGATTCAGCTGTGTCTTTTCGTTGCCCAATAATAAACATACCCTGAGAAAAAATATCGTTCTCTTTTAGAATTTTCACTGCTTTTTTCGCATCTTCTGGAGTCGTCTTCTTATGGAAAGATTGTAATATATTTGAGCTGTGGCTTTCTACTCCTAAAAGAACCCAGCGAAGCCCCGATTTTCGCAATTTTGGTAAAACTTCTGGATTATTTACAACGTCATCGCATCTAACCTGCATAAACCACATAATGTCATCTGAAATGCCCTTTTGTATCAACTCATCAGCTAAGTCGTTTGCACGTTTGCCTAGTCCATAATTGTCGTCAGTTAGCCACAGGAATTTGCTTCCAAACTGTTCGTAACAATACTCGAACTCATCTGCGATCCGTTTCGGAGTTTTTACTCTCCATTTGCTTGCCCAATGGTGCCATTGCGTACAAAAGATGCATTTGTGAGGACAACCTCTGGAGCCTTCAATTAGTGCATATCTTGTGTTGGAACCAGCCATACCCGTGAAATGGTACTTCTGAACCAGATTCTCAACAAAATCGTATCCAGGAAAAGGTAATTCGTCAAGGTTTTCGATCAAAGGTCGTGGAGAATTATGAACAATTGTTCCATTGTTTCTAAACGAGATTCCCTCTATTGTCGAAAAAGACCTTTTTTTGCTATAAGCTTCAACCAATTCTTCAAGAGTTTTCTCCCCTTCTCCCCGCACAATCACGTCAATTTCAGGGTACAAATTCATGCTTTCTTGAGCTAATACTGTAAAATGTTGTCCACCAGCAACTGTGAGAACATTCGGTTTCACTTTTTTAGCAATTTCTAATGTTCTTAAAGCAAGATATGTGTTGCATGTAGCAAGTGAGCTTGAGGCAACTATATCTGGATTAAAAGATTCGATCCGTTTTTCTAATTGTTGCCAGTTTAGCTCTTCTGCGTTGCAATCTATTACTTTGATGTCTGTGTTTTGGTTTCTCATTTTTAGATAAGCTGCGAGTTGAAGAATACCATAAGGAGGTGGTAGATATTCTCCCATAACGAACCAGTAATCCTTCGGAGGCTCCACAAAAAGCACTTTCAAGTGAAACACCTTAAATGTTAGTGGTTTGATGCATAACATTGATTACTTTTTCGCATGATCTATTTATCCAAAACACAGAATTTTAGATGATCCAACCAAAGAATAATCTATAAAGTTTGTGTTCAAGAATTGTTCGTCTTGTAGCTCTTCCAAAGATACGGAAATAGTTGTTACCCATAGCTTCAATCATATCACCTATATCGTATCGAGGAAATAAGCAAGAAGATATTATGAGTCTTCCCCATTCACCCCGTTCTAGTTCATGAAGCATTTTAGTTTCTTTGCTTGTTATAACCTCAAGATAGTATGTGTCATAGTTCGGAGAAACATAAGGTAAATCGTCAAGTTGCTGTGCAAATGCACCCTCAGTGGCACTATACATTTCAACTATAGGAACTTCGCCGAAATATTTCCTAAGAATAGGTCCATATTTGAACTGAATCTTTCTAACGCTAGTACAAACTAACACCTTAAATTTCCAAAGATCTTTAGGCTTTTTTTTATGTCTACGTTTAACATATTTAGCAAAAGAAAGTATAACCGGTGTTACGCCAATAGTAGCCACAACTGGCTGATCAATTGCCCTTTGGTAGACAAGTTCAAACCTCTTTTCCCAGTCTGATCTGGTGATTCCCGAGCCTAATGCATCTATTTCCTCCTGTTTGGGTAGAAGGCTAACCTGATTTAACATAGGATTGAGTTTCGCATAAGTTCCGGAGCTATATCCATACGTGATTTTTTTTCCATTAGAATCTATAGTTGTTACTGCTGAAGGAAAATTAAGGTTCAGTATCTTTCCTGAAAGTACATCCATGTTGTTCTTTCTAAGAGCAAAGTTCGTAATTGCTCGTGCTCCACACCAGAAAATCTGTTCAATATGAGTTTTTGTAACTGGAAGAACTTTAGATTTACCTGTCGAACCTCTGGTCATCACCCAGCATAATGGTGTCTCAGGAAGGATTGTAGAGTACTTGCCTGTTTTCACTTCTTCAAGATATGGCCGCAGACTTGAGTAGTTGATTGTAGGAAAATTTGTACGAAACATTTGTCCATCTCTGATTTTGTTGACAAATTGCTTTTTTCCGTAATCTGTTTTAGCATATCCTTCAAGCAGTTTTTCTAAAATTTGCTGTTGGGCCTCAGCTGGGTTCTTTAAGGATTCATGCCATGGCTTAACAATCTGTTTAAGGATGTCTACTTCATTCATGGTAGAACATCGACCAGAATGGAATGTTTGTGAGTTTTTTCTGAGATAATTGTTTGATGTTTGTCTAGGGTTTTGGGTTTCTTCCTTTAGCTGTGATTGAGCCTATTAAAACTCCCAGTATGACTATTGCCCCAATTATGATTAGGACAAAGGGAAAGATTGAACGAAACGTAAAAACTCCGATTATTGATAGATAAAACATAACGCCAATTAATATCATTATTATTCCGCCGACCAGAGGAGCTAGAATTCCGTATTGCTGCTTCTCATATTTCTCTTGGTGCTCCCCTTTCTCCATCTTTTCCTGCTTTTCATTCTTCTCTTGTTTCTCCTGCTTCTCAGCCTTTTCGCCTCTATAACGTTCAGGCGTCATAAGCGGTTTACCTGCTTCACCTTTTAATGTAGCACCGCATTGTGGACAAAACGTCATTTCCTCTTTAACTTCTGAGCCACACTTTTGACAATATGGCATATAATTCACCTTTTAATTCTCTATTATCTGAGTGCTAAGTATTTAAAATATACACTCCAACTAATCACTGGGAAATATTATAAGCTCTTACCCCGAGAATGTATATGTTGAGGCAAACAATTTGAAGGAAACCAAGAAACCTATCCAGATGGGAGGAGAAGCAATATTCACCGCCATTTCAGTTGGGTTCTTTTTTGTTCTTGTTGGATTCCTGCTTGTAACTACTCCAAACTTATTTGATAACACTATAGATTTCCTTAAAAGTTTTGAACTAGCAGACGTTCCAAACACCGACATCATTTTTCCTGCACCTGCGTCCCCAAGCAGTCACACAGTGTTCTATCAAGCTATATCACAATTCAGTTTTGCTTTAGCGGCATTTCAAATTATAATGTTGGTGCTACGATTTATTACCCAATCACCTTGGGGAAAAAGAGCAGAAACCATGGGAAACTTAGTTTTCTGGTTGGGTGCAGGTATTATTGTTGAAAATTTTCTCTTACAAACAACACAATGGTTCGTATTCTGGTCCCTATTACTCATAATCATAGGTGTTTCTATGGTAGCAAGAGCCATTGTCTTGGCAGCAAAACAACTTTAGCTGTTTGTTAACGCTCAGCTATTCTTCAAACGAATAACAAAAGGTTAGTTATATTTGTGGATAAATCTGGACTGTAATCTGTTTATTATGTTCCATTTATATTAAAGAATTAAAAAAAGGAAAAGGGGGAAGTTTTTTTTGAATTTGTTTTATGTCATTTTAGTGAGATCGTCGTTGAGCCAAGGATAAAGTGCCTTTAGTTTCTTCATTGCTTCATTGACTTTCTCTTGGGGGTACTCGAATGGAAGCATCTTTCCGCTGTTGTAATCGTCGTAACCTTTCATGTCAAAGTGACCGTGACCACACAACAGAAACAGTATAGTTTTCTCTTCGCCTGTTTCTTTACACTTGAGAGCTTCATCAATTGCAGCCTTTATAGCATGTGACGGCTCAGGAGCCGGAATTATTCCCTCAGTTTGCGTGAACAGCTTCGCAGCATCAAATATTTCAATCTGGTTGTATGCTCTAGATTTTATAACGCCTTCCTCTTTTAGAAGACTGACAGTCGGGGCCATTCCGTGGTAACGTAATCCTCCAGCGTGAATTGGTGGAGGTATGAATGTATGACCTACTGTGTGCATTTTAACCAAAGGTATGATTTTCGCTGTATCTCCGTGATCGTAGGTGTAGTATCCTTTTGTGACTTTAGGAACTGCTGAAGACTCAACTGCTATAAACTCTGCCTCTTTCTGGGCTTTTCCTGAAACTTTATCATGGTAGTATGGCCAGTAGAGTCCTGAGAAACTGCTTCCGCCTCCAATACAGCCAATAATTTGGTCAGGATACTCGTCCACCATTGCTAATTGTTTCTGTGTTTCAAGCCCAATGACTGTTTGATGAAGCAGAACATGGTTGACAACGCTTCCTATAGTATATTTCACGTTATCTGTTGTGAGTGCTTCTTCAACTGCTTCGCTGATAGCTATTCCAAGACTACCTGTACTGTCTGGATCCGCTTCTCGAATAGCTCTTCCACTTTTTGTTCTATTTGTTGGGCTTGGAAAAACTTCGGCACCCCAAGTTTCCATCATAATCTTTCTGTAAGGCTTCTGATAGTAGCTTGCACTTACCATGTAAACAGTGGCGTCAATTCCAAACAACTGGGCGCTATATGATAAAGCGGAACCCCATTGTCCTGCCCCAGTTTCTGTTGTTACTCGTTCCAACCCCTCTTTCGCTGCATAATACGCTTGTGCAACTGCAGTGTTTGTTTTATGGCTTCCAGCAGGGCTAACCCCTTCGTACTTATAGTAGATTTTAGCGGGAGTCTTCAAGGCCTTTTCTAGACCCGTTGCTCTAAAAAGTGGGCTGGGTCTCCAAATTCGATATACTTCTCGAACTGGTTCTGGTATGTCTATCCATCGTTCTGTACTATACTCTTGTTTGAGACACTCAAGCGGAAACAGAGGCGGTGGTAGTTGAACTGGTTCCTTTGTTTCTGGATGAATCATAGGTGGTAGTGGCTTGGGAAGATCTGGTAAAATGTTGTACCATTGTTTTGGAATTTCTTCTTCGTCTAACAATATTTTTTTAGATGCCATGTATAATCACTTTCTTTATTGGATTTGAGAATTAACTTTTTTTACCATGAAGCATTTATATAAGCTTTGCCGTACAAAAAACAACCGAGTTGTAGATTTTATGTGGAGTCAAATCAAACAATATTTTAAAGATTTGCCCGCACAACAACGTGTTGCCCAACTCCTCTTTGAGCGGGGATTCCAAATCAACAAAGAGGGTAAAGTTGTTAGTGGCGAAATAGAGATACCGCACACCCAAATCGGAAAAGAAGTAGGTGTTGAACGCCGAGCAGTCGATAGCACAGTCCAAACAATATTGTCAAGATCTGAACTAAAGAACATCTACAAGAATCTTAGACAGGTGTGTTCGCTTCAGGAGGTTGCTCGAGAGTTCAACCTAAGCGTGATCGTTTTTGTTCCTGAAAATGCACATCAGAAAGGCATAATAGCGGACGTTACAAAAAAAGTGTCGGAATATGGATTAAGTATTAGGCAAGCTTTAGCAGAAGACCCAAGCACAAGTATCCATCCACATTTAACTTTGATTCTAGAGGGAGACATTCCCTCAGAACTGATAGGCGAAATACGAAGACTACCTGGAACCAGAAGTATTACAGTGTACTAGTTTCTTCTTTATCAAAATAAATTTTGATAGCAGAGTACATAATCCATGCTACGACAAGCTTGGAAATTGTTTCTGGAACTGCAATGCCGATATTGAATATGTCTAATGCGTAAAGCAACCATGAGAACATGACCACAAGAAATGTTGTAAAAGCAAAAGCTGATTTATTTTCTACCGTATAAACGATTGAGGTTATGCTCAGCATTACAAAGTGGGGTACAGCAACCGCGAAATGAATTGACCCATACGTCTCATTAAATGCTGCAATTAACTGAACCAAAAAACTTGAAACCAACAAACAGAAGCTACTATACTTAGCATGTTTTTTGAAAGCCGTTACCGCGTATACCATGAGAAGAAAACCAGAAAGCAGCAACCCAAGATTGAATATTGCTGCAGCGTCACTGGTTATTGCATGCCCAAGATCACTTAGGGCGTTTGTTTCCCAGTTGAACCATGGTGAAATAATAAGAGAAATTCCAATAGACACGTAAACTAGTAAGGGTCCGAATATTCCGAATAACGCATAGGCCCTTTCCTCCATGTCTAGATCACTCCGATAAAAAATAACTTTATCGACATTGATAACAGAGTTCCCTATGCGTAACTTCGAAACTGGACTTCCTCTGCGGTGGCTTCAGCAACTATCTTCTGTTCCAATTCTTTGAGGGTGCATTGACATCTAGAAACGTCAGCTACAATAATCCATTCAGCCGATTTTCCTCTCCGAAGAGTGCGTGATTCGCTCGATAATAAATCAACCCCCTGATCAGCAAGAATATTTGCCGCTTTTGCTAGAGCACCCGGGACATCTGAAAAAGTGATGCTTAATTCAACCAGTTTTGCATCGGGATCAGCGAATGGTGCGATTCGCAATTCTTTTTTGTCCAGATCAGCTATCAACATTACGTACATTCCTTCTGATAGCCTTATGGCTTCACGAATGGATGAGGGCATCGTTATTCTTCCGCGTGAATCAACTCTAACTATTTCGGTCATCCGCATGTTTTACGGTCTCCAATATTTCTTCTGGAAACCTTTATATAAGATGTGTGGAATATGGGTTTTAACCCACAAATTACCCACAGAGGACTAAAGGATGACAAGGAGGAATAACATTCACACGACTACACACCCCCAAAGGAACGCAAGATGTTCTACCTAATGAAGTCACACAATATCGCTACATAGAAAACCAACTAAAAGAAAATTTTGAATTATGGAATTACAATGAAGTTCGTTCACCAACCATCGAATTTGTAGAAACTCTATCTACAGGGGTTGGATCAGAACTTGTCGATACAATGTTCAAGTTCCAAGATTTTGACGGAAAACTTTTAGCACTAAGAGCAGAAATGACCGCACCTGTCGCTAGAATTGTAACAACCAGAATGCAATCTGCACCAGAACCGATTCGCCTATTCTATATCAACAACGTTTTCAGGTATAACCAATCATATCTAAAAAGAGAAAGAGAATTCTGTCAAGCAGGAGTTGAACTTATAGGTTGCAACACGCCAGAAGCGGACGGAGAAATATTGTCTCTTTTCATATCATCCCTCAAACAAATAGGCTTGAATGAAGTAAGAGTCGATTTAGGTCACGCTAGTCTACTTAAAGACCTGCTGAGTGTAGCTGGATTAGATGAACAACAAAAAGTTGCGATCCAAGGTTTACTAGCATGTAGAGACTCTGTAGGGTTAAAGAACTTCATGGAACAAAACAGTTTCCCATCAAACTTGAGAGATATCTTTCTTGAACTTTCAAGATGCAGAAGATTAACTGAATTATCGTCTGTTTCACTTAAAGGTTCAAAATATGACAAAGCAAACAATCAGCTAGAAAACCTTATTGAACTCCAGAAAACCCTGATGGACTATGAAATAGAAGACTTCGTTTTTTTCGATTTTTCCTTAACTAAGAAGATCGAATACTACACCGGAATGGTGTTCGAGGCCTCAGTTCCAAACTTAGGTCTTCCAATCGGTAGCGGCGGTAGATATGATAACTTCATCGAAAAATTTGGAAAACTTAAATTACCCGCAACCGGATTCGCATTGGAAATCGGGAAACTCCTTCAAGCCCTCACAGCACAGGGCTTCGAAATACCTAACACTAAAAAAACAAGAGTTATTGTGTCATCCAATTTCAGAAAAAGTGCAATGAATGTTGTTAAGACTCTTCGTGATGCAGGAGTTGCCACTTCGCTGGAAGTTACGGGAAGCACATTCGAAAAAACAATAGAGTATGCAAATATCACTGCTGCAGATTACGTTATTTCAGTTGGTATATCTCCAAAAGATCTTCTAACAATTTATTACATAAAAACAGGAGACTCAAAAAAATTAACCCTCAAAAATTTCTTGATAAATATCATGGAGCGGTCCTAAAATGAAAAAGATACGTATCGCAATACCAAACAAAGGGCGAATCAAGCAACCTTCACTAGATGCATTGGCCCGAGCAGAAATAACAGTTCTAGAAGAAGAAAGAACATACGTTTCCAAAACCTCTGACCCAAGATACGAGGCAATATTTGCTAGAGCCAATGATATACCCGTTTATGTTCACTATGGTGCTGTAGATTTAGGAATTACAGGACACGACCTAATTCTAGAAAGAGAAGCCGACGTTCTTGAGTTACTTGATCTAGGATTCGGAAAGGCGACTCTAATCGTTGCAGTGCCCGAAAAATCACCAATCACCACAGTAGCTGATGTTCCCACTTTGACTAGGGTAGCAACAGAATTTCCAAACATCACCAAGAAATACTTCGAAAGACTTGGAAAACAGGTAGAAGTTCTTGAGGTAAGCGGAACAGCTGAACTTGCGCCTAAACTGGGTTTGGCTCAAATGATCGTGGACATCACTTCAAGTGGCGAGACATTACGTAAAAACAAGCTTAGAATAATAGGGACCATTCTTAGCTCAACCAGCAGACTAGCTTGCAACAAAATCGCGTACAGAACATACGAGACAGAAATCACCGAACTGCAATCTAAACTGCAGGAAAGGGAATAAAAAATGAGAATAATTTCCTCCAAAGACTTTAGGAAAGAGGCCCTTAAGACGCTACTGAACCGAGGAAAAACTGATCTAACTGAGATAATTTCCACGGTTAGAATGATAATAGATGATGTCAAAAAAGAGGGCGATAAAGCCCTTATGAAATACACGGAGAGGTTCGATAAGATTCGCCTTAGCACTTCAAAACTAAGGGTATCTGAGAACGAAATCAAAGAAGCATACTCTAAGCTGGAAAAAAGTCAAGTCACCGCATTACAGAAAGCAGCAGATAACATCGCAACCTTTCATAAAAAACAGCTTAAAACCAAGTGGACCATGCAGCTTACTGAAGGAGTAACATTAGGTCAGATAACTCGACCTTTAGCATCTGTTGGAATTTACGCCCCGGGCGGAAAAGCGTCCTATCCATCCTCGGTACTCATGTGTGCAGTTCCAGCAAAGGTTGCAGGGGTCGAGAATGTAATTGTTTGTTCACCACCGGGTAAAAAAGGAGACGTTGATCCTTCCCTTCTTGTTGCTGCTGAAATTGCTGGAGTGAGTGAATTCTATAGAGTTGGTGGAGCACAGGCTATAGCTGCAATGGCATATGGAACAGGTACAATAAAGAAAGTGGATAAGATTGTTGGACCCGGAAATATATACGTTACAGCTGCAAAACTCGAAGTAAACAGAGACGTATCCATAGATATTCCAGCTGGACCAAGCGAAGTCCTAGTGATAGCAGACGATACAGCCAATCCCTCCTTCATCGCAGCTGATCTTCTTGCTCAAGCTGAACACGACCCACAAGCATGGGCGATTCTCCTAACCACATCTGAAACATTAGCATCAGCAGTAAAAGACCAAGTTTACACTCAGATGAAGTATCTCTCCAGAATAGACATCATCAAGTCTTCTCTGCAAACAGGGCTTATAGTAATAGTCCCAAACATCGAAGAAGCCATAGAATTATCAAACATGATAGCTCCTGAGCACCTGCAAATCCAAACGAAATCACCAGATTACGTATTCGGCAAGATTCGAAACGCTGGAGCAGTATTCTTGGGCAGCTATTCGCCAGTATCGTTTGGTGATTACTCTTCAGGATTGAATCATGTCCTTCCCACAGCGGGCTACGCAAAAACTTATTCCGGTCTCTCAAGTCTAGATTTCGTTAAGATAATGAATTTTCTTCAGTGCAACAAAGAAGGCTACAGGAACCTGAAAGAGACAACAGTTGCCATCGCAGAGATGGAGGGCTTCGATGCACACGCAAGGGCAGTATCAATAAGGGAGAATCAAGAAAAATGAAAATCAAAAAACTGGTTCAGAAGGAAGTCCTAGACCTTTCATCATACGAAGTCAAAACAATCATTGAGCAGAAACCTGACGAAAAAATCGTGAAGATGAACCTGAACGAAAACTTTGCCACACCAAGCAAACTAGTCAAAAAACTCTTGCTTGATGCATGCAGAAACATTGACGTTCGAGAGTATCCTCCCCCACGTGGAAGTTTAGCAATAAAATCAATCTCAGACTTTGTGGGCTTCAGCGAATCTGAAATTTCTGTGGCGAATGGTGCAGATGAAATCATGGATCTACTGATGAAAGTATTTATTCGAAGAGGCTCGAAGATCATCGTTGCTGAGCCAACTTTTCCAATGTACACCTTCTTCGCAGAACTGTATGGTGGTAAAAAAGTTGCGGTTATGTTAAAAAGAAATTTCAATTTAGATGTTGATGCAATATTAAAACGGGCAGACAAAGAAACGAAGCTTCTATTCGTTTGTTCTCCAAACAATCCCACAGGCAACCAATTTCAGGAATCAGACATCAAAAGGCTCCTTGAGGAATTCAATGGCATCGTTGTTGTAGATGAAGCCTACGTGGACTTCGCTTCCAGTTCGGTCATAAACTGGGTTAAAGATTACGATAATCTTGCTGTTTTGCGAAGCTTTTCGAAGGCCTTCGGTTTGGCTGGCCTTCGACTTGGTTATCTTGTTTCAAGCAGACATGTAGCCAAGTATGTGCAACGGGTAGTGGGGCCTTTCAACGTGAATTCAGTAACGCAACAAACAATAGTTTTGGCATTACAGAACTGGAGTTACTTCAATGAGCAGATAGACCTTGTTGTCAAGGAACGGGAGTGGCTAATGAATAAAATTAAGCAAATCAGTGGCGTAGAACCATATCCTTCAGACGCTAACTTTATCCTCTTCAAAGTAACCAAAGACAAACTCGACTCAACAACCTTAACTGATCGGATGGAAAATAAAAACGTCCTCGTGAAAGATAGAGGTCATTTGCCTCTTCTAGAAAATTGCATAAGGGTTACTGTTGGAACCAGAAAAATGAACAAAGCCTTCATTTCGGCCCTAAAAACGTCGTTAGAGGAATAGTGAGTATGTCTTATCGGGTGCTTAACAAAGAAAGGCCGATCTATTATAAGGAAGACTCTGAAGAGCCTCTTCGTAGGATAAGCAAGATAATATTTGATTTCGATGGTGTACTTGCTCAAACCAACAAGTCATATCGCCAGACCATAAGAAACGTGGTTGATTACTACTTTATAGAACTACTAATGCTTAGGGGCGAAAACGGAAAACTGGTTACCATGCAGGACATCCAAAAATTCAAGGACACTGGACTTTATAATAACGATTGGAAATTGTCGTATACCCTAATTGTCTATTATCTAAATCTTATACTACGGAAACTTGAACAAAAATCGCTCCTCCAAAACTTCACCAAACAGTTTAATGAAATCATATTTTCAGATGTCCAAAGTTTCATTCAACACTTGAAAAAGGTAGGTATCTTTCTCGAGCGCCACGGAATCAATTTGGATGATCTTGCAGATCAAAAAGACGATAAAATTGTTGGTTTAGATCTGTTTTTGGCTCAAGCCAGCCTCGATAAGCCAAAACCTATAGAAACATCTCTTGTGGGGGTTGACCCCGAGCTTGTAACCGACAAAGAGATGCTAGTTACCCGACTCATACCCTACGACCTTGAGAAGCCTGACCTGCTGAAACGGCTGTTCGAAGAATTCTACCTAGGCAAAGAATTGTTCAAAAAAGTCTATAACACAATACCATTCTTCAATTTTGATGCAAGCCTCATGGACATAGAGGAGTTTATCCCAACTAAAGAGACCTTGAACATGCTACGAAAAGAGTTTGGCACTTTTGGGATCTACTCCGGAAGACCCAGACCACAGGGCATGTACATATTAGAAAAATTCGGTTTTACAGATTACTTTGACGAAAAGGAATCTGTATTTCTTGGTGATCTGCTTAAATCTAAAACTGAAATGGAAAAACTTGGAAAACCAGATCCCACTCTCTTTATTGAGTTAATAAAAAAAACAGTAGAAAAGGGAACAGGCGTAATATATGTGGGGGACGGTATCGCAGACGCCAAACTTGTCGAAAAAGCAAAAACTAGAGGAATTGAAAATCTATTCTTTTTGGGGGTTATGTCCTCATCAGATGATTCAAATACGCTTTTTACTGAATACAGTAAACATGGAGCTAACGTCATAGTAACTGATGTGAATGATATTCCATACTTGTTTAGAAGTTTGAAAGGAAGTCTTTGAATTGAGAAACATAGAATGTACACGAAAAACAAAAGAAGTAGAAATAACTTTAGAGCTGGATGTTGATGGAAAAGGAGACTCAGATGTCCAAACGGGCATTATGTTTCTGGACCACATTCTAGTCACTTTGGCTAAACATGGTCTTTTTGATCTGAAAATCAAAGCAAAAGGAGATCTGAAGCACCACATAAGCGAGGACGTAGCCCTGGTCTTAGGTGAGGCCCTAAAAAAAACAACAAACAAGGGTATAGGAATAAAACGGTTCGGATCAGCATGTGTTCCAATGGACGAAGCTTTAGCAAGAGTCACAGTAGATCTAGGCGGAAGACCTTACTCAATTCGAAACCTTAGAATCATGCAAGCACAGATTGAAGACCTGAAAACAGAGGATATAGAACACTTCTTTGACTCTCTAGCCCAAGCCTCGAAAGCCAACATCCACATGAGTGTATTATACGGCAGCAACGAGCACCACAAAATTGAGGCTATAGTAAAAGCTTTGGCGCTGGCATTGAGGGAGGCATTATCAGTTGAACCAAGAATCGGAGATCGGATTCCAAGCGCAAAGGGGGTTCTGTAGAAATACCTCAAGTAGCTATTGTGAACTATGGTGTGGGAAACCTCAGAAGCATCAGTAAAGGCCTCGAAAAATCTGGAGCCCAAGTCCAAATCACTCACAACCACAATGATTTGCGCAATTCTGATGCAATAGTTCTTCCAGGCGTCGGCGCCTTTGCTCCCGCAGTTAAAAACATGGAACCAATAACCGATGTCTTAGCTGAAACAATGAACAACGGAAAGCCTATTCTTGGAATCTGCTTAGGACTCCAGCTTCTTTTCACACTAAGCAACGAAGGCGGATTGATAAAAGGATTAGACTTCATTGCAGGACAGGTGGTTAAGTTGCCTGAAACTATGAAAACACCTCAGATGGGTTGGAATACAATTGATTTCGCTATGTATCACCCACTACTAGACGGAGTTAAGGACCACTCCTACGTCTACTTTGTCCATTCGTACTATCCCCAACCCACAGACCCAGATGTTATAGTTACCACAACAGATTATGGACTCAGATTTCCTTCAATGATAGCAAAAAAGAATCTGTTCGCAACGCAGTTCCACCCAGAGAAAAGCAGCAAAACAGGATTAATGATGTTAAATAACTTTGTTAAGATCGTGAAGAGGTAATGTAGATGCTAGTAATTCCTGCAGTTGACATTTTGGGAGGAAAATGTGTTCGGCTTTTTCGAGGAGACCCAAATCGAAATAAAATATATTATGACGACCCTTTAGAAGCGGCTCAATTGCTTGAGAAGCAAGGAGCAGAACTAATCCATATAATTGACTTAGATGCAGCATTAGGCTCTGGACAGAACATCGAAGAAATTACAAGAATCTTAGATAATGTAAATGTCAAGGTGCAGATCGGTGGAGGAATTCGAAGCATCCAAAAAGCTGACGAGTTGCTGAAAATTGGCGTATATCGGATAATCTTTGGGACCGCAGCAGTAAAGAACCCTGGATTGGTTAAGGAAGCTGTCCGTTGTTTTGGGTCTGAAACCGTTGCAATTGCTATAGACGAGAAAGATGGCAAAGTAGCAGTTGACGGTTGGAAAAATAAATCTGATTTAGATTATTTAGAGCTTGCTAAGTCTTTTGAAAGCATGGATGTTGGTGCCTTAATCTTTACTCCAATCAACGTTGATGGAACCTTGAAAGGACCGCAGATAGAAAAAACTTTGAACCTGGTGGAAGCGGTGGAGGTTCCAGTTATTGCGTCGGGTGGAGTAGCTAAGCTTGAGGATTTGGTGTCGTTGACCAATACTGGTGTTGAAGGTATAATTATTGGCACTGCCATTTATGAGCGAAAGTTTACGATTAAAGAAGCTTTGGAGGCTGTAAATTTTGTTAGCTAAACGGATAGTGCCTTGTTTGGACGTAAAAGACGGGCAAGTAGTTAAAGGAGTACAATTCGTCAACCTGAAAGTAGAAGGTGACCCTGCAGAGCTTGCTGCAGATTATGCGGAGCAGGGCGCAGATGAGGTAGTTTTTCTGGACATAACTGCTTCTCATGAAAAAAGAGACACTACTTTGGAAGTTGTGAAGCGAACAGCTGACATGATCTCTATCCCCTTTACTGTGGGTGGCGGCATCAGAAATATCACTGACATACAGAATGCACTTTCTAGCGGAGCAGACAAAGTTTCTGTGAATACTGCAGCAGTGAATAAACCTACACTTATAGAAGAGTCTGCTGGGGTTTTTGGTAGCCAATGTATTGTTGTTGCAATAGATGCGAAAAGGGTTTACGTGAATGCTGATTTACCTAACAAGGTAGTTGTGGACACTTCTAAGGGAAAGTGCTGGTGGGAGGTATACCTTGAGGGTGGAAGATTGCCTACAGGAATAGATGCGTTGGTTTGGGCTAGAACGGTTAAAGAGTTGGGTGCAGGGGAACTATTGCCAACAAGTATGGACTGTGATGGAACACAGGACGGTTATGACCTAGAATTGACCCGGGCTATGAGTAGGGCAACAAATTTACCTATTATTGCTAGTGGAGGTGCTGGAAATCTTGAGCACATTTATAATGTATTAACCATTGGAGAAGCGGACGCTGCTTTGGCTGCTTCTATCTTTCATCGTTCTCAGTTTTCTGTGGGAGAAGTTAAGAGTTACCTATCCAAGAAAGGGGTGCCAATGCGTCTAGTCTAATGGAGAATGAAATGATGTTGAAGCTGAACAAAAAAGAAATTGACAATTTCGTGGTAAAAGTGAATTTTGCAAAGGGTGACGGTCTTGTTCCGGTTATTATTCAAGATGCGTCAAACAATCGTATTCTGATGCAGGCCTACATGAATGAAGAGGCTTTACGTTTGACTTTATCCAGTGGTAGGATGCATTTCTGGAGTAGAACTAAAGAAAGAATCTGGATGAAAGGTGAAGAATCTAAAAATTACTCTTTAGTTCAGAATGTTTTTTTGGACTGTGATGATGACGCGATGCTGTTTAAGGTTCAGCAGGTAGGAGTGGTATGTCACACTGGAGAAGAAACCTGTTTCTTTAAGTCTCTAACAGCAAACGACGAAAGAGTAGTTGATGCTAGGATGCTTGAAAGACTTTTTGAAATCATAAAAGAGCGAATTCGTAATCCAAGTGAGGCATCTTATGTCTCCCGTTTAACCTCTAAAGGTGAGGATGCTGTTCTCCAGAAAATAGGTGAAGAAGCAACAGAGCTTATTCTGGCAATAAAATCAGATAACTCCAAAGAAGCTACTTTGGAAGCCGCAGATTTGTTTTTCCATATTTTAGTGTCGTTTGCCCAAAAAGATTACGCCCTTAACAATATATTCGAAGAGCTGGATCAACGACATAAAAAGAAAACAAGAACTTTTCAGCAATAAATTACAAAACTCTTTTGGGACAAGTAAAATTTGTTGTTGGTTGAGTGAAATATGAGTTGGGAAAATACGCTAAACACTTATGGCGCACTTATTGACGAGAACCTAAAAATGTTTCTGGATAATGTAACCAAAGAAGCTTCTTCATATCATCCTTTTATCGGAAATGTTTATGGTGACCTTCGAGAGTTTGTCCTCCGAAAAGGTAAACGATTGGCTTCGTGCAGTACACTTCTCACATACAAGGGATATGCGGGTGAGATTGACGAGAAAATCTTGTGTGTCTGTATCGGTATCGAATTATATCGACACGCCATACTCGTTCATGATGATATGGTTGACTTGGATAACCAAAGAAGAGGTGGAAGCACATTGCACAATAAGTTTGTAAACAAATACAGTCCATACGACAATAGATTCGGAGACGGAACTGCTATCTTTGCAGGAAACATCGCATATGCACTGGCTTTCCGTAGTATAATAGATTCAGGTTTCCCACAGGAGACTATCAACAAGGTATTACGTTTAACCTCTGAGGGCTACAAAAACGTTAACGAGAGCCAAATCCTTGACCTGCTGTTTGAGCAGAAGGATGTATCTGTGAACGAGTGGGAGATTATGGCAAGCAAACGAGCAGCTACACTCTTTAAAGTCACTCTTCTTACAGGCGCGATCTTGGGTGGTGCCTCAGAAGTTGACTTGCAACTGCTAAACAAAGCAGCAGAGAACATGGGCTACTCCTTTGATATACAAGACGACATCATAGACAGTTTCGCCAAGAAAGAAGAATATGGACGATCAACATGCCTAGATATCTCAAAAAACAAGAAACCCCTGCATATAATCTACGCCCTAAAATCAGAAAATCTTAAAAAAGCTGAAGCCTTAAAATGTCTTCTCGGTAAACAATTTCTAAGTTATGGAGAAAAAGATCTAGCTAGACAACTGCTTAGGGAAAGTGGAGGACTAGATGCAGCAAAACAAGACTCAAAAAAACACGCACAACAAGCAAGAGAACTCATAATTCAAACATGTTTAGCAGAGGACGTTAAAGAATTCTTTAACAGCTTGATTCAATACATCGAACAAAGCCTAGATTGGTACAAGTAGAAAAATGGCGCCTTAAAGCTTTATATTTATGGTTTACATTCAAGGGTTTAATCTGGTGTCGTGGATGAGCGGTGACCGCGAAATTCAAGGCTAATTCTAACTTATCGTTGGCCCAAAAATATAACCCACTAGAGCTTGAAAATGAAGTTCGTGCATTTTGGGAAAAAAATAAAACACTTAAAACAATTTCAGAATATCGAGAAAAAAATAACAAAAAAACCTTAGGGTATGTTGAAGGACCCCCAACATTAAATGGAATCCCTCATGTTGGTCATGCCCGAGGTAGAGTCATAAAAGATTTCCACTTTCGCCTCAAAACTATGCAAAACTACGCGGTTTCATTCTGGGCAGGTTGGGACACACAAGGCTTGCCTGTAGAACTTGAAGTAGAAAAAACTTTGGGCGCAAAAAACAAAAAAGAACTTATTGAAAGGGTAGGCGAAGAACGATTTGTTGAAGAATGCAAGAAAAGCATCATGAAGTATCACCGCCTTTGGGTTGAAGCTGATACACTGCTTGGCATGTTCATAGACCATGACAAAGCATATTTCACCCATCAAGATCGCTACATCGAACGTGAATGGCAGTACCTTAGGCGAGCATGGGAACAGAACATGTTAGGAGAGGGACATTATGTTGTTGCTTATTGTCCCCATTGTCAAACATCCCTTAGCAACGCTGAAGTGGGCCTCGGATATAAAGAAGTAGAAGATCCATCTATGTACTTCAAGTTTAAAATATGTGGAAAAGAAAGCGATTTCTTCGTAGTTTGGACCACCATGCCCTTCACTCTAATTACTGATTTGATCATAGGTGTTAATCCAAACGAAGACTATTCTAGAGTAAAAGTAGGATCTGAAACATGGATTCTAGCGAAAGCCCGCGTTGAATCAATAATGCAAGAACTTGAAATAGACAACTTCAAAATTGACGAGACTTTGAAAGGAAAAGACCTTGTTGGCACAAAATATGATTACCCATTTAAAGACCTTATTCCCAAACAGGCAGAACTGGACCAGCACCCATTAGTCCACAGTGTTGTTGCTGAAGATTTTGTGGATGTAACCACTGCCACAGGTATAGTTCACCTTGCTCCAGCAAACGGGGAAGACGATTACGCAGCAGCACAAAAACGCGATTTACCAATGTTTGCGCCCTTCGATGAACAGGCATTGTTCTCAGAAGATGCAGGAAAATTCTCAGGTTATTTTGTCAGAAAAACAGATAGCATGGTTGTGGAGGAGCTAAAGGATAGGGGGTTATTACTAAAAATCGGCACAGTCAAGCATGAGTACCCAACCTGCTGGAGATCTCACCATAAACTTGTGTGGCTAGCACGCAGAGAATATTTTATTTGGACAAACAAAATAAACAACAAAGTAATGGAAGCCGCACAAAAAGTAAAATACTTCTACGACAGTCCAAAAAATAGATTTTTTTCATTCCTAAAAGAAGGAAAACCTTGGTGCATCTCCAGAGACCGCGTCTGGGGTTCACCCTTGCCCATATGGGTGTGTGAGAAATGTGGCGAAAAAACGTTGGTGGCAAGTAAAAAAGAACTTCGAGAAAAAGCTTTAGAACTTCCAAACCACGATTTTGAGCTTCACAAACCTTGGATTGATCGTATAGTCTTGAAATGCGACAAATGCGGTTGCAGAATGATCAGAGAATCCTTTGTTTTAGATGTCTGGCATAACAGCGGAGCTTCACCCTACGCCAGATTCACAGACCAGGAATTCAAGGAGTTGGTTCCAACCCACTTTCTAACTGAAGCAGTAGATCAGACCAGAGGTTGGGCAAACTCGCTCCTTCTTGAACACATCATATATACAGGTAAACCTGAAGCCCCATACCAAGAGTTCCTCTTTCAAGGTTTTGTTCTGGACGCAAAAGGTAGAAAAATGAGCAAGAGCCTTGGAAACGTGTTAGAAATAAATAAACTACTGCATGAACGCTCAGCAGACATTACACGTTTCTATTTTATGTGGAAATGCTCGCCAATTGATTCCATGAACTTTGATCCTAACGAACTTAAAGGGCGACCATACCAAGTCTTGAGTACTTTATATTATCTTCACAACTTTTTCATGCAGAATGCTAAATATGACAACTTTGATCCAAAAAAGCATACACTTCAATGGGCTATCAAAGAGGATGCTTTGAACCCACCTGACAGGTGGTTACTATCAAAACTCCAAGCATTAGTAAGAGAGTTTACGGTAATGGCAGAGAAATGCGAATTCAATTCCGCTTTATCTAAACTTGAAGATTTCATAGTTAACATTTTGAGCCGAGAATATGTACCAATGATTAGAAAAGACCTGTGGAGTGATGATCCAGAAACATTGAACCGTAGACTAGCTGTTTACTCAACCCTATGGTATTCGTTAAAAAAGTTGGTTCTCCTCAGTAATCCAGCTACACCATATATGAGTGAAGCATTATTTCAAACTGTCTATAAATTAATGGATGATTCCCTACCAGAAACAGTAAATCTGGAAAACTGGCCTACACCCGATAAAAACCTAGAAGACCTTTCTTTAGAAAAAGAATTCGAGATGCTACTACAGACTCTTCCTATCCTGTATTCTGCTCGACAGGATGCCCAACTCAAGCGACGCTGGCCACTTGCAAAAGCAGTAGTAATAGCGTCGAATAAGTTTCACAAAGCAATCCAGAAACTGGAACCATTGTTTCTTGAACTTGCAAATATAAAAATGGTTGAATATTTAGATGAACTTCCTGAAGTCGACACAAAAAAGTGGGCAGTGGCTTCTGAAGGCGAAATACATGTTCTGCTTGACAAGAATCGTGACAGTACTCTAGAAGGAGAAGGCCTAATGCGGGACTTAGCTCGCCGAGTTCAAGCGCTAAGGAAAGATTTAGGATTTTCGCCAACGGACATAGTTAATGCAGTTCACATTGCAGAGTTGGACCCAAATGACATACTGCTGCTTGAACCATACCTTGCAAAGATGGAGGAGCTTGTTCGCGCCAAAAAAGTTCATGTTCATGAGAAGCGGGTTGATTTAGGTACGGATTGGCACGAAAACAAGCTAGATAAAAAGAAAATATACGTTGTAGTACACTAAAAGCAAACGTTATTTTTCAAGAAATTTTCTTCACTTCATTAATCTGGAACTTTCTTTTCAAGAGTTACAAAAATATTCTCCCGAAAACTTAACCGTATTAGTTTGTAAACTTCGTTTATCAAAAACTTGAAAGGAATAAAAACTAAACTAGGTGAATTACAAGTGCTGGATAAAATCAAGTTTGGTGTATTTCTTCCATTCTATGCTTTTCGAAACGAAAAAAAATCACAATTATTTAATC
>Ga0209536_100005194_pt1 | contig 20339 bp, 16 predicted proteins | sample DeeMarSeWOR28_12_FD_187461 | JGI IMG/M metagenome (GOLD analysis project Ga0209536, IMG submission 187461) | Marine sediment microbial communities from White Oak River estuary, North Carolina - WOR-2-8_12 (SPAdes) (version 2) | ecosystem: Environmental > Aquatic > Marine > Intertidal zone >...
TTTCCACAACCATCATGTCGGCCGGCGGCGGCGGGATGTCCATACCCCGTATCTGGGATAAATCCAGCTTTTCTGAAAGCAGGTCCACCAGCTTCCGGGTGTCCAACGACCAGTTGCAAAACAGCCCGACGGTAAACGCAACCGGCACCCTATGTTCCTCTTTTGTCACTGGATGGCTTTGCATTTGGGCCACTGCCACCATCTGACAGGGTGTTCCGACAACGCCGATACGCTGATAGCCTTCCCTTACTGCCATATTCAAAGCCGATAAAGTGGGTGAGGCCATATATTTGGAAGTGGCGCATCCGGCAACATCCTCCCAGGCGGTCACCAGGCGTGCAACCGGTGTCAGCTCTCTGCGGTCTGTAAGGGCGGCGGAATCGATGAGTTTATTTTTCAGGGCAAAAGCCAGCAGGGCCGTTGCTGTGCCGCCGGCTTGAAATTTGGTCTTTGCCAATTTCTCTCCGGCGCGGGCGGCCAGCACTTTTTGGTAAGCTCCCAATGGGCTGCCGTCATAGGGCAGATTGCAAATTTGTTGCGAGAGCTCATCTAGGTTTACTTCAGCTTTAGGGCAGTAGGCGTAGCAGCGGCCCTGTTCCAGGGTACAGGGAAACAATTGTGCGGTCTTGCCTTTATAATTTTTAAAATAGGGGCATAGTTCAACGCAGGCACCGCAACCGATGCACAATTCTCTCTTATGGACATCCTCCATCAATTCGTTAGGGCCAAGTACTCGCGGCATATATACCTCCAGCATTTCAAATGACTGGCTTCAGGGATCAATTGGGCTCCGCAGCCAGATGATTTTTCAACTCCGATTCATTTAACGGTAACTACGGGGCACCGGGCTTCAAGGATCACATATTGTGCATTTGATCCAAAGACCAGTTTTTCGACCCTTGACTTTTTTTTGATGCCGACGAAAATTTCATCGATATCCTTTCTATCGGCAAACTGTATCAAATTTTCTCCGGGATTCCCGCGCTCTGTCAATATCTGGGTTTCACACAATACGCCCTCGCCGATAAAAAAGGTCCGTGCATCATTAAGATACCCTTCGACCGTTGCGATTTCTTCTAGTCGTCGCTCTATATCGCCTTCCAGGCAGGACACTACATAAACATTGGCACCGAAGGCTTTTGCATGCTGCCTTGCCACAGACAGCGCTTTTTTGCCAGCCGCCGAACCGTCGTAGGCGACCATCAAATTCATGGGTCATCTCCTTTATTCCGGTGTGTCTCGGTTACAGAACGCGCAAAAACGATATAGTGATTGTCAAAAAAACGTTCCGATCCGCAGAGGTTTTTAACTGCAATCCCCTATGCCGCCGTCCTTGTCATCGGTGCATTTTTATTAAAAGCGGTATAAATTTGCAATCCGTGACCAAATTACGATTGCCTTGAGCTGATTTGATATAATAATCCTATAAAATGATCAAGCGTTAACTGTTTGAGGATATCAGGGTGTTTTCACCAATGCCGGTACCGCGATGGGTGCATCCCCTCGATCATGATTTGCCGCCCGCCCGGGGGCAATCCCCTGCGGGTGGCAACAAATGATACCACGCTTTCTAAACGCCCCCCAAAATTTCGATATCTGTGCAAACAGGCAGCGTCATCCAGCGGCTGCGTGGCGATTCGTCACCCGGGGCTAGCCGGGACTGTATCTGAGCGGGCATGCTGCCGTTGTCGAAGGTTGCGTATATATTGTTGCGGCCCGCAGGGGAATGCGCCTGGGCGGGCGGCGCATAAATTAAAAACATACCGACCGCTCAACTATTTCTTGAACAGAGGCCTTAACCGGCATATAGTCGCAAGATAATTTTCACGATGCGCTCTGTTCCGCGCTGAAATCAACGATGGGATCTTCAAGCCCGAATGCTTTACTGCATTCGCACAATAATCAAGGAGTGCCGGAGGATGAATCAACGTTTACAGGAGTCGCTAAAATCGATTTTTAAACCCCAGACCGTGGCCATTGTCGGTGCCAGCAACAACCCCAAACGCTGGGGGTATCACACACTGAGGAATATGATCGAAGCTGAGTTTCATCATGGCCTCTTTCCGGTCAATCCCAACGAAAAAGAAGTGCAGGGGATCCCCTGCTACCCCAGCATCGCCCGGATACCGGCCGAGGTTGACCTGGCGGTGATTGTGGTCAACACAACCCAGGTTGCGGAAGTGATCGCACAGTGTATCGAAAAAAAAATCAGGGGCGGCATCGTCATCACGGCCGGTTTCGCCGAGATCGGTCAAAAAGGCGCCCGGCTGCAGGAGAAGGTTGCCCGTGACGCCCAAAAAGCGGGATTTTATTTTTTAGGGCCCAACTGCTGGGGGATCTGGAGCTCGGAGGGCAACGTCAATACCCTTTTTAATAAAAGCATGCAGCCACCCAAGGGATCGGTAGCCTTCGTTTCCCAGAGCGGAACCCTGGGAGAGTATTTTTTCAACGGCACTCAGAAATATGGATTCGGGGTCAGCAAATTTGTCGGGTGTGGCAATCAGGCTTGCATTGCGCTGACCGATGTGCTGGCGTATCTGGGCGATGAACCCGAGACCCGTGTCATTACCGCCTACATTGAGGACGTGGGCGATGGACGCCGTTTTTTCGAAGTTGCCCGCCAAATCACACTGAAAAAACCCCTGCTGGTCTTTAAAGCCGGATCGACTCCTGAAGCGGCCCGGGCCGCCAAGTCCCACACAGCGGCCATGGCCGGCAACGACGCCGTTTTCGAGGCGGTCTGCCGCCAGGCCGGCATCCTGCGGTGCAGCGATTTTATGGACATGTTTGCGATAGCCGGAGCATTATGTTACCAACCAATTCCCCGGGGCAATCGCGTTGCCGTGATTTCACCCGGAGGCGGTTTCTGTGTAACGGCGGCCGAAGCATGCTCCAGGCTGGGGCTCGCGTTGCCGCAGATGACAGCCGAGGCCCAGGATAAATTGCGGGCCGAAATGAACCCCTTTGCACCGCCGCCGGTCAATCCTATTGACGCCATCGGTCGCAAGGGCAGTTCGGCCTACCTAAATATTATCGAAATCGTCGCCGCTCAGGAATATATTGACGGTATTATTATAACACCCCGCCTGAATCAACTCGATCGCAGCAGAAGTCCGCAGGCCATGATCCGCAATATTGAACTTGCCGAAGCCACCGCCGCGGTATCTGAAAAATATAATAAACCCCTGATCTGTGCCAGCGAACATGAACTGCAGGGACCCATTTTTGAAATATACAAGCGCCGGCATATCCCCTTTCTCGACAATCCCTTTGATTGCGCCAAGGTGATGGCCGGAATGGTTCAGTACGGAGCTTACAGGAACAAAAAGCATTGCGAAGGAACTGAAGTTAACCTATTATAGGGTATCCATTTCTCAGCGAATGATAAAGGAATATCAAAATGAACAGCGAGACGACGTCTTCCGAAACCCAGACTGCTGATGAAGTTAAGATATTGCTGGTGGATGACAATACCACCAACCTGCAGCTGCTGCACGAAACATTGGACGGTCTTGGCTATAACCTGCTGATCGCCAAGAATGGCAAGAGTGCCCTAAATATCGCTCAGAAAGCGCTCCCCTCGCTGATTCTGCTGGATATCATGATGCCGGAAATGGACGGGTATGAGGTTTTTAAAAGGCTCAGCGCCGACGAAAAGACCCGGCGAATACCGGTGATTTTTATCACCGCATTATCGGATGACGAAGACGAGGCCAAGGGTCTGGGATTGGGAGCGGTGGATTATATCACCAAGCCGATCAACCCGGAGCTTGTCCGGGCGCGTGTCCGCAATCATCTGGAATTAAAACGCCATCAGGATAATTTGGAAAGGCTGGTGAAGGAACGCACCAAAAGATTGGCCCTGACTCAGGCCGTTACCATCGAAAGCCTGGCAACACTGGCAGAGTACCGGGATCCGGAGACCGGCGGGCATATCAAACGAACCCAGAATTATGTGAAAGCCCTGGCCCTTCATCTTAAAGGGCATCCCCGGTTTCGGGATGTATTATCCGATGAAAACATCGAGCTCTTGTATCTGTCAGCCCCCCTGCATGATATGGGCAAAGTCGGTGTGCCGGATAATATTCTGCTGAAAGCCGGCAAGTTGACCGATGAAGAATTTGAAGAAATGAAGAAGCACACAACCTACGGCCACGACGCCCTGCGGATCACCGAGCAAAAATTGGGCGGAGATACATTTTTGAGCCATGCCCGCGAGATTGCCTACTCGCACCAGGAAAAATGGGATGGCTCCGGCTACCCACGGGGATTAAAAGGTGATGAAATTCCGATTTCCGGTCGTCTGATGGCATTGGCCGATGTTTATGACGCCCTGATCAGCAAACGTGTTTATAAGCCGCCGTTTTCCCATGAGGATGCCGTAAAAATTATTCAGGAAGGCAAAAGCAGACATTTTGATCCCGATGTCGTGGATGCTTTTGTCGCGTTGGAGAATACCTTTCGCAATATTGCGCTGACCTATGCTGATTTCGATGAGGAACGGCAGATGCTTGGCGCTGATCAAGCGCCTCATGCCGCCGAAGGCAAGGCGATTGAAAAAATCCTGCTGGCTGAGGATAATGAAATAAACCTGGAAATTATGCAGAGTCAGTTGACATCGCTGGGATACCGGGTGGATACGGCAGCCAACGGCAAGGAGGCACTGGCGAAGTTTCAAAAGCAGCCCTATGATGTTGTTTTGACCGATATCGAGATGCCGGAAATGAGCGGTTATGAACTGGCCGCATCTATACGGGAGCTTGAGAAAAATACAGGCAATGCCGTCCCCATCTTTGCCATCACGGCCAGCGATTTTGATTTGACCGATGGCCGTGCAAAATCTAAGGGCTTCAACGGCTATATGCTCAAGCCGCTGCAGGTCGAGATATTGCAGAAGAAACTGGCCGGCATTGCCGGTAACATACCTGACAAAACCCGGTCCTTGCCCTCCGGGCAAGAAGAGTAGAATTTGCCATTTGATCTTTACCGCTTGTCATAATAGTGTTCCGATAAAAGGATGGCGGCAGAAGTGATTGTAAGCAAAAAAGCCTCCCTCCAATCACAGCGTCTTTTTGACAATAACTATAAAATACAATGTTCATCGACAGCCAAATTTTTTGATAAGGAGACAACGAATGAAAAAGATTATTGCAGTTATGCTTGTAACCCTGCTGGCATTGACGGCGGTCAACATCGCAACGGCCGGATCCATAATGGATCGCATCCTCAAAAAAGGGGAACTGGTCGTGGGGATCACCGGAACCCAGCCACCCCTCAACGCCACTGCCAAAGATGGCAAAATCATCGGACTTGATGCGGATATCGCCAATTTGATCGCCACAAACATGGGTGTCAAAATAAAATTCGCGACCATGCCTTTTGCGAAGCTGCTTCCGGCGCTGGAATCCGGTAAAGTCGACCTGATTGTGTCCAGCATGACGATGACTCTTGAGCGCAACCTCAAAGTCGCGTTTGTCGGCCCCTATTATATCTCCGGCAAGGGCATTCTGACCAAAGCTGAAAACATCGCCGCCTTGCAGGATTCCGAAGGACTGAATCGTTCGGAGTTTAAGGTGGGGGCTCTGGAAAAATCGACCAGCCAGCAGTTTGTCGAAAAATCCTCTCCCAAAGCTCAGCTGGTGACCACCAAGTCCTATGATGAGGCCCTTGAAATGCTTCTCAGCGATAAGATTGATGCTTTAATCGCCGACTATCCGTTCTGTGCTTTCAGCGCCTTTCGGTACAAAGAAAAAGGACTTGTGGCCGGACAATCGAAACTTACCTTTGAACCCCTGGGGATTGCCGTGGCTGAGGATACCCTTCTGATCAATTGGTTGCGGAATTTTATGATCATGCTGGAAGGCAGCGGCCAGCTGAAGATATTGAATCAGCGCTGGTTTCAAGACGCTTCCTGGATCAAAGCGCTTGACTAAGCTGGCGCAAACATCTTTGGGGTAATAGCAGCATAATTCTTACATGCAGAACGCCACTTTACCAAAAAAAGATTGGCTGTCGCACCTGGTGGCCAAAACTCTATTGGGCCCTCTGCCTTTGCTCCTGCTGCTTTTGGCGCTGGCTGGCGGCATTCTTGCCCTGCTGATCACCCCCCGTGAAGAAGAGCCTCAGATTATCGTGCCGCTGGCTGATGTGTTCGTTGCGGCACCCGGCTTGAGCGCCGAGCAGGTTGAACGCCAGATTGCCGCACCCCTTGAAAAACTGCTTTATCAAATCGATGGCGTTGAATACGTATATTCCATGTCCAGCTCCGAGCAATGTGTGGTCACCGTTCGTTTTTTTGTCGGTGAGGATCGGGTGGATTCGCTGGTCAAGATCTACAATAAGCTCTATTCCGAGACGGATCGCATCCCGGAGGCCGTAAAATCCTGGGTCATCAAACCCGTTGAAATCGATGACGTGCCGATTGTGGTCGCAATTTTGTGGAGCGAGAATCCTGTGCTAACCAGTGATCACGAACTAAGGCGCCTGGCAGAGGAAATCGAGCACGATCTGCAATCCATAGAAAATACCAACAAACTGGAGGTTACCGGGGGGCGTCCGAGACACATTCGGGTCGAGCTGGATCCCAATGCACTGGCGGCGCGAAACACAGTCCCCCTGGAGGTCGCCTGGGCCATCGATGTGTCCAACAAACTGCTGCCTGCCGGTGAATTGCAGGTTCTGGATCAAAATATCGTTGTCGAGGCCGGTGATCACATCAAGGATGCAGAAGCCCTTCGCAGACTGGTGATCAATGTCGTCGATGGGGTGCCCGTTTATCTGGGTGATGTGGCGCGTGTCATCGACGGCCCGGCCGAGCCGATCAGCTACACCTGGATCGGGTTCGGTCCGGCTTCCGACCATTTACAAAAATATCCCGATGTTTATCCGGCTGTGGCGTTATCCGTCGCCAAGAAGAAAGGCGCCAACGCGGTCTGGGTAGCCGATGAAGTGACGGATTACTTTGCCCGGCTCAAAAGCGACATTTTTCCCCCGGAAGTCAACTACCGCATTATTCGAAATTACGGCCAGACGGCCAACGAAAAAATCAATAATCTGGTTTCCAGCCTGCTTGTGGCTGTTCTGACGGTAACCATATTCATCGGTATTTTTCTGGGCTGGCGGGCTGCGCTGGTCGTCGGTCTGGCGGTGCCGATCTGTTACGGCATCACCCTGGTTCTGGACTGGTTTGCCGGGTACACCATTAACCGGGTAACCCTTTTTGCCCTCATCCTGGCTCTGGGCCTGCTGGTGGATGATCCCATCACCGGTGTGGATAACATCGAACGCTATTTGCGAATGGGCCGGCGCTCGCGGATCCAGAGCGTGATTGCGGCCATGGGAGAGATTCGCGGTGCCCTGGTGATGTCCACGATCGCCATTATCCTGTCCTTTGCCCCTCTGTATTTTATCACCGGCATGATGGGTCCTTACATGGCACCGATGGCATTCAACGTTCCGGTGAGTGTTACCGCCAGCACGGTGGTTGCATTTCTGATAACCCCCTGGCTGGCTTACAAGCTCTGCAAGCCGGCGCCGTTGCCCGAGAATTACCAGATTTCCAAAACAGGATTATACCGTATCTATGCAGCATTGTTGAAACCGCTCTTGAATACGCGCCTGAATTCCTGGATATTCCTTGCCATCGTCATGCTGCTGTTTTTTGCTGCCCTGATACTGCCTGTCCTGCGCCTGGTTCCACTTAAGCTGTTACCTTTTGATAACAAGGACGAGTTTCAGATTGTTGTCGACATGCCCGAGGGAACGACCCTGGAGCGCACCCAGTCCGTTGTTGCGGACCTGGGCAGGTATCTAAGCACGGTACCGGAGGTCATCGATTATACGGCATTTGTCGGCGTACCCTCACCGATGGATTTCAACGGCATGGTTCGGCATTATTACCTGCGTCAGGGTGCCCATTATGCCGATATTCGGATAACCCTGGCTGAACGAAAGCGCAGAGCCCAGCAGTCTCACGCCATTGTGTTGCGCATTCGCCGGGAACTGGAAGCGATTGCTTCTGTCCGCAACGCCCGGATTAAGCTGGTTGAAATTCCCCCAGGTCCGCCGGTGATCTCAACGGTAGCCATAGAGCTCTATGGCGGCAAGGCGACACCTTACAGCGCACTGCAGGCTGCAGCCGAGTTGCTGGAGGAACGTCTCAAAAAGGAACCGCTGGTGGTTGATGTGGATACCTCGGTCGGGGATGATCAGAAAAAGATTATATTTACACCCGACAGGGAAAAGGCGGCCTTATCCGGAATAGCAACCGAAGATATCGCCGCCACCGTGCGCCTTGCCAATCATGGCCTTATCTCCGGATACATGCAGATCCCCAGCGAGGTCAACCCGCTGCCGGTGGTGTTACGGCTTCCATTTGATCTTCGCAGCGCTCCCCATGCGCTCTCATCCCTGCGCGTCAAAGGAAGGCCGGGAATTGCCAAAGTTCGTGAAAAATCCGGTCTGATCGATGCCCCCCAGCCGATCGTCCCCCTGGCCGAAGTTGGTGATACCCAATGGTGCCTGCAGGACAAGGTCATTTACCACAAGAACCTCAGGCGTGTTGCCTATGTATTTGCCGAGATCGCCGGCCGAACCCCGGCTGAAATCGTGTTGGATGTAAGCAGTGACATGAACAAAGACTACCGAAACGGCAGGCCTGCGTCCCTGTCTCAGCGAACATATTTTAAACCCGGCGGCGGATTGTCCTGGGCGCTGACCGATGATATCCAGGTAGTTTGGAATGGGGAAGGCGAGTGGCAGATTTCGTTGCGGGTCTTTCGAGACCTGGGGATCGCCTTCGCGGCGGCCTTGCTGGGTATCTTTCTGGTGTTGCGTATACAGACCGGTTTGTCTGCAATCACCGGCATCATCATGCTGGCTATACCGCTTTCGATTATAGGGATTATGCCCGGATTTTGGTTGCTCAATCAAATCGGAGATCGTGTGATCGATGGATATCCCAACCCGATTTTATTCACGGCCACGGCCATGATCGGCATGATTGCGCTGGCAGGGATCGTGGTGCGTAATTCATTGATTTTGGTAGAATTTATCCATATGGCGCTGCGTGAGGGCAATACGCTGACCGAAGCGCTGCTGCAGGCGGGTGCTGTTCGCATGCGTCCTATTTTCCTTACAGCGGGAACGACATTGCTTGGCAATCTTGTGATTACACTTGATCCGATCTTCAGTGGGTTGGCCTGGGCGATCATTTTTGGCATCGCCGCCGCAACCATGTTTACGCTTTTCGTAATTCCGGTCATCTACAAGCTGGTGTACGTCAACAAACCGGGACACGGTTTGCCTCAGAGGAGGAATGACGAACTTTGAAAACCGCATTCAAAATAATAGGAAGCATCTCGGCACTGGTGCTGCTGGGTGGTGTCATGGCTTACCTGGCAGGCGTCTTCGAGCCCAAAATTTCGCCTGATTTCAGTGGTGTTATACCTTCCGGTGATACCGGCCAAAGCTTCAAAACCGAACTCGTATCCGAGCCTCTCATCGAGCAGGCTGCCGGAACTTTGCGGGCAAAGATCGAAACGGTGATTTCTCCGGTGATAACGGCCACGGTTTCATCGATCAACGTCTGGCCCGGTGAAGAGGTCGCTCAGGGAGATGTCCTCGTCGAGCTCGATTCGCGAGAATTGCAGGCACGGGTTGATCAGGCTCACCAGACCGTTGTTGCCGCTCAGGCCAGGTTGACGCAGACAGAAAAGGAATCCGAGCGGATCCAGCGAATCTATAAGACCGATCCAGGTGCGGTTTCCGGGGCCGAGTTGGATCGAATTCAAACAGCCTTGCGCACGGCGCGGGCAGAGCTTTTGCAGTTCAAACGCTCAGAAGAGCAGGCCAGAACCGCGCTGAGTTACAGCATACTGACCGCTCCGATAGCCGGACGCATCGTGGAGCGCTATGCCGATCCCGGAGACACCGCCCGGCAGGGAGAGCCGCTGCTTCGCATGTATGATCCGGATACCCTGCGGCTCGAAGCCAGTGTACGCGAATCGGTGGCATCAAAGCTCCAAAAGGGTCAGGAACTATCGGCTAAAATCGATGCCGTCAATAAACACTACCCCGTCAAGGTCGACGAAATCGTGCCCTCTGCCGATCCCGGTTCGCGCTCATTTACGGTGAAAGCCGGTCTGAAAGGCGGATCCGGCCTCTATCCGGGGATGTTCGGGAGATTGTTCATCCCCATTGGGCAAAGAAAGAAGATCTACATACCCGCCGGCGCCGTTACCCATGTGGGCCAGCTTGATTTTGTCATCGTGAAGACCGGCCAGGAAACCGTGCGCCGCTATGTGCGTCTGGGCGAAATGGGGCCAGAGGGTCGCGTTGAAGTCATCAGCGGATTGGCCCCCGGAGAAGAAATTCTAAGCGGCGGCCACTGATAAGGGCCGATGATCTGCAGGGTCAAACACATAGATGCTAAGCTATTTCTCCATTGAAGGACTGATGAATGCTTCTCCAAAAAATGAACATCGCGCCCACCATAGCCCGTGAACATCTGCCCGCCTTGGAATCGCCCTTTCAAAAGGTCCAGGTACGACTGAGTATGTACACCCCAAATCCTACGATGACGGTGCCCGAGACACGATTGACCCATCGCAGATGCACGGAAGTGAATTTTTGGCGAAACAGGCCGCTAAAACCGCTCAAAATAAACCACCATGCGGTCGAGCCCAAAAAGACCCCGCCTACCAGACTGGCTGCTGAAAAATAATCACCCCGCGTATTTCCCAGGCCAAAACCGGCGAATATGGCTGCAAACGAGAAAATGGTCATCGGATTGGTCAGGGTTAGAAAAAAAATGGATAGGTAGGCCTGCCGTCGACCCGATGCGCGGGAATTATTATCGGAAGCTGCGGGAACGGTGCGAAAAGCCCTTATCCCCAGATAACACAGATAAATGCCTCCCAAAAGGCTGAACCACACCCTCTGGTCGGCCATAAAGCTTAACGCGGCTGTCAGCGAAAAAGCTGCAATCAGACCATAACAGGCATCAGCCGTAGCAGCGCCCAGACCCGAGACAAATCCGAAAACAACCCCCCGGTTTAAGGTTCGCTGTACACACATGACACCAATAGGGCCCACTGGAGCGGCAATCGCAAATCCGATTACCAAACCGCGCACAAAAAAACCAGGTTGCATAGCTAAATCAAAAATAGCGGTTCTCAACATTTCTCAAGGAAACCAAAGATTGGAGGAAACTAAAGATTGGTCGTTTTTGGCATGTTGTTGATCATTTCTTTTAACTTTATCGAAAAGTCTTTCGGGACGGGTTTGTTTCCGGCTTCTTTGCAAAATTCGACGGTTCGTTTAAGCGTCTGCAGGCATGAATGGCAGGAGACGCAGTCATTGACGTGTTTTTCGATTTCCCTGCAGGTTAGTTCATCCAGTTCGTTGTCAAGATATTCGGAAAGTTTTTTAAACATTTCCAGACAATGTTTATGATCATGGCCGCCGCCGCAATCTTGATAGTCGTGATGATTACCTGTCATTTTTAAAATACCCCTTTAATTTTTCTCTGAGAAAAAGACGTGCCCGGTGCAACCTCACCTTGACGTTGGAGGGGGATAAATTAAGAATTTGAGCGGTTTCTTCGGTGCTGAATCCCTCAACATCTCTTAAAACCATGACCAGCCGATATTTTTCGGGAAGCGATAATATGGCTTGGTTAATCGTCTCGGACAACTCTTCGTTGAGTAGTTTGTCCAAGGGCATCAAGGCCCAATCCGGTACCTGTTCCTGGGTCTCTATTCCTTCCTTGGGGATAAATTCTTCCAAGGAGAGTTCTCTTTCAGGTGCAAATTTAGATTTTCTTCTTTTTTTAATGCATGTGCTTGAGGCAATTCGGTATAGCCAGTTTTTGAATTTTGTTTCATACCTGAAATCTTTTACGTATCTGAATACGTTCAGGAATGTTTCTTGAACCAGATCTTCGGCATCACTGGGATCACGGCACATTTTTAAGCTAAAGTTATATAGCTTGCGCTCATATCTTTTGACCAGCTCATGAAACAGATCAAACCGGCCCGAATTGATGGCTTGAATGAGTTCATAATCATTATCTTTAATTATCTTGGGGCTGGGATTCTTTGCTGTTCTCATTTTTGCTTGTCACCTGACAAGAATTTCTCAGTCAGGTGTTGATGCCCATTTTGGGCAGGATGTAGGCCTGCAGCAGAAACCATATCGCGATTATTGCTATAAAGAGAAAGATTTCTTTCATTTTTTCCACCCTACCTATACGTTTTTAAATTACTGTTGTCCACTTTTTTTTGAGAAGCAGACAGTAAAGGCTGACCAGCAAAAATGACATAACGAAACCGAGATGGCAAAGATCCAGAAAAATGATGAACTGGGCAGAAAAGACATGGATCGGAAAATTTTTGATGACAAATAAAATACCGGTGATCACAATTCCAGCCAGCAGCGTTGCCCGAATATAGCCGAACATTGTCAGTTTCCGGAGCTTGCGGCGAATCAATAAATGATCGAACATGATAAAAGCAAAAAATGCCAGCAGCACGACCGCCCCCAGGTAATGCACATAACGGGTGGTCCAGAAATTTGCCAGCCAGCCAAATCCGGGGATATCAGACATATAGTAACGCTTGTAAATCGGCATCTGACCAAAACCCGTCAGTGCCATCAGAAACATGGTGATGATGTAGACCGGACCAACGATACGATTCGATTTCGTGGCAATGGTAAGTTTGCGGTTCATCGCAGGAGCCCCCTCTAGTTTTTATTCTTTGTCAGTTTGACGTATTTGCTTGCGGCGGCTGCAATGCCGGCTATCGGTGCGATGACCATTGCGGCCACCAGATGGTTTGCTTCGGCCATGGTATCGGCAACCGGGCGCAGGTGAGGCTTGCCTTTACCTTTTTCAACAGCTTTATTCAGCACGTCAAAGGGGACCGGTGAAACATAAATCGTATTGGTTCCGCCATTTTCCTTTTCACCATAAATGTAGCCATCGATTTCCTTTGCAAGTGCATGCGCCTTTTTGACCATTTCATCCCGGGGGCCGATGGTCTGCACGTCTTCCGGGCAGGCTTCGATACAGGCCGGTAATTCACCCTCAGCGATACGATCGTAGCAGCGATCGCATTTGTACATCACGCCGTTGCCGGCCAAAGAGGGCAGGATATCAAGATACAGCCCTACCCCTGTCTGGCGTTGGGGGATATCCCACGGGCAGACGGTGTTGCACTTCGAACCGCCCAGGCAGATATCCGGGTCGATCTTTGAGATACCGTTTTGCAGTTGTTTTGCAGCACCCCAGGGACAGAGCTTGACGCAGGGCGGGTTGACACAGTGCATGCAGCGCCGGGGGATGGTTAATTCGATTTCTTCACCATCTTTTTCCACCGCCGCATGCTGGATATAGAGCCAGTTATAAGGCGTTAGGCGATCGGTGACATCCCGTTTGTCCGACCAATCCGAAACTTTGGCGCGGGATGGGTACATTTTCGGGAAGGGCTTTTGAGGATCCGGGTATTTGGATAAATTTGCTTCTGAACACGCGTCAACACAGGCTCCACAACCGATGCATTTGCTGATATCCAGCAAGGTGGCCAGCTGTCGGGCAGCCTCCGGTTCGGCTGCGCCTGCCGCGGCGGAAGCCGCGGTTGTCGCCAGCACGGCTGCAGAGGCCAGCCCTCCCTTGATAAACGCTCTTCTTGAAATCTGCTGTCCCATTCAACCTCCTTTCAGCGGTTAAGATCATTGTAATTTTCAGTTTGCCCTGGTGGCAGTTGCTTATACTGAACCGGAGATCATTAAATGGTTACAAAAAATCACTCGTTTTGGAAATAAGAATTAATGCAGGATCTGCTCTTTATTTTCAGCCCCGGGGTCTCACGGAGCGGGGTGAAGATAGGTTGGAGATGGCCGGATGTTGGATTTTTCTCTGATGATCTCGAATTCACAGATCAGAGGTGCATGGTCGGACAATTTGATCCGCGGCACCTCAAAATTGGATACCCTTATTTGGGGACTGTGAAAGATGTAATCGAGCTGCCTGCGCGGCGATCGACTGGGGTGAGAGGGGTAACCATTGCTATTGGCGCTTCTCAGTCCGGTGGCCGATAAAAACAATTCAAGTTCCCGATCACCCCATAAAACGTTGAAATCTCCGGCAACGATGACGGGCTTTTCTGCCTTGCTGATGATTTTATGAAGATCCTGCAGCTGGCAGTGGCGGTGGCGAAATTTGATCGATAAGTGTACCAGAAAAATCGAAAATTCCGCTAATTCCAGTTCGATGATCAGGCGTTTCACCCCCTCACGAAAATAGTGAAAGCGCTGGGATACGATTTCCTGGTTGGTCAGAATCGCATTTCCCTGTTTATTCAATACAGGCAATCGCTGGGCCATTGAGGAGGAAGAATATTTCGATTTATAGATGTGATCGTACTGCAATTCCCAGGCGATTGCTTCCGCCTGATTATTTTTTTCCGAACGGAAGGACCCGCTGTCCACCTCGATCAGCCCGATAATGTCCGGATTTACCGATTTTATGAAATCCACGATCTTTTTTAGATTTCCGTTGGTGTGCTTGAAATAACCACTGAAAGGTACCGGCAGGTGAAAACGTTTTCCGATCCCGGCTGCATACCTTATGTTGTATAAAAGAAAGCGCATCTTGATTCACACCTTGTCACCGAAATTTTCGCAAAAACAGTTCTATTATAAGGCTTATTGGATAAAAGTAAAGCTATTTGATCTCGATAAATAAAATATAATTAATAAAAACAGTTAGTTGATAGAATTTGAGGGGTTGCAGATCTTCAATCGACGGGTGCCGAAATTTTTTGCTTTAAAGGCGCCGGTTGCCTGAGACCGGGAAACCGGACGCCTTCTACATTATTGCGGTCTGGATTAAGCCAATTGAATTACGGCCAGGGCACCGTTTACTTTTTTGACGAGCAGCGAAATCTTGTCGTCGCTTTTGTGCTTTAAAAGCAGCTTTTCGAAATCATTTGCCGATACAACATTTTCGCGATTAATCTCAATGATGAGATCCCCCTGCTGTATGCCGGCCGAGTCAGCTTTGCTGCTGGGGGTAACGGAAACCACGACAACCCCCTTGACTTCCTTAATATTGAAACGACGCGACAATTCCGGAGTTAAATTGGCGACCTGAAATCCAAATTCCGCATCTTTTTCCTCCTGGATACTTTCGGCGGCAGCGAGCGTCAAAGGCCGTTTTCCGATTTCTACGTCAAATGTCCGCTGTCGGCCATCCCGCAAAACCTTTACTTTGACTGTATCCCCCACCCCCAGATTGGCGACCAGGGCCGTGAGTTCTTTGCTTGTTTTTACCGATTTGCCGTTTATCTCAATGATAATATCCTTGGGTTGAATCCCGGCTTTATCTGCAGGGTTGCCCGCGTTGACATCAGCGACCAGCACACCGGATTTACCATCGATACCGTAGTATTCGGCGACATCGGCGTTGAGGTCCTGAATGGTTACACCCAGCCAACCGCGGGTGACCTCACCGCTTTTTTCCAGCTGGGCAATGATACCTTTTGCCAAGTCAATGGGGATTGCAAACCCGATGCCCTGACCGCCGGCGATAATCATCGTGTTGATACCCACAACCTGGCCCTGCATGTTGATGAGCGGACCGCCGCTGTTGCCCGGGTTAATGGATGCATCCGTTTGAATGAAATCATCGTAAGGCCCGGACCCGATAACCCGGCCTTTGGCACTGACGATACCGGCGGTGACCGTGTGCTCCAAACCGAATGGGCTTCCGATCGCCGCTACCCATTCGCCGACCTTCAAATTCTCGGAGCTGCCCAGAGGAACGGCCGTTAGAATGGTGTCAGTTTTAATTTTGAGCAGGGCGATATCGGTTTGAGGATCGCGTCCCACGACCTCAGCGTTGTATTCGTTTTCATCTCTGAGGACAACGGTGATTTTTTCGGCACCATCGATCACGTGATTGTTAGTGACGATCAGGCCTTTTTTGTCGATAATGAACCCGGAACCCAATCCCGGTTGTTTGAAATCCGGCTGGCGCTGTCTGCCGAAATATTCAAAGAAGTCCTTGAACCGTTGATCATCGCCGAAGGGATTTTGCCCGAATTGGTTGAAACTTTGGGCGCCCCTGACGATTTTTTCCACCCGAATGTGGACCACCGCCGGGCTGACCGTATCGGCCAGAACACTGAAATTTTCCGGAATCATACGAACCGGGGCGGTTTTCGCGGCCACAGCCATCGGCAGTCCCGACCCCATAATGAGTCCGATCAACACCAGCACCATCATGTATTTGACGACGTTTGCTTTCTGTTTCATTGGTGTTACCTCCTGATGTGAATTTGCGCTCTCGTAAGTCAAACGATAATACAGAAAGTTAACGGCATGATGACGCCAAGATGACCAAAATGTTATGTAAAACCCCCTCCCAAAGCGTTCAAGGGCCCAGAACTGTGTCGCAGAGCGCTTCTTCTCATATGCTCCAATGTGCGTCGGGTAAGTAAGCATGCGGAGAATCGGCCTCTGGTGGAGAAAAAGGGCCATTTCCTTTAGATTGTGGGAATGAGGTTGGCGTTTTTGAGGGCGTTGTCGACCGCCTCATCAGCGTAGCTCTGGATAAAGGGCAGCAGCTTGTCCAGCTCGGATTGCGGCAGGTTTCTCAAGTTGTCCCCGAGGTTAATATCCGTGATAGGGGAATCTTTTATCTTGGCGCTGCCTGAGCTCAGGTAGGTTATGGGGTGTGTTTTCAAAACAATCACTTCGATATTGGCGTACGCATAGGCGTTTTTTTGCAACAATTGCTGCCTGGTAAAAAGGCCGTAGCCTTTCAATTCAATAGGATTTTTCGCTATTTTAAAGGGACTCGGGCCTTTGAAACTTTTTATCCATACAATCACGTCCAGGTCGTTTTGATCGGCAAGTTTTTCCAGAAGGCCGGCGAATTCCGGTTCGATTTGGCTCGAGCTGGTAATCCGGTCGCGTGTTGCGGGTTCGACCCGCAGTGCCGCCAGATTTTGCGGTATAACCGTATAGCGGGGGTCGTTTTGTAAATGGCGTCTTAGCTGATTCTCGACATAGGCCGGTATGTCCCAGTTCACTTGGCGATTTTTTGTAAAATCTCCAATCCGAATGGGTTGGTAGTTCTGGTGGGTCGCGTAGGCCTCCAGCTGATTGATGATTCCCACGCGGGTGTCAGCTGGGAATTCAAATTTAGGCGGCTGCTGGCCGGCACAGCCGGTTATCGCCCCTATTGCAGCCAGTATCAAACAGAATTGTTTCAGCAATTGATTTTCCCCTCTCGTTGGCTATTTTATTCTGGTTTTGTATAGACGCAAACTGTTTGTGACAACGGATATGCTGCTCAAGGCCATTGCCAGGGCAGCCAGGATGGGATGCAGCTGTCTCAGAATACCCGGCAGCGATTCGATGGGATAGAGTACTCCGGCAGCAACAGGGATAAGGATGACATTGTAGCCGAAGGCCCAGAACAGATTCTGTTTAATCACTTTCATGGTTGCCCGGCTGAGCCGGATCGTTCGGGGCACGCCGCTTAAACTTCCGCTGGACAAGATCACATCCGCGGTTTCGATAGCAACGTCGGTGCCGGTCCCGATGGCAAGTCCGACATCCGCCTGTGCCAGCGCCGGAGCGTCATTGATACCATCTCCGACCATGCCGACCCGTTTGCCCATCTGCTGCAAAGCGGTTATCTTTGATGATTTCTCCTCCGGCCGGACCTCAGCCAGGATATCGTCAATGTCAACCTGGGCGGCTATGGTCTGGGCCGTTTGCAGGTTGTCGCCGGTCAGCATGACGACCATAAGGCCCTGATGGTGGAGTTCCCGGATGGAATCTTTAGAATCGGGTTTTATGGTGTCGGATACCGAGATCAAGCCGCATACGATCTCATCCCTGGCAACCACCATTACCGTTTTGCCCTGGGATTGCAGTGTGTGAATCTGGCTCTCCGCTGCTTTGAGGTCGATGCCCAGTTCGCGGAACCATCCAGGTTTTCCCAGCATAACACTGTTTGTATCCACCCGGGCGCTGACGCCCAGGCCGCCAGACGCTCTGAAATCCTTGATTTCATGAAGCTCGATCTGACGATCTTCAGCCAAATTGACGATAGCTTTGCCCAGAGGGTGTTCGGAGCCTTTTTCAACCGAAGCTGCCAGCCTCAAAAGATCCTCTTCGGTTTCGCATTGGGGTTTGAAAGGGATGATGTCCGCCAGCGCGGGTTTGCCCAGGGTAATGGTCCCGGTTTTATCAAGCACGATGGTGTCGAGTTTGGTAGCGGTTTCCAGGGCCACGCTGTTCTTAAACAAAATTCCTTTTTCGGCGCCCTTGCCGGTACCGGCCATTATCGCCGTCGGTGTCGCCAGACCCAATGCGCAGGGGCACGCGATGACTAAAACCGCTACCAGCCGGATCATGGCCGGCACAAACTCTCCGGTCAGTGCCAGCCATAAAATGAAGACAAAAACGGCAATAGCGATGATGGAAGGCACAAATATTGCGGCGACGTTGTCGGCCAGGGCCTGAATGGGCGCCTTGCTGCCCTGGGCTTCCTGAACAAGCCGGATAATCTGCGCCAGGGCCGTTGCTTTGCCGACCCGGGTAGCACTGAATCTTAAAAGGCCCTCCCCGTTGATCGTACCCCCGACAACCGAGTCTCCAGGCTGCTTGTCGACCGGAAGTGGTTCACCGCTGAGCATGGATTCATCGACTGCCGACTGGCCGTCGAGCACTAAACCATCTACCGGGATACGCTCCCCGGGACGGACGATGACCGTATCGCCCAATTTGACCTGAGTAAGCGGCACTTCTTTTTCGATGGCATCTTCCATAATGGTTGCCGTTTTCGGTCTAAGCCCAATCAGCTTGCGGATGGCTCCGCCTGTTCGGCCTTTGGTTTGCGCTTCCAGCACTTTGCCCAGCTTGATCAGGGTGATAATGACTGCCGAAGTCTCAAAGTATACGTGTTCACCCAGAGCAGGAAAGAGCATAACGGCCAGAGAATAAAAATAGGCTACCGACGAACCCATGGCGACCAGCACATCCATGTTGGCACTTTTATTTTTCAGGCTTTTCCACCCGCCCTGATAATAGTCCAACCCGGTGTAAAACTGGACCGGACTAGCCAATGCCCAAAAAAGCCAGTTGACCCAGGCTGCATGGCTCCAGGCACCAACAAGGCCGAAATCCCGGGACATGCTCAATATGAAAAGGGGCAGTGCAAACGAAACGCCGACGATAAACTTCCGGGCTTGTTTTTTTATTTCGGCCCGGCGCGCAGCCTGTTCAACATCTTCTTCCTCCGAAATCCCCTCCGGCGGGATTGCGCCATAGCCCGCAGCTTCGATGGCGGCAATCATCTCTTCGATGGTCGCTGTTTCGGGGATATATTCGACTGTTGCCCTTTCGGTGGCGAAATTGACGGATGCATTGAGAACACCCTCGACTTTCTGGTTGAGCGCTCTTTCGACATTAGCGGCGCAATTGGCGCAGGTCATCCCGGTGATTGGCAGCGTGATTTGGGTGGTGAGAACGGAAAATCCGGAGTCGTTGATTTTTCCCACGACGTCTTTTAACCCTAACAGCTTTGGATCAAAAGAGACAGCCGCTTGCTCTGCTGCAAAATTAACCCGAACATCATGAATTCCGGCGAGTTTTTTTACCGCCCGCTCGATGTTCATAGCGCAATTGGCACAGGTCATACCGCCGACGGGAAATGTTATTTTTTGCGCGGTCATGATCTAAGTATTTCGGTTCACGATAAACCAGGGATTATATAGATCTTTCTTGTTATAGGTCAAAGGTTTCCGGGTTTCAAATGCCAATACCCGCGCTCCGGCATTCTCTGCGATTGCCTGACCGGCGGCGGTGTCCCATTCCATTGTCGGGGCCAAGCGCGGGTAGACATGCGCCGATCCCTCAGCGACCACACAAAATTTCAAGGAGCTTCCGGCCGCAACAAATTCTACATCTCCGAATTCAGAGCGCTTATCTTCGACATAGGCCTCTAAATCGGGCGTAGAATGGGAACGGCTGCCTACAATGGTAAACGTTTTTGGTGGTGACGCATCCAACGGTAAACGCCTTGATTGGCGAACAATCCGATTTAAACGATTGCGCTGTCTCTCTTGACGGCTGTCAGCGCCGGACATTTTCAGAATGTTAGCCGCTGTCGATTTGTAGGCGCCCAAACCGAGGGCAGCGAAATAAAGGGTTTTTCTGTCCGGGACAAAAATGACTCCCAGCACGGGCCGATTGTTTTCAACGAGGGCGATATTTACGGTGAATTCACCATTGCGTTTAATAAATTCCTTGGTTCCATCCAG
>Ga0209536_100005195_pt1 | contig 20338 bp, 13 predicted proteins | sample DeeMarSeWOR28_12_FD_187461 | JGI IMG/M metagenome (GOLD analysis project Ga0209536, IMG submission 187461) | Marine sediment microbial communities from White Oak River estuary, North Carolina - WOR-2-8_12 (SPAdes) (version 2) | ecosystem: Environmental > Aquatic > Marine > Intertidal zone >...
CGCAATAGTGGAAATTGCTGTAGTAACCATTGTAATAACGGATGATTCATTGATGTAGTTCTAGGCCATGTTCCACCTGTTGTACATACGCAGAAATCAGTTGGATCGTCTGCATTGTATACATATATATCACCTGTATATGTTCCAGCTGTAGTAACAACACAGGTAACATTAACAATAGCACATGGTCCTGTTTCAGGAACTCCAGTCCCACTATCTGGTGTAAATGTCCATGTACCCCATGAAGGTACGTTTGTAGTATCAACATACCAGTTTAGAAATGAACCAGGATCTCCACAGTTACAGACATATATTTGACCTGATACAGTAGTTCCCACAGGTATTTCATCTCCGAAGTTTAAACCAACTGGATCACAGCATATCTTTGGTATCGTAACTTCGCAAATTTCATAGCAAAACATTACATCTGGAGATCCCTGTAACAAACCACCAAGGGTTGTATATCCTGATAAAAACTCATCTGTGAAAAATAATCCACCTGCTATACCTGTGGATGCTGGGAAATCAGAGAATACATCATGTGATATACCAGTAAATACACCACTTGTAAGATCCCATTGATATATCATGGCTCCTGAGCCTCCTTGATCAAAAACCCATAAATAAGGTCCACCACAAACATTGTCATATGCAAACCCATAGTTACTTGTCGTAGTTCCTAAATTGAAACTGGAAAGTATACTTCCGGTGACACGATCAACAACCCAAACCGGATCACCCCAGTTAGATACATAAAATGCATCAAGATCATCATCATAGGCAATAGCACGAGATTGAAAGCCACCAGTGATTGTACTTACTAATGTTTCAGATACAAAATCCATTTCATAGATAACTCCTGCTGCAGCACCACCATAAAAATGTCCATTTAATGGACAATAAGCAAGATCACGAAGACCAGTAACACCCGCAATAGAGAATTGTTTACTTAATGTCCCAGTAGAAGTATATTCATGTATCAAGTTGCTTGCCCAACGGGTACTATAAAAAAAGTTATTTGCATATTCAGCACCAGCATTACCAGATCCACCAGAAGCTAAACTAACATCAAAGGAAAGCTGTACAGTCCATATTGCACAAGGTTGTGCAGGATTTTCTTTGTTTATAGATTTTTTAGCCATATTATTTTTTTCAACATTTGCACTTCCAATAGCAGGTGTTACTGTAGTAATCAGCAGCGTCATTACTAAAATACATATTATTTTCTTTTTCATGTTTTTTCCTCCCTTTAGAAAAAATATAAAATATTTTTATTTAAATTTTGTGAAAAAAATATATGCAACAAAATGCGTTTTAAAATAATAATATAAACTGTTTATAACAATGTTTTTTAATTATAAAAAAAAAGGGTTTTTTAGAAAAATTTGCATACCTAAAATCATAAATTAATAACCGCCATTAATATTCACAACATCAGTTTCCATAATAAATATAAAGAACCAAAACAACAACCTAATGGAACAGAAAGCGATAATCGTATAAAAAATGTAAATAAACCAAAGTTTTCCCATGTATTAAGTAGACCAAAAAAACGAATGGTTCCACCCAATAAATCTCTATAGTAATCAATTAACCATTCAGAACTCACCCAATATCCAACAGGCAGTCCAATAATTATTCCTGGAATCAAGGTAATTTTCCAATCAAGTATCAAACCTATTATCAAAAGAATAATTGCTAATAACAAACTTAATATTTTTCTATAATTCATCAAAATCTCATTTTTTCCTGTTCCAATAAATAACCATAATAGCAAAATAAAAGATATAAGAGTTAGAAAGAACTCAAAGGTAAATATAAAATCAAATAAAATCATTTTTCATTTTTCCTCCCTTATCCTCAAATTTAAATATTCTATGTATTGTTAAAAATATTTCTAAAAGTATATGTAACAAAATGATTAAAAATTAATAAATTACATACTATTTGTTATAGTAATTTTTTTGCATTTTTTATAATAGAAAATAAAAAAAAGAGATAGTTTTATAGTCCAAATAGATGTCTTAATACTAGGAATGAATCAAAGAATCGCTCTAAAAATTCAAGTAACAATGACCTAAGTCCTATAGTTTTTGGCATGCTTACTTCCAGCGGGTCTGACCAGTCACTTTCTGCATTAAAAGTATCTTTAGCTTTTACTTTGATTTGATAAGTTCCTTTTACGGCCCAAGTGTGTTTTGCACTAACTGTTATATTAGAATCAAAGGGACCTAGCCAACCACTAAAAGTGCCATCTCCCCAACTCCAATTATAGAATATTTGATCTTCATCAAAATCCGAAGTTCTACTAGTATATGTATATTCAACATTTTTCTTACCTTTTATTTGACCATCTGGTTTATCAGGTTTTTCTGGAGGGGAATTTGGTTTTTCTTCTGTAGTGAAACACCATATTGGTCCAACGGTAAATGCGCCATGGTTATCCCAAACAACAACCATCCAATAATAAATAGTATTACACTTAATTGTACCAGGATAATAACAAGTTTCTGTAATATTACTTACCACTTGTGGTGGCATACTAGATTCACCAAAATAAACATCATATGTCACTGTATCACAAGTATCTGGATCACCACCAGACCAGCATAAATTAGTAGTGATACTTACATTCACTGAATTATTAGATGGATCTGGAATATTTGGTGTATTAGGGGGATGGTTTGCCATTGTCACAATCAATGGGATAGACCAATTGCTTTCATTACCATAAATATCCATTGCTTTAACCCTTATATCATATGTACCCGGATTATCCCAACTATGATACATCGTGCAAGTAACACCAGAGCTATACCAATCACTCCATTCGACAGGGCTACCATCATCCCAATCCCAACCATATTTAACATCATCACCCTCAGGATCAGTTGTAGAAGTAGAATAACTATAAGATACACAAATGTATCCAGATATAGGACCTGCTGGTTGACCAGGAGTATTTGGTGGATTATTTACTATTTCAAAGTTATAATCCATTGATATGTTTTGATTTCCACTGGTATCATTGGCCCATATATGATAAGTATAAATTCCATGTTGTTGATAGGTTTTATTACAATAGTAAGTATCATCAGTTCTGTTTTGAGTAATAGAGACATTCTCAGTAGTTGTATCAGGTTGTTGAATGTATAAATACACCTGATTAACTTCAGTATTATCAGTAACCTCTGCTGAGACATTAACGTATCCATTTTCAAATTGTACAGGGGGAATTGCGTGAACATTTGATATTTCTGGAGAAAGTAAATCCTGGGCATAAATGTAAATGTGTTTAAAAATAGAATCAAAGTAATTGTTATTATCAATAACCGTAAGACTAACATTATAATTACCAGGATTTGAGTATTGATGTGTAGGATTCATTAGATAGCTAATATTTCCATCATCAAAATCCCAAGTCCAGTTAACAATAGTTCCATCGATATCTTCAGAATGATCAGTGAATTGTATCAAATCTGTAGTTGACGGAAATAAAGGATACCACGTGAAGTTGGCAATAGGTGGAATATTACATAAACATTCACATGTTCCCTTTCCAAATCCTTCATATACGGAAATGATTGTATGTTGATTGCCTTGAGTGCTATAAAGATGAGCTATTTTATCAGCATTCTCAACATCAATATTAGCTGTTACATTACCGGGATTCCAACCAGTTAAACCATATATCACTGGATGATATTGTTTATCAATAATCCAATTTCTATCATTATTATAATTACCAATAATAGCAGTGTTATTAATAGAAAGTAGTTCCATAAGTTTATCAGTTTGATTGGTTTGTAATGTATGGTTACCTATTGATCCATATGTAACAATATATCCATGTCCTTTTGATTTTACGTACCATTCAATTGCTTGTAGCTCACCATAATTATAAAATCCACCTTGCTGAGTTGATGAAGAATGATTACTATCTATTAGAACATCTGCTTCAGTTGCCTCTAATCCATATGTTGTTACAGGATTTCTAGTAGTGCTGCTTGAAGACCATCTGGATAAGTTAATATCAGAATATTTATTTGCAAAAGGTTGCCATAGACTCCAGCCTTCGTAACCACCCCAACCGGGCATTATTAGTATTTTTGTTTCTGTACTACCATCATGCTCAGCTGCCCATTTAATTGCATTATATAATGCATCATGATTATTTCCAGTATCATCAACAACTCTGCTACCGAAATAAACTGTCTGAGGAACAACGATACATTCCCCTGCTGATTGACTGATAATTCCCCCAGTAGATAAGGGAGCATACCACAGTTGATAAGCAGAAATAAGAGAATAGTGATTGCCCTCTGTACTTCTTAAATGAGCTAGTTTAGATCCAGTATGTTTTTCACCACAAAGTGGACAAACACCAATATCAACATTACCTGTTACACCTCCCGCATTTGGCCAATTTGTCATACTAATATTGTAAAATATTGGATGACCAGGGGCATCAATTATCCATGGATTGTTATTATTATATTTATTAGGATTTCCCTCTGTTTTATTAAGTCCTAATAATGATAACAATTTTTCTGTTTGATTGCTTTGCCCGGGGTTATTTCCAAGAGTTCCAAATGTAGCTATATATCCATGCTCATCAAGAAGATACTTTTGGATTGCATCAATTTCATTTGAAGAATAATAACCTCCTTGTTGAGTATCAGAGTAATGATCGCTATCAATTAATACATCAGGACTTTTTACTTTTAATCCAGAGTAAGTAATAGTAATTCTTTCATTTTGTTGATTAGACCATTGTTCAACATTGATATCCGTATATTTTGAGGCAAATGATTGCCATAGACTCCATCCATTATAACCTCCCCAGCTAGGCATTAATAAAACATTAGTTGGAGTTGCTGAACTATGTCCAGCAGCCCATTTTATTGCATTATAAAGAACTTTATGATTTTCACCCTGATCTTGAACAATATTACTACCAAAATAAACCATGTGATATACACAATATTGAGGTGGAGGTGGTAACTCTAAATCACCACCTGTTCCAGGTGGAACGCCACCGCCAGGTCCGTTTCCATTGGGAGTAATATTATAATTAGGAAGTCTTGGATCCCACCCATCAGTTGGGATTACAGGTATTCCTGGAAATGGTTCTTCTCCAGGTTCTAATGGATGATAAGGTTCATTTCCAATACCGCCTTGGGAAGATCCGGTTCCACCAGATGTTATAACTCCTGTTGGTTTCGGTGGTGCCGGAGATGGTGTTGGAGAAGGATCTGGAGTCGAACCCCCTGATGGAGACGGTGTGATTGGAGTATTAGGAGGACTTGGTGTAGGCACAGGAGGATCTTGAGGTGTTGATGATGGTCTTTCTGGGGTAGTAACAGTTGTGGTTGGTTGAGAACACGGTACTTGACACCAAGGACTTGGATTTGATTCATCTGTTCTAACCAATTTCTTGGTTGTAGAACTTCCCATCGGTATTTCTTGAACAACTCTAGAATTCCGTAATGCAAGAAGTGCTTGATACAACTCACTATCACCACGTGATTTGAAATAGCTGCCAAGTTCTTCAAGAAATTTTTGATATGCCCAAGTAACAATAGCAGGACCTGCACCCGCTGCCAAACCTCTACCTGCAGACATCGCTCTTCCAGCCCCTCCCATACGACTTGCCCTATAGGTAGAAAGACCTTCTTTTGCTGCATCGTACATGTCTTTTGCTACATCATAATATTCTTTAGCACCAGTTGGATCTTCTAAGAAGCTCTTGATATCCATGAGCTTTTTAAGATCATCCATATGAAGAATACGGCCATAATAGTTATGATGAGAACCAAGCACAGCTAACCGTTGAGCTTTTGCAAGACCTTCTTCCGTATGAGACCATTGAATATGTACATTTCTTGTTGTAATATCTTGATAGATTGGAGTTCTAGTTATGGTGCGTTCATAACATTTTGTACCTTCTTGTCGTTCAGTAATGGTTTCTGATTCTCCAGGATATTCAGCTGATGTTTCTGTTATTGTAACGTCCATTGCTCCTGCGAGATAAATACCGCCTGGAGCTAATTTTTTTGTCCACCATTCATTATAACGTTTAGGAAGGGTCCTTGAATTAACAGTGATAGTTGTACTTTGTAATCCAAAAGGATCATCAAAATTTATAGGATTATTACTAGCATAGATATATCTATTTCCATAGTTGATAATTGGATCTTTAGAAAGAAATCGGCCTATATCAGGTGAATAATATCTCAATCGATTATAATAAAGATCTAACTCTTTCTCTTGTTCCCTTGATGTATATGTATAGGTGTTTTCGACTACCTCATTTTTTTCAATGATATTTCCAAAAGCATCATAATTGTAGGTGTTCATCACATTTTCAGTATTATTAGTAATGGAGGTAATACTACCAATTCCATCAAAATGATAGTATGTTGTTCCACCATTTCGTCTCATAATCAATGGTTCATCAATATCTGGACCATGGACATATTCTGCAATAACAGCACCAGTTTCATTGAATTCCATAAGAATATCTTCATTGTCATAAAGGTAGTAGGTTGTAGTAGTACCATTGTTCTTGTAGAGTCGTTCAACAAAAGGTGAATATTGATAATTAATTGTCGTTGTATCTGGGAGCGTGAGCGAAAGAAGCTTATTATCATAATCATAATTAAAAGTTGTTTGATTAAAACCATCTGTTTTTATAATAAGATTTCCGTTGTTATCATAAGTATATGTATTAGTTCCATCTGTTAATAAACGGGATTCTAAATCCGATGTATAAGAGGTTGTTTGCGAATGATTGATAGTTTCTGAAAGACGAAATCCAAGACCATCGTATGAATAATTTACAATAGTACCAGAGGGATATGTTACTCCTGTCAAACGATAAGCGGCATCATAGCCATATATTGTAAGAGCACCAGTATGGTCTTTCATACTCATTTTATTTCCTACATTGTCATATGTGTAATTGTATTGAGAGAGAATTGATAGATTAGATTTTCTATTGGTAATATTAATTAACTGATTAGCAGAATCATAGGAAAAAACAGTGGATATTCCATTTGGATATGTGATTCCCGTTCTTCTACTTATATTATCATATTGAAAGGTAAATATTTCTGAATTGGGATCTGTTAGTTTAATGATTCTATCAAGGGCATCATATTCATAGGTAGTTACACCCATTTGTGCTTCAGTTAATGTTTTTACATTACTAACTTCATCGTATGCATAGTAAAGTGTCTTATTGAAGGTTCCATAATCAACAGTTAAATTGATTAAACGATTGAGTTTATCATAATCATAAGAGAAGCTTGCATTAAGACCAACTCCATTTTGTATAGTATAAAGCATATTTCCTTGGAAATCATAATTAAAAGAGGTATTACCCACAGGATACTCAATTAGGATTAGCTGATCAAGAACATCATATGTATAATTGATGGTGTTTCCATTTGGATCTGTATATGATATTAAATTTCCCACGGCATCATATGTGTATTGTGTAAAGAAGCCAAGTGGGTAAGTGACCTTAGTTAATCGGTCAAGATGATCAAAGGTATATCGTGTTACTCCACCACCTGGATCCGTGACTGATTGTATATTTCCTCTTTTATCGTACCAATAGTAGTAGTAATTACTAAGTGTAGGATTACCTGATTGGATAACACGATTCATTTGATCATACCATAATTGAATTTTATTGTTGTTTGCATCTGTAACAAGAAGAATATTACCAACAGGATCATAAAGAAATTCTTTAGAATTTTTAAGTGGATCAGTAATTTTCGTAACGCGATTTAATTCATCATAAGTAAAGGTGATCGAATTATTATTAGCATCGATGATTTTAATGAGATTTCCAATAGCATCATACGTATATCTTGTGCTATTACCTGTTGCATCAATTTCTTTGATTAATTGATTTAGCTCATCGTATTGATAAGTAGTTGTATACCCTCGGGCATTTGTAACTGATTTAAGGTTACCAATTTCATCGAAACTTCGAAGAGAGAAATTCCCAGTTGCATCGGTTGTCTTTATTAGACGGTTCAATTGATCATACTCATAGAATGTAGAATAACCATTTCGATCTATAAATGATACAGGATTTCCAACAGCATCGTAGGAATATCTAGTTGTTTTACCAATAGGATCAATAATTTTTATAAGTCGATTAAGTGCATCATACTCATATATAGTATTGCGATTATTCGCATCTATGTATTGTACAAGATTACTATTTGCATCATATCTATAAAGGCGTTCATCACAACCACATCCCTGCAATCCCCGTGCTCGAATAAGCCTATTAAGTTCATCATATTCATACTCAGTATGATTCCCATTTTGATCTGTTATATCTATTAGATTTCCTAATTCATCATATTTAAAAACGATTTCCGCGAAATATGGATCAATAATTCTAATAATTCGATTTAACCTATCATACTCATAATTCATTATTGCATAATTTTTATCCATGACCCAAATAACATTTCCAGCTCCATCATATCCATACCATTCAGTATAGCCTAATGCATCGGTAACGGAGATAGGCCGACCTAAAGGATCATAGCCAGTTTTACTGGTGTTTCCATTTGCATTGGTAGTTGCAAGAGGGACTCCCTTTCTAGAATATTTATAATAAGTATAATTTCCAGCTGGGTTTTGGACCTTTTCAACCCTCCCAACTACATTATGGGTGTAATTAGTTTGATGATCTTTTGCGTCAATTATACTAATCATTGCTCCTTCAGCATTATAATTATATTTTGTCACATTACCCGTTGCATCAACACTCTCAATTATTCTGTTATTATCGTCATAAACCGTAATTTTAGAATGACCATTAGAATCAGTATAATTGTAAAGTCTCCCAACAATGTCATATATAAGATACGTAGTGTTACTGGTTGCATCAGTAATACTTTCTAAATTGCTGTGATCATCATATTCAAAATATGTTAGATTTCCCCGAAAATCAGTAACATTACTTACGTAACCATAATCATTAGGATCATATTGATAGTAGGTACTATTTCCCAAGGCATCTTGAGTTTGAATAAGATTCCCATCATTATCATAGAGATATCTTGTTGTGATATTTTTTGAAATTGTAGTATACCCTGTTATATAAATATCATCAATAAACCATCCTTGATGACCGCTTGGATTTATATCCGTTCCCATCTCAAAACGAATGCTTACATTTGAGGCCATTCCTACATATGATGATAAATCAAATTTCTCCTGTATCCATATCGGATAAGTACTATAACCAAATGCTCGCTCAACTTCCATTGGATTACCTTGACCAAAAGCAAGTTTTCCATCATAACCTCCATCTGGAGTAATTATAGTCCAAGTCTGTCCACCATCTGTACTGATCTTTACATTTCCACCATCTGGCATATATCCAACGGATGGATCTCCATCAAAATCTTTTATATGCCAAAAAGTAAACTCTACATTGGTATAGTTACTCAGGTCAAAATAAGGAGTCTGTAGAGTTTCATGCCAACCTTGGCCATACCATCCAAAACCACACCCGTAACTTTCTGGAGGACTATGAGAAGGACCTGGTGCCTGAATCCAAAATGTGCTTGCTGTCCATCCCTGTATTGGATTTGTAGGATTAAAGGTATCATTTATTATCTCTGTATATGATCCGGGTTCATAAGTTACTTTTGAAGCATTGCGAAGTAAACAAAGATATGTATCAGTTGTATCAATAATCTCCCACTCATCTATTGTCTCATATCCTAACGGATCGATTATCTTTTTTAAGTTACCATATGAGTCAATTTCATACTGATAGTTATTTTGATTGGCATCAGTATAATTCACTACAGCATTATCAATCCAGTCTAAGTACCTTGTATAATTTAAAGAATCGACAAACAAAATTGGATTACCTTGTTCATTTGTTTTCACTGCAAAAGCATAATTTTCAGCATTCAAAAAATAAGTAGTATAATTCACAGGATCATATACTACAAAAACCACCATAAATGAATTATAATGTTTTTGTTCTGATTCTACATAAACAGAATTACGAACATCTCTTACCCATGGAAGGTCATGATAATAATCAAAAGTTATTGCAGTATTTACCCTATCAACCACACTAGCAAGCTTATGACAATTTTGATAAACGTATCTAGTTGCATTTCCCATAGCATCAATAACACGAATAAGATTGTCATACAGATCATATAAAAATTCAATTCTCCTACCAAGAGGATCTTCTATACTGCTGATTTTATTCCTAGAATTATAAGAAACATTAAGAGATAAACCAGAATCATCAGCTATGGTAATTAATTTAGAATCTTCATAACTAAATGTTAGACAATTACCATTTCGATCAACTATTCTATGTAAAATTCCAGCTGGATTAAATTCATATTTTATACCATCTCTCATCCATAAAGTAAAACTGTTATCAATATTTTTGTTCAATCGTGAATAGATACCCGGTGGAGCTAAATAATTATCATTTCCTACAGAGCTAAAATTATGAGCAGATCCATCACCATCAATCCAAATAACATATTCATTATAATCAACTAAATAGGAGTTATAATTAAATGTCCATCCATAGCCAAAAACACTGCTGTAATTTGAATTATGGCTATTGTATGATCTAATAATTTCAATATCAAAACCTCTACCTTTAATAGAAATATCAGTCATAGAAAAATATAAATTTCCATTTGCAGCATTAATTATATCTTCGACATAATAGTAATATGGTTCATAACCGGTATTTCCAATAAAATATTCATCTCTATTTTGAGTAATATCTGGATGATTAAGCATGTCTATTTTATATTCTGCACTATAAGATTCATCAACTTGAGCAATATCAATTATTTCTTTTTTCATTGTTAATGATTCTAATCCTATAGATATTCCACTAAAAAAAATTATAGTTACAGTAAATATAACAAATATGAATTTGATTTGGAGAAGCTTCCAATTTTTTAATAATTTTTTCAACTTATTCATTTTACTTTTCATTTTCTTCCCCCCATTTTTAAAAACAATTCTAATCTAACATTATGTAATAAGGTAATTTAATTTAAATGTTATGATAAAAAAATATGTTAAATAAAAATATAAAAAAATAATATTTTAAATATTATTTGTTAGACTGATTTTTTAAAAAAATTTAATTTTGGAATTAAAAAAAGAAAAAAAGATAAATTACTCGTTTAAGAAGAATATCCACCAAATTTCAAACTCGGGTCACCAAAAACCGCCCAGTTAGTAATACAGAACGCATCAAGATAATCAATATCGTTTTCATTAATATATTTTGTAATGGCTTGACCATGGGCAGCAGCAAGATTTGTTATGTTGTTGTTTCCAATTTGCCAGAAGAAATTCAGTTCAAGTTCACTACTTAAGGATACTGGATCTTCAACACCTTCATCTTCACTACCAAGACCATATCCAGTATCTCCAGTTGAAGCAATTGCTCCTCCATGAGGTTTTAGTACAAAAGCCCAACAGAAACAAACCGGAAAAGGTATACCATACATAAAATAGTCTTTTCCGCTTTTATCCAATAAACCTCCAATCATCGTGATATTATACAGGCCATTATGGCATCCACCAATTATTACCACGGGTAACTTATTACCATTTGAAAAGAATATGAAATCACTAACAAGCACTCCACCAGTCCAATTTTTTGGATAGACACCATCATACCAGATTGTATCCCAACCCAAGGGACTACCGTGTCCTTCAAAAATCGCAAAACCAGCGCCCTTTGTAATAGATTTTGTTATATCCTTTGGCGTTGGAGTCAAACCACCAGTATCTCTGTTGGTCGAGTAAAGTTTAACAAACTGTAAATCAGGTATTGCGTTTTTTGTATAGTTATATGCAATATCACAGCAATATTCACCATCAGGTTGTCCTTCGTAATATGCATATGTTTTTCCACCAGCACCAATAAATGTTTTGTACCAAGGTTTTTCATCAGGACCCGTACTTTCATATGTAAGAATCTTTTTAACGACTATCTTGACTTCAATTGTATTGGTGCAGGGTAGTCGTGAGACATAAACTTCAGGATTCATATCAAAAGTATCATTTGCATAACCTGATATATTCCAAGCAGCATAAACACCATCACCATTTGAATCCCAACTATCAAAACCACCAGTTGAATTATACAAACATCCATAATAAAGATCAGATAAACATCCTTCATCATCAAACAATGGTATACTAACGTATCGGACAGGTACCCACCATGCTTTCCAACCAGCAGAAATAGTATCTTTATCTTTTGCGTAGATATGGGATTTCAGACCCCCAACTAGCATCACATAGGTGATGTTCCAGGTGTCATATGCGTATTTAATAAAATATTTTATTTGCTCAGGTTGATCATAATATCCTGTGTATTCATTTAAGATATCCTCTACTGATTTAAAGATGGTTGTAACACCTTTTGCGTTTTTCTCATCTATCAATGGTTGCAGTGCTTTTTCAAATTTTTTTGGAGCAATCACAACCATGTCAAACTGTTCGGTAAATGTTTTTTCTGGTGTGATCGGTGCTTCATAGTTGATAAAAATATTGAAGCCTCTTGCATATATAAGTTCATTATTCAAAGGAGAATACCGAACAGGATAACACACCACTTTTACAAATGTTACTTCTTGACCATTTTCATTACGACCTGCACCAAAATCATAACTATACCAGTTATCTGGATATAGTGCAGTGCTTTTATACACAGAAGCATCCTTTACATATTCGGTTTTCTCACTCATTTTCGATAAAGGAACAATACGGGCAGGGACCACCTCTTTCATAAGAGTCATGGTGCCGATATTCTCAGCACTACAAATCACCTGTATATTAGTAGATCCAAAAGGTATCTGATACGTCTTTACATAAATAGGTAATTTTGGTTTATTTAATTCCAATAACTTTGTCGTCGCACCGATCATCTCTATTTCAACAAATTCATTTACTTCAAATAGGGTTGGTTGTGACGAAAAAATAACTGATGTTGACTCATGTTTAACAATCATTGCTGATTGAATATTACTATTAGTAGTAAACGCAGCTGTCCCTAGTCCACTTAGAACTAAAACTACAATAATTAATACTGATATTATTTTATTCATAAGTTATACCCCCATTTATATATATTCATATTAGTAATAATATCCTCCTTTAAAAGCATATCTTTTAGCATAACCATGAAATATATATTCTATCAGATAATAAACCATTTCCACACAACATAACTCTATATTTTGTAAATTCATTATAAAAACGAATATGCGTTGTTTCATGATGTTTATTAGTCTACCATAGGTTTTTGCAAAAAAAACTCTATGTTTATGATGTTTAGACTTAAATTCAAACAATAATTTTTGTGTACTATTTATAACAATATTTTTTGGTTGAAAGGAAAAAATGAAAAAAAAGATTAGGTTTTATAATATCTAATCAGATGTTTTAGTATTGGAAATCGTTCAAGCAACATAAACAAGATAGTATGATGTTTGTTAAAGAGTGCTTTGTTTCTTGGTATAGTTACCTCCAATGTTGTTTCAGGACCTAATAAACCATATTCATCCTCTGCTTTTACAATTATTACATATGTACCTTTAGTGTTCCAAGAATGTGATACATTTACATTAGTACCCGATGCATTAAAATCTGTTGTTGTAGATGTTGTATCGCCCCAGTTAATGATGTATTTTACATTATCTGCATCAGGATCAACTGCATTAAAAATATAATCATAAGATGTTTTAGTTTTACCACTATTTGGACCATCAATAGTTGGGGGATTTGGTGGAAGATTAGTTATATTCATACCAAAAATTGTATCTGGAGATGATTGAGTAAGACCTACAAACACAGGATCTGTTCCATCAACATAAAAACATGCACCACCTGCTAAATTATTATTATATGCAGGGTTCCAATATCCCTGATATATTACATCAGTATATGTTCCTGAGTTGAGATCAAATTGCGATATTTGTACTTGTGGATTTACATCTGGATCTTGAGAATATACCCATAAGAATGGTCCACCATCACTAAAATTATCATACGCAAGTCCATAGATACTATATGTATTTGAATACAAGGTGTATATACTACCATCATCTGGATTGAATTCAAAGATTGGGCTATCCCAATTTGCAGTAAAAAAATGACCATTATCTGTATTAACAGCTAAACCTCGACAAACAGTAATTCCTTCTGGCCCAGTAAGAAGCTCAACTACCTCTCCATCTAGAGGATCTATCTTAACAAGCCCATCTTCATCTGATGCATAAAGATAGGTTCCATCCCAAGCTAAATCTCGCCATCCCCAATCAGTAATTGTACCTTGTTCATAACTGATTATATGGTTACCAGCGCTATCGAATTTATGTAGTTTATGAATATTACCAGAAGGTGAGTCACGCCCAGTAACCCAGAAATACGTACCATCAAACTCTACACCTAAACATCCAGTATCCCCTGTTGGTGTCTGCACATCATATTCAAATAATATATCAACAAAGCCAGACTCCATTCTAACCGAAGATGAGTCGGGACATTCATCTGTATTTGTTTTATCTATCGAGTCTTTAGTAAAATTCATCGTCCCTGTAACTGACGAAACAGTAACAAAAAATAGCATACATACAAAAATACATGATATTTTCTTTTTCATAAGTTTTCCTCCCTTATTGGTATGATATTGTATATCTAATATTTAGCTTTATAGGAAAAAATATGAAAAAAAAAGAGATAATTATCATTTTGTTTATATTGGTTTTTTTCAACAATTATTATTACGAAATTAAAAAAAAGAAATAAATAAGAATAAGGATTGCTGTTTTATAGCTCAAATTTTTGTAATAGTTTTTGTAGTAACGGAAATAAATTAAGATGACTCTTTAACAAGTCAATCAATGGTATGTTAATTGCTTTGTTTCTTGGCATAGTAACACTTAGCGAATCAGACCAATTACTTTCTATTCCTTTACTATCTCTGGCTTTTACTTTAATATTATAAGTACCTTTTGACGTCCATGTATAACTTGCACTTCCTGTTGTACCAGAAGCAAAGGGTCCAACCCAACTACTGTTGTGTCCATCCCCCCAGTCAAACCAGAAATCTACTAAATCTCCATCTGGATCAATGCAATTTGTAGTATATGTATAAGACGCTCCAACTTTTCCATTAGTTGTACCAGATGGTTTAACCGGTTTATTTGGAGCATGATTAATTGTTATCACTGCAGGATTGGTAATTATCGGTAGTATTTGATTTGAACCATCATCCTGCATAAAAGTATTAGATATACCATCGATAAAATCAATAATATAAGAACCATTTGCAGTAGCTGGAATTTCAAGAATAAGTGTACCTAAATAATAAGAAAGACCTCCATCAGATTTTGAATCAAACAAAAGCGCTGCCCCCCATATATAGTCCAAAGCTGAGCAAGATACTGCATCAATGAAGACCATACCATAGAACACAAAATCCGTTCTGCTCGTATCTATAAAGCATCCATTCTCAGGTGTTCCCGGCCAACCATAAGGTATTAAAGTATCACCTACTCCGTTTGAATACGTTGATGAATCAACTGTGGCTTGTACGGCTTTTAATAATTTTGGTGACCAACCTGAAACGTATATTTCTAATGTAACTATCTGTCCTGTTTCATAAAGAATAATTTCATTTCCAACAATTGTGTGCATACCACTACCATTTACAGGAACCCATTTAAAAGTTGCATCAGCAAAAACTGAGGTTTCTTTAAATAAATTTTTTTCTGAAAATGCTACATCGGGCATTAAAAAAGCAAGACAAATAGCAATGATAATAACTAGGCTATATACATTTTTTATATTATTTTTCATTTTCTTTTACCTCCCTCTTTTATAATTTGAATCTATTATTGTGTTTTTAAATGTTATCTTTGAAAAGATTTTTATTTGCAACAAAATGCATTTTAAAATTACTATATAAACTTTTTATAACAATTATTTTTTTATTCTTTAAAATAAAAAATATTAAAAGGATGTTGAAATAAAGCTTCGTTTCTTTATGACAAGAATTTACTTTTTTACCTTATGAATTTGAATTTCCCCGCTGTTGAAAACTATCCATCTTAATTTATCACCATTTTTAAGTTTTAAAACTTCTACTACCTCAGAAGGTACTGTTATTCTTCTTCTTGATCCTCTTATTGTTAACGCTGTATCTGTTATACATTTTACATCTTCCAAATCGACTTTCATCATAAAACCCATTTAAAAAACAATAGAAAATATAAAAAATTTGTTTTTTTAACAATATTTTTTGTTAATTATTCAATAATCAAGTAATTTTATATTTTTAGCAATATCCCCATTTTATTTGTTCCCAAACTCGCTCATGAAAATAATAAATAAACATTTGGATAGATTGAAAAATTAATACAATAGCAGTCATTTGAGTTATATTACCTGTTATTAAATAAGTTATTATTGCTAATACAATAACACAGATTATTCGATAACATACTGCTTTTGCAATTGATCTTTTTCTTGTTTCTTTCATATTTTTTCCATTTATATCATTATATAAATAAATTGAATATATCTTAGAAATAAAAGACCTTAATTAGAGTTAGTGCTCCAAGTATTAATGTAATTATACCAATTGAGATTTTTAATGCCTTTGTTGGAAGATTTTTAACAATTAACGCAGAAAATGGTATAGATAGCATTGCTCCAATAACTAATGATGGAGCGAGACTCCAATTTATAACATTTGGAGTAATGATAAAAACTATTACACCCACTATACATGTTAATCCTTCGGCAAGTGATGTAATACCAATAGCATTATTACCTTTTACACCAGATAATATTTGCCCACCCGTAACTACAGGTCCATAGCCCCCACCGCTCATACCTTTATTAAAGGCAGCAATAGATCCTAAACCAATAATTTTTTTCCAGGAAAATCTAAATTCTTTATTCAAAGTTAATATAATAATTATTCCCATAATCAATACCATCAAACCAATGTATGTATTTAACCAAAATGAAGGTATGTTTATTGCTATAAAAACAGCAATAGTTGCTCCAAGTATACTACATATTGCAAGAACTAATGCAATTTTTAGATGAATCGAACCCCATTTGAAATCTACATTTCCAACCCAATGATGAGTAATTCCTGCTGTAATTCCAGTAAAAAGTTCAGATAATAAAACACATGGCACAATAGCAAGTGGACTAAAACCAAATATTATTAACACAGGGGTAAGAGCAGTTCCATATCCCATACCAAGAGTTGAATCAATTAGTTCACATATAAAAGCGAAAATTATTAAGGCTAAAAAGACTTGAACTCCTAATATATCTATTTCTAAAAGCTCAATCATAAAGATCAACTGTTTTTAGTAAAATTTACAATGTGCGTCTATTGTTTTTTTAAAAATCTCCTCTTTCGAGACTTCTTTCTTTAACTATGTCTATCGGTTTAGCTCTAATGCTTTCTTCATAAATTAATACTTGACTTACAGCAATTATAGCACACAAAGAAACTTCCTCTTTTCCAAATCCTCCAACAATATCATCAGAAACAGCTAAAACTTCTTCTTTAGTCAACCCTGCATCCAAAGCATTTACTATACATTTTCTAAGTTGTCGTTTAGCCAAACTACACTTTTTAAAACATTCTCGAAGTTTAATTTCAATAATTTTTCTTTCTTTATCATTTATTAAAATAGGCTTTGGTTTACCATGTTCTTCCTCATATTTCAACGCTTGACCAATTGCAACAATAGCACATAATGATGCTTCATCATGTAAAAATCCTGTCGTCAATTCCTTACTAACGGACAGGATATTTTCTTTTGATAATCCTGCATTCATAGCATTTACTACACATTTTCTAAGTTGAATTCTGCCAAGTGCACACATTTTAAAGCAATCTTTAAGTTTATTTTTTACATCACTGTCATTTAATATTTCTTTTGCACTTTTTTTGCCGATCATTTTTGTTCCTCCGATTTTTTATGATTATATTCAAATTTTCTTTTTATGCTTCTTATTTCTTTTTTCATATTTTTTCTCACCAATATATATATCAAATTATACATATATAAATTTATTGGTAATTTTCCTATAATTAATGGTATTAAGCCAATTAAATCCATAATTTATTGGAAAATATTTGGAAAACCAAAATATTAAAAAACATAAGAAATCTATAAAAAGTTAGTACTTTGAACTCAGAGTTTATATTACTCGCTCCGTATCTTATTAAATTTTCAATTATCATTCTTTTTTTTTATTAGGAAAATTTCTTGGATAATTGTTGGGTTTAAAATGTAAAAATTTTAATATATTTTCATTTTATCATGATTTGATGCCGCATCGCTTTAAAGGTGATTTTTCTCGTTTGGAAAGTGAGGAAAGAAAAAAAATACTACCTGCTAAACAAATATTACAAGAAATGAAAATACAAAAAGGTGATACTTTGATTGATTTTGGATGTGGTATTGGATATTTTAGTATTCCTGCGCTAGATTTTGTTGGGCAAGAAGGTAAAGTTATTGCAATTGATATATCTAAAAAAATGCTCAGAGAACTTACTAAACGAGTAGGAAATCGTAAAAATTTAAAAATTATTTATGGAACCTCACTTAATGGTTTAACAGCGAATATTATCTTATTATCAATGGTTCTTCATGAAATCGCTAATCCGAAAAAGTTTTTAAAAACATGTTTTAAAACATTAAAACCCAATGGTCGAGTCATTGTTATTGATTGGGAAAAAAAAGAAACTGGAAATATGGGTCCCCCTGTCGAAGAACGATTAACAAAAGAAGAAGTAATTCAATTAACTGAGATGTATTATCGTGAACATCCTATTCATGATTGGATGTATTTTCTGGAGTTTATAAAAGATTAACTAGCGTAGTTTATTTCTTACCATTCTTTTTTACTTATAAAATAAATAAAGTTTTGGTTAAAAAGTATTTAAAATATAAGAGACTTAAATTAAGATTCTATTTTACTATCACTTGCATCTAATTAAATTCTAAATAAAAAAAATATGCTAAAAAATAAATGATATGTTTTTTAAAAAAAAATGGTAAAGAAGAATTTTATTCGCCTGTAGTTGCTATTGCTCTAAATGCGTTTCCATGAAGATTTACATGAAAACCATTTTCATCCGTAAAATCAGTATAATATCCATTAAAACGAATTAGTCGAAGTCCCCATACACCAGATGCATTTTCATTATTCCAAAGCACTTGACCATCTTTTTCAGAATAAATAGTTACGTCTACATCTGGTTCTTCGAATATAATTTGTAAAAATAATGCAAATGCGCGATCATTTATAAAAGACCTAATAAAGAAGATTTTAATCATAATGGGGCGATTTGATGGAGGCATATCATCAACCAAACCATTGGCTTCTATGTAGCATTTTTTAAAAACAACATTTTCATTTCCCAAGTATTTAGAATTATTAGTGGGTATTGCACCTATAGAGGGTATTACAGTTGAAATAAATATCAAACATATTAAAATTACAATTTTTTTCTTTTTCAAATAATTTCACCTCAAATATTATAGAAAAAAAAGTTATAAAAAATTTTTTTATTAAAAATTCTTACAAATCACAAATTTTTATTTAAAATAATTTTATTTTGTTCAAAAATGTTAAAAGAAATGATTTTTTTCAAAAAAAGAAAAGATTTGAATCTTAAATTAATAAAAAAAAATAGGTTATATATTACATTGCAGATTATGCTTATATTAGTGATTAAAATTATTTTTAGATCTCAATTTTTCGGATTAATCAACAGATTTTTTATAAATCAAAAAATAAATAAGCATATATAATTATAATATGAATTAAAGATAAATAATTAATTAATAGGATTGTTGTAATTAATTAATAAAATCTCAAAAAAACAATAACATTAACGTGATAAAATGCTGAAGTGGCTCGGTAAAACAGTAGAAAAAAGACCTTGGTTGGTCATTGGAATCGTACTATTGATAACTTTCGGTTTTGTATCAATACTGCCTGCTTTGGAAATGGAAACATCAACAGAGGATTTCATGCCCGATAATAATATTGTAAATGCAAATCAAAGAGTAACAGAATATTTTGGACAATCTAGTGAAATGCTAATGGTTTTTGTTGATAAACAAAATGCACAAAATGTTGTAACGCCTCAAGCTTTAAAAGAGGAATATAAAGTTCTAAAGGATTTAGAAGATTTTGATGAAGTAGAAAGCTCAATCAGTGTAGCTGGTTTTGTTGATATGATATG
>Ga0209536_100005196_pt1 | contig 20337 bp, 24 predicted proteins | sample DeeMarSeWOR28_12_FD_187461 | JGI IMG/M metagenome (GOLD analysis project Ga0209536, IMG submission 187461) | Marine sediment microbial communities from White Oak River estuary, North Carolina - WOR-2-8_12 (SPAdes) (version 2) | ecosystem: Environmental > Aquatic > Marine > Intertidal zone >...
TCCAGTTCTCATGGGCTTCCTCCTTAGTAGAATTAGGGTAAGCCCATGATAGAATATCTCTATTACTTATTCAACTTAATTCTGAGACAAGACACTAGCCGCTTAGTTAAGAAGTATTCATTCAGTCCGTCTGTAACCTGAGACCATACTTTAGAAAGAGATTAAACTCAAGATCGACCGAATGATTGTAGATTTAAGATTGCAGATGTGAGATTGCGGATATCGCTCGCCCGCCTCGCCTTGCTCGCATGGCGGGCGGGGATTGCGGATTGGAGAAGATTACTGGGTAACTGGCATAGATGTGTCAACACTGGCAGGGTGTTGAATAGCTCAAGATATTGATTCTTGCCGTTTTTAGGCTTTTTTCAGCAACCTGCTAGTATCCTGAATTCCGCCTCCTGGGCTGTCGTTGCTTGGTTTTGGCGGCATGTGCTTCTGCGAATTTGCGCCATTCGTCACGGTCGACAACCTGGTCTCCGTCCAAATCCAGAGTCTCAAACACCTTTGGGTCTGCTGGCGGGAAATAGTCCTCGAACTCTTGTGAGGTTATCTTGCCGTCCCCGTTTGTATCTATATCGTAGAAATTAGCCTCAAACAATTTCGGATCCGGCAAGTCTGCCTCGTGATGTCTTGGCTTGGTAGCACAGCCCATAAAAATGGCCAGCATGAATACCAGGCTCAAAAAAAACACAATCTGCTTCATATTCTTTCCCTCTTGCTTTTTAGATATCTACCTCTTTTTGTGTTTTTGAAGTTATCATGAGATTTAATTATGTGTTCCTAATTGTCAACAACGAATATCAAGAGCTCGCTGAGGTTGGAGTACTCAGTAATGGATGTTTAAGATTGAAGCTCCCTGTCCCGCTATAGCGGGACTGAAGCGGGATTCGAAATGTAAGGAATTTATTCCATTTTATTGTAGTTCGTTCGCTAACCCCGGCCGCCTAAGGTGGACTACGGGGAATGCGCTCGCCCTGTTGAATTTCCCTAAGGGAACCGTATTCAACAGGGCGAGCTGGAGCATTTTTAATTCCCAAATCCAAAATCCGCATTCCCAAATCCGCAATCGCAAGGTTCTGGCACAGACGTTGCAATTCCACACCGTTCGAGTTGAACACCCTAATCTCATAGTAATGGATACATTGATGGCCTCTGACCGCCGCATCCCCAAAAGGATAAGAGTAAAATGGCCCGTTGTGATCATATCTGCTAAAGGATATTCCATTGCAGAGACAAGGGATATTAGCAGTGAAGGGGCATTTATACATTGTCAACTGCCTCTAAACCTAAAGGAAAAACTCAAGCTATTCATCATGACGCCCAATAAACGTCCCATTGAACTGCCTGCAGAAGTGGCCTGGTCCAACCCTGACCATTCTGAGCGCAATACCACCCCCCGTGGAATGGGCGTGCGCTTCATAAAAGTATCCAGACGTCACCGCCAGCTTCTCCGCGATATAGTCGTCGACCACTACCAAACCAAGGTTAGCACCTCTCCCACCACAGAATGAGTCCCCCAGAGAGAGCTCAAATGGTCCTTGCCTCGTGCATGAGCCTGTTGGAGTAATGGAGTGGTGCAGCAAGGCGAACCATGAAATCCCAAACTCCAAGCACCAAATCTCAGGGTTTTAGGTGTCAGGGAGTAAAAGCGAAAACACTGAAACCTGAAACCTGAACACTGAAACCTTAGTCATCGTAATTTGAGATTTGTGATTTGGAATTTCTATTCCTCCAACACACCCCTGCAAGAAATATCTCCACCCCCCGACTATTCTTTGCCTGAAAAGAGGACAATTGCAGGAAGAGTAGTTACATTATGCAGGGATTGTTCAGTTGGGCGCTACGAGACCAAGCTCAAATCGCTGATAATAGAGGAATTGTTATGCGTGGTAAGGTTTTTTTTTCATTGCTGATTTTTAATTTGTTAGGGTTGACTGCTCTTGCTGAGGGAAATTCTCTTAGCAAGGTGTTTCAAAAGGTCAATCCCGCAGTGGTGGTGGTTCTCACCAAGGAACGTGGATACGCCAGTTTCAAACCGGGTGAGCCGGCTACCATTACAAGGGGGGGATTGGGCTCGGGTATAGTGATATCCGAAGACGGCCTGGTCATGACCTCTGCTCACGTGGTTCAGGTAGCAGACGCGGTGGTGGTGAAATTTGTGGATGGGAGCTTGGTGGGAGCCAAGGTCGTAGGTTCGGCCACCCAGGCGGATGTGGCCTTACTCAAACTTGATAACGTGCCTGAGAATCTGGTGGCGGCGGAGCTAGGCGATTCAGACAAGGTGGATACGGGTGATGAGATCTTCATCATTGGAGCCCCGTATGGAATCGACCACACGCTAACAGTCGGTTATATGAGTGGCAGAAGAATACCTGTAGCCATTTGTAACCCCATACCACCCATTGAGTTTTTGCAGACCGATGCAGCCATCAACAAAGGCAACTCCGGTGGTCCCATGTTCAACATGAAGGGGAAGGTTGTCGGGATTGTCAGTCATATTCTGACAATGTCCGGGGGGTCAGAAGGTCTGGGTTTTGCCATTAGCATTAATACTGCCAGGGAGTTATTGCTTAACAAGGAATCAGTCTGGACCGGCCTGGAGGCTTATCTGCTCTACGGACCCCTGGCCAGGGCGCTGAATGTGCCGCAAGAGGCAGGGCTTTTAGTGCAGCGGGTAGCAGAAGATTCACCCAGTCAAAAGCTTGGTCTTAAGCCCGGGATGATCCCTGTACAGATTGGCGATAACCAGTTCCTCATAGGTGGCGACATAGTGCTCGAAGTGCAGGGCATACCGGTTTCTGCAGATGTTGAGAAGACATGCCAGATCCGGGAGAGAGTTAGGGGACTCAACCGCGAGCGCAGCCTCGACATGAAGGTCTTGCGAGACGGAAAGATAGTGAACCTGTATTTGGACTGATGGGGCAGGTCTGAGGGGTGGATTCTGTGCTCCTCTTCTAGCCCGGATATTTCATGAATTGCTGTCGCGAGATCGCGAAGATGGGCGTGCCACCTGGCAACCGCAGGGTGTTGATTCCGAGGCGTACCTGAACGGTACGTCGCAGGGGTCGACACCCGAGGACGCCAGGAAGGACGGCCATATCCGTGGTCGCAGCAAGTGATTCATGAAATATCCGGGCTAGGGTGTTTTCCAGACCACTTTCCCGTCCTCACCCAAAAGTAGAAGTGAGTATTTCGACTGTTTCTCGATCGTGCCGGTTCTTTTCATCTTGGTTAGATCTATGGTTCCCAGTACGACCCGTTTGTTTTGATCCTTATCATAGAATAGCAGAGCAGGCTCGCCCTCATTGTTCAACGTTAATGCGAGCCGTTCCCTGCCCTCTTCATCACGCAAGGCTATATATGGCTGTCGTTCTGCCCCCAGTCCCATAATGGTACGATAGTGCCCCCCCTTGTCGGCCAGAGTCAGGATCGGACCTTCTTCTGGTGAGGTCAAGCTGAATACAGCTCGGTATTCTCCTCCCTTGCTGAACAACACAATACCGGGGCCTCCAGCATACATTCCCCAGGTGGACAGCACCTCACCTTTTTTGTTCACCAAGCGAAACTCCTCCGCGACCACCATCTTCTTGGACTCAGCCATCTTATCAGCATAAGCTGGCTTGCCGGCTAAAAACTGAGTTGCCAGCGTTCCACCCACCAACCCGGCCAGCAAGGGTAACAGCAATAATAGAATATATTGTTTTTTGTTCATTTTTTTCTCCTCTAAAACTCTGCGGTAACATCATCATCCTCCGGGGGACCATCCAGCATCTGGTTCAGGAATGCTGACGGGTAATACTTGACAACTGCTCCCAGAATATCGTCCCGGGCCGCTACGGCAACCTCGATTCTTTTGTTTGTTGTCATTCGCAAAACCTGGAGGGCCTCAGCGTCCAGAGGATTGACCATTGCCACCAGGAACTTGCCGTCTGATATCTTCACCGGCACCAGTAGATGGGTCTTTGCCAGCTCAACTGGTACTATGTCTATGACCTCCTGTGGTATGCGCAGTTCCTGCAGATGAATGAAAGGGAGCTTCAGCTGTTTGGCCAGAGATTTGGCTATACTTTCATCATCCAGTACCCCGGTACCTTTCAGAACCTCATCGATGGTTTGACTCTTCTCCTCCTCAGCCAGTACTCTGAGCAGGGTAAACTCATCAACAAGACCCGCTTCAACCAGATAATCCCCCAGCTTTTGCTTCCCTTGGGAATCTGCGTCACTTTCTGCCAGTTTGTTATCTGAGCCTTCTTCTTGAAAAAACCGAAGGCTAACGCTGCCTACTTTGAGCCTATCCCCACTCAAGAGAATTGATTTTTCCACCTTTTCTATATTTACAAAGGTGCCGTTGCGGCTGCCCAGATCTTTTACCACAGTCTGGCCCTTTACCCGGCCTACGATGGCATGTCGCTTGGAGACAGTGCGATCCGGCAGAGCAATATCATTGGTTGACTGTCTGCCAATGGTCAATCTGGAAAAAAAGGGAATTACTCTTTTTCCGACTAGTTCTTTTTCGACGATAAAACAAGACTTCATTATGCCTACTCCATCATCAATAACTGTGTCCAAAATCCTGGTATTTTGAATCTATTAACCACCATAATCTATGACGATTTGATCAAAACCTTCAGGGCAATATACCTCATGCACAGTCTTTGTTGATCCTACGTCTACATACTCACTCTGCACCACAGTGGAGCCTTCCTGAAAATTGATGGTAAAGCTGTGTAGCGAATCCGAAGGACGGAGTGCTGCTGCTGCAATAGAGAAGGTGTCTCCGTCGTTAATAAAGTCAAGATCGTAGATTCTGATGTTTCTGAGCGTTTGATCGGTAATTACCACGGTTACAAAATTGCCGCGGGGGGAACGCACTCGGTAGCTCTGGTCTGCTAAAATCTCCGAAGTCATGCCGAAAAACATTGAGATCATCACTAAAATCAAAATACTTGCAGTTTTCTTCATGCTTTCCCCCTGGTTGACTTTAACAACTACAGAAACGATTTAAGATGCAAAGGTTGCACCGTTTGAGAGATTTCGGATTGCGGGATTGAAGAATTAAGCAATTAAGGGATTGGGGGATTGAGGGGATTAGCAGGTTTTAGATTTTAGATTCCTTCAATCTGCAATTTCCTTTCCTGTGTTCTGCCTAGTGCGTAGTGCCTAGTGCCTAGTTTTTTCTGACTTCTGTCCTCTAATCTCCGTCTCGCCGTCTCTCCGCTTCCCCGCGTCTTTTTCCTCCTGCTCCATGCCCCCATCTGGCACATTCCTTGCTCTCTACTAGCCCGGATAATTCATGAAAGGAAAAGAGATGAACTTCAAGAGAAGACTCGTCATTTTTGTGATTGTCATGCTGGTTTTCTGTCTGGTACCGGTGTCTGATGCTGCCTACTTCGTTTTTCATAAGCTAGGCAACATCAGGTCGGGACCGGGCACCAAATATAGAGTCATCGGTCAGTTATCCAAGGAGACCATAGCTGAGATACCTGCAACTTTTCATGACTTCGATGCCAGCTGGATTCCCATAGATGCCAAAACCGAATATGACCAGAAGAGCAAATCAGAAAAGGTTGTCTACATCAAATGGGTGCACAGGTCCATTGGTGGGATAGTAAAGGGGAATATCGATGATGTTGAAAAACATCTGGCTATCATTAACTCCGGCTGGCCAAAAGCAACGCAGGATTCAATCCTAAAAGGTGAAGTAAAGACAGGAATGACCACACATATGGTTTATTATGCCTGGGGAAGACCTGACGAGGTAAAAGAGACCACCGGAACTGAGGGTCCTGGAGAACAATGGTTTTATAAAAGCTCAGGTTCCAAAACCAAGTATCTTTACTTTAAGGATGGAGTATTGACGGCTATACAGGAATAGTTTTGAACATAAACAGCTCGAAGACTATGCTGGCAAACTTTTATGTATGCCGTCTTTGTCTAAACTGAAGGTAGTCGTGATTCATTTACGCAGTTTGCTAAGGGGTGGATCAAAAAAAAAGTCCAGGGATTTACCCTGGACTTTTTTAGTCTCTCTTCCTCTTTTGGGAGTCAGCAACCTGCCTGATTTCTCAGTTGGCTAACCAAGCTGGCACTTCTTTAGAAAAACGCCTTGACTGCTAACTCACCGAACCTCTCAACGTCGAACCATTCAGCAGGGGCCTTTTTCCCTGAGGCCATCTCGTAATGGCCATGCACCCAGACAATGGTCAACACCCGAGCTGTATTGGCGTCTCTAACGATCTTGGTGTGAATCCGGTCGAGCTCTTCGTGAGCAGCTCGGTAACTCTGCCAATCAGGCTCGATTTCCTTGCCGATGCGGGCCAGCGCCTCCAAGCGCTTCATGAGGTGGTCGGCTAACACACCGAGATCCTTGTCTGACGGCTTACCCTTTGGAACCAAGCTCTTTTTCCCAATCGCCGGGTGTCTGCGCAGACTATCGTACGCCTCCCTTTCCCCCGCGTAGGCCTTATACACAAGTTCCAGCGCCCCCAGGACAGCGTATTTCTCAATTTCAAGTACCTCCTGGTAGCGAATAACATCTGCAAACTCCTTGTCAATGGCCTCTTCCATATTGAGAGCCACCTGGTCGATGGCTTTGATCATTTCGTCTACAGCAGCATTTATACGCCAGCCCGCACCGTTGAGAATGGGCTAAGCTGCTTGAAGTGCGTCCATGAACTTCTCTTGTGCTCGGACTTGCTCAACCACCTTGTCCCAGGTGTCCCTGGGGAGACCAAGGTTTTTGAGCAGTTGTTCTTCAGGCTGCTTAAGACCGTCGGCGTAGGCCGCAATCCTTTCGGCATCCGTGTCATACGTTTTGTATATCACCACCAGGTCGAAGGAGTAGATAATGATTTTCTTGAAGAGGTCTGCGACTTCATCCTCGAGCGCGATCGCGCGTTTCTCCACCTCACCGTCGGGATTGAAGAATTCCCGAGTGTAGACCAATTCATTCCGGGTAAAGCAAAAATCGGCCTGGGACATCAGTGCCATGGTCTGGTCGGCGTAGAAGTCTACGTTGGCTTTGGCAGTGCCCACTAACTTGGCTTTCGTTGTTGCACATCCCGCAAAAAAAGCCACAAGCGCGAGGACACCTAAGCCAGTCATTATACTGCGAACAAAAGAACGTGAGTTTGCCCTCGGGGTCCTAGCCCGCAAAACTTGTGTTTATGACATTGTAACTCCTCCCATTCTTAGCGTTGAGATAGTTGGCGGATTGTTGTATTTTGAAGGCTAGATGACCAACAACATCCTGAACAAATTGATTAATCTGAAATGTTTCTTGCTACGAGCAACTATGACATAGGGTCGTTTGCGAGTCAAGAAAGACAGGAAGGGCTCCTAAGACCACTACCACCTAGGTCCTTCTCTATGGGTCGCTCAAAGTCACGTCCTCTTGGGACGGAATTTTCGCCAACTCTATCATGGTGTCTTGGGGACTCGTTTTCTGATATCGCCATTGCCGCCGGTGATCTTTTTTATTTCGCGGGATATCTTGGTTATCTCGATTTTTTTCTTGAGCAGTTCCACGCTCTGGGTGATCCGCTCACGGGTGGAGGTCATTTCGAGAAACCCCTGCTTTTCAGTGGGAGTGAATCCATCGTTGTAGGCCATAAGAAATGAGATGGTTTTAAAATCAAGGTTTGAGGCTAAACCGTAGTCTGTACTCTTACCCATGAGACGGTCCAACTCTTTTAGAAGCTCCAGGCCGACACTTATTAGCTTGTCCAGATCCTTCGTCTTTTTCTCCTCTGCATCATCAAAGTAAACAACGGAGGCCTGCAAGTAGGCTTTGTCGTCCACAAGGTGCTTTATCTCAAAGCGTTGCTGTCCTTGAGTCAGTATATCCATGCGGCCATCGTCATAGCGTTTTATTACTTTGATAGTCTTGGCTGTGCACCCTTTTTCCATGGTTTCTTTGTCGTCGGCATAGACAATGCCGAATTCTTTATCCTGGCGCAAACACTCGCCGATCATTAATTTGTAACGCTCTTCAAAAATGTGCAACGGCAGAACCATCGCAGGTAGCAGCACGACTCCGAGGGGAAACAGGGGAATTGTTGTCTCGGATTGCATAAAGCAGCTCCTCACTAGTTCGGCAGCGGTTGATGAGGGTGCTTATTCACTAATCCTAAAGATCCGTGAATAATGCAGGCTAGTACTATTATTACCTATAAAAATTGGAGAGAGAACCAGTTCGAGGGGCGTAAGGGACAAAAAAATCATTTCTAGGAAGGAACGGGGTGACGAACTCAGTGCTATCGGTGCTCAGGTTTTCTTGTCTTTCTTCTCGATAAATGCTTGAAATTCTTCCTCCACTTTTCCCATCTGGTTTGTGTTGTAGGAAATAAGATTCTTCAGATGAATGAATGCATCAAGATCCACATTCCTGAATTGGATGGCCATGCCCAAGTTTTCGTGGCGCCTTATCTTGCCGTCCAGAATGATGGAAATCTGCGAAGAAGTACCTGTGAATAGCAGTTCAATCTTGACAAGCCTGTTTAACTTCAACCTTTCTGGCGTCTTCAAAAAGATCCCGGCCAAACTGAGATTCTCAACTACTCCTATTACCGTAGTCTCTTTGGCCCTGACAATCGCTTTGGTCTGAAATGGAATTCTGGTAAAATTTCTCTTTTCCATATCAATTCGTCTCCAATTTCGATAAATCTTACTATTTCTACCACTTACCGCTTTAATAGAAAAGTACTTTTTGTCAGGAGCAAAATTATTGTCACTTAAATCATTATCAAAAGAACTACTCCCAATACCAAGGCCACACCGATACCCAACGGTATGGTGCGAGTCAGTATCCACCCTTCCCTTCCCTCAGCCCCGCACATGGATGCAGCCAGGGCTATTTTCAAGGGCGAGGAAATGGATCCCACCGCACTTCCCACTGCCAGACCGCTGGCCAGCAGCGAGGGTGAAACCTGGAGCAATTCCGCCGTGGCGACGTGCAGCTTGCCAAAGAGGACTATGGAGGCAGTGCCGTAGCCGGTCAAAAAGGTGCCTGCCCAACCGATAAGCGGGGCAAAGAAGGGATAGAACTGCCCCGAGATCGCCACCATGCCGTTGGCCAGAGTCAGAGCTATATTATTGGTTGGTTGAACCTGGATGAAGCCAGGATCGTATCCGGAATAGGCTATAATCTGCCCGGCCGCACCAAAAAGGGCCATGGCCACAATGGGTCTCCAGGCGCGTCGGTTTGTGGCCCGGAAACTGCTCAGTGCTAAACCATTGTCCTGAAAGAGCAAGACAGCCAGAATGTATGCCAGAAAGATGTAAGAGTAGGCGGAATAAAAGGGCCGCAAATGAATAACATGGCCGGGTACAATGCTAACCGCCCCCGGCCAGGTCTCCATGGTAATTTGTTTCAGGGGCCCTATAAGGTTTACAGAGAACAGACAAACCACAAGCAGAGCAAAAGGAGCCATGTCCTTCAGCAAATCTCTATCCATCTTGAAACTCCGCTCGTCCACCAGGGAAAGACCTCCCATCACCAGCAAGCCGCCAAAGAGCCCGGCGACTGTTAGCCCCAAATAGTGTACGGCAAATAGAGCTCCACCCCCTGCGAGCAGACTGCTGCCGAGCAGTAGCCAGAACTGTTCTTTCAAATCTTGAGGCCGCTCCAGCAGCCAGGGAATCGAGAAGACCATGCACACTGTGGCTGGAATGGACAGCAACCCCACATCCCTCCCCAACTGTTCCATTTCAAGGCCGGTCACCAGGGCGAGTACTGTCAGTATGGCCCCGCCCAACTCCAAAATCATTAAACCGGAATAGCCGGCAATGGAAAGCGCGGCTGAGCCTGTTGCCGGAAGCCCGGACGCTCTGAGCATGGGGGCCACTATGGGCTCGGCAACTATCCCAGCACCCTCCATAAAGTTTCCCGTGCCCACGGTGATCAGGACGGTGCGATGCCAGTGGTTCTTGGTCAGGCCGGAAAACCAATCCACCATTCGGGCCAAGGAGCCGCTGTCCAACAATAGGCCCGAGAGAAGCATGCCGAAATAGATCACCAGCAAAAGAGGCGTGTTGGTGAGCACGCCGTCTATTGCCGCCAGGACCACCACGCCTGGGCTTGTCTTGAACCACACAAGTACCAGGCCGACGGTCCAGACGGTACCCCAGAGCGCCAGCTCCAGGGCCTGGCGTTTGAAGCCCACCGCCAAGACCATGATCAGAATGAGCGGAGTCCAGGAGAGGAGGAAATTGAGGAGATCCATGTTCACCAATTATTAAAATCCAGAAATATGTACAATAGCTGCCGCTTGTATTGCTCAATTCGGGGATGTGGAACTTGTTTATGATTGAGCATCCCGACCCGGGGTGGCTTTGATCAATGAGCCAACCCGAAGAAAAGCCTCAAATCTCCTCCCCCTTGACGGGGGAGGACTAAGGTGGGGGTGAAAGATAAAATGAAGTCATCTATTTATTATTCCCCCTCCCCTGTATCCCGTCACCAGGGGAGGGGAAGGTTTTATTTTATCGGTTTCGAAACATTGACCATAATAATGGGAGGCACTTGTTTTTCTCTTTACGAGCAGAGCTTAACTGTGCCATCCCGACATAATAGGGATGGGTGTTGAAATTTCTAAGTCTTACCAATGTCTCGGTGTATGTTCTCTGACCCAGTCTGCTGCCGGGAGTCAGTCCTTTCGAACTAATACTGGAAGATTGCGGGGGTTAGTATATCAGAGAATTTTTCGTTTGGTGACCAACGCTTCTTCTTCTGTAAAACGGTCCATAACGTATAGCCTGATTTTTCTACTCCTGGGAAACTCCTTTCTCAACAGGATTTTCAGGAGTTTCTTGAGCTTCTCCGGTTTCAACCGAAACCTCTCATTAAAATGGCCGTTCTCAATGACCAAGAGATCGTCTTCACCCATTTTAGCAATTATGATGGATCTGTTACGTTTGTGGGTTCGTAAATCCAGGTAGTGCCCGGTGGGGAGGTTTTTCAGTTTTTCATGGACAGTTTCTATTATCTTTGCTTTGTCAATCATCGGCAGGAGTGCAATGGATAGATAATGAAGTGTGGAGCAAGACGATCCATGAAATCCCAAACTCCAAGCACCAAATCTCAGAGTTTTAGGTGTCAGGTTTCAGGTGTCAGAGCTTTAGGTGTCGGGTGTCAGGTTTAGGGTGTCAGGAATATAAAACTCAAAGACTTAAACCTTAAACCTGAATACTGAAACCTTGGTCATGGTGATTTGGAATTTCTATTTACAATCATGACGGGACTTTTTGGTTTTCTTCCGACAGATCGATAACCAGCGTACTCAAAGTCTGTAAAAGCTCGGGCTCCACCTTATCTTTAAGTGATTTGAAGTGTTCCAAAGATGCTAGCGCGATAAATTTTCGGGCCTCACTGGAAATCTTGATAAACCGAACACCCATGCCGCGCGGCGAGATCTCGTCGTCAGGCCCGTAGATATTAGACCACACCACCTCCGCCGTGGCAGCTAATGTTGTCTTGGATTTGGGGACTTTAATGCCCAGTTTAAAGACCACATTTAGCTTCAGTGGTTTCGGGCAACTGATAAAGCAGCCATCAGGAGTTACATCCAACGTCACACCTTCCCTGGTCCCTTCCTCGGTCTTTATCATGACGGGCCATTTGAGTTTGGCTCTAGGGTATGCACGTCTGTCAGCCGACATTAATTACCTCTCTGCTGGAAGAATATAGTTTAACAGTAGGCAGATGCTACGCCATAACAAATCATAATGCAAGACCTGAACCAAATCCTGCACCGGTTCTCCCTTCATGACAGGTTGACTCTACTGTTTGAATGTTTATATGAAGGATAAACTATTTGAGACGTACCAATGAGATCTGCATCCTGAGGAGAACCACAATGAGGATTAAAGTCCAAACAATCATATTTTCAGTCATTCTCGGGTTAGCCCTGACGTACGGCAATGCGATGGCAGCCGGGACAAGTAGCACAAAAAGTAGCCGCTCTGGAGTTTCACCTGAGTTTAAAGCAGGCAAAAAGGCAGTAAAAAAGGGAGATTTCCAGTCTGCAATAAGTTACCTGACCAAAGCACTCGAGAAAGATCCCAACAATGCCGACACCCAGAATTTGCTTGGCTACAGCTATAGAAAGTTGGGCGACACTGAAAAGGCTTTCAAGCACTATGAAATTGCCTTAAAAATAAACCCCAAACACCGTGGTGCCAATGAATACCTGGGTGAGCTCTATCTGGAGACCGGCCAACTTGCGAAAGCTGAAGAGCGCCTGGAAGTACTCGACAAAGCCTGTACTTGGGGCTGCGAGGAATATGACGATCTCAAGGAAGCGATCGAGAAGTACAAGGCTGAAAACAAACAGTAGGGTTTTTTCTTCAGTGTCTCAACCTGAGCATAATACGTGTCGTAAGCCTGGTTAAAGCTCGCAGACCGGACAGGACTATTAAGAAGGAAAGTAAGGCAACAAGTGTGCCTGCCAATTTGCATTGCCAATCCGGGGGATAGGAAATCAGTTCCAAAGATCTGCCATATACAGTGGTGCTAAACAGTTCCTTATAGACAGCCGCCCCCGCGGTAAAACTCGGAATCATGGCCATTGCCGCCGGGACAATGAATAGCCGGTTTAAGGTTTCTGTAAAAGTCATTTTTTGCCCTCATTGGTGAGAACAGTTTTCACCGTTTGGAATCTGCAAGAGCCATGCCCAGTGCGCATTTCGGATTGTAGATTTCGGATTGCGGATTTAAGGAAGTGGGAATTGAGGAATTGTAGATTTTGGATTGCAGATTTGAGATCTAGGAACTAAGGAATTAGGGGATTGGGGGATTTTGAATTGTAGATTTCTGATTGCGGATTTGGGACTGAGGAATGCAGAGGGCAGGAGACAAATGACGCGGGGACTCGGAGAAACGGCGAGACGGAGAAGCGGAAGTTGATGAAAATTCCAAATTACAAATCACAGATAAATCACAATGACCGAAATTCGAAATTTCAAATCTGTTTTGGTCATTGAATACCTGCCCTGTGGAATGCCGCCTTTTGGCGGCCCTCCTCCGGAGGATTCCACAGGGTGAAAATTTGAGATTTATTTGTAATTTGGTGCTTGGGATTTGGGATTTCCAAATGTTTGACGATTTCTACGATTTTAGCGACTTTAGCGATTTCTATGATTTGCCGCTGACTACTGGCTACTGATTACTACACTCTTTGAAGGAATGCGATATGAAGAGAATTGGGATTCTTGCCGTGCTATTGTCTCTGTATGTAGGTGCAACTGCTCTTGCTGGGGAAGAAACGGAAATTTTCGAGAATAATGAATATGGTGGCATTACAAAACAGATTACTTATTCTGAAAACGACGCCAACTTTAACAAAGGCATGCAAAAAATAGTGGCCTCCTATGATAACCAAGGGAACAAAAAGAAGATGGAGGTTTATGCAACCAAGAGTCACGCTGAGAAGGCAGGGTGGTACAAGAAAGTAATATACTACTGGGGCAGAAAAAAAGTCAGTGAAGCCTATTCAACAGATAGCGACTCTGCCAAATATGGCTTTAACAAGATGGTATCTTATCTCGATGACAATAATAGGCTGGAAAAAAGGGAGTATTTCTTGAATAAAGACAGTCTGGCAGCAAAGCTGGGTGTTTATAAAAGAGTTGTTCACTACGATGATAATGAGAAAGCGACCCAGGTGGAAGATTTAGACGTTCAAGGCAATGTTGTAGTGCTTGAATAGGCTAATACGCCACCCTGCTCTCCTCAATATAGAGCTTCTTGACACAGATGCCATCACTATTGATTATCAGAATACAGGCAGTGCCCTTTTCATAAGTTGGGAAAAGAACCAGAACAGCAGCCTGGTTCCACCTGCTGTAGGTCCACACTTCATATTGATCTTCCGGTAAGCTGATTTCCGGTGGTTCCCCTGCAGAGACTCTTTTTACGTAAGTCTCTAGACTCTCCTTATCCAGATTGAGCATCTGCTCGGGTTTGCCAAGCAGGTTTGCTATTTCATCTTTGGTGGTTTCTCCCTCTACTATCTTTCCCACCGCCCCCGTTGTAAGTTTCGAATCCCCTGTGGTCACACACGACGCTACCAGCGTTACAAAAAAGATCACCAGTGACAGATTTACTACTATTTGTCTGACCACCCGAGCCATAGTCTATGCCTCATTCAAATAAATCACCGAATTGTTATAAATGATCCATCAAAGTCAGTACGATACTTGTTTCCCAATCCCCCCAAAAGGGAGTCCTAAGACCAGTTTCCCCTCCCCTGGCGGGAGGGTTGTATAGACCGGGTCAAGGAGGGGATGAAGGGGGGTCCAAACCTAGTACATAGGTAACCCATGTCCTTGGTTGCACGGGGAGGGGAAAATACCTCGAAAAGCGCAGAGCGTCGACTAAAATCTTTTTAGCTATGCGCCATGCACGATTTCACCCCCCACCTTAACCCTCCCCCGTCGAGGGGGAGGGAATTAAGAGGTTATCCGACTCCCTCTAAAGGGGGGATTTGTATTTCGAGCGTACCGTGCCAATTTTGATTATTGATGGGAAGATGTTAAGTCAATTTGAGTTAGATTTCAAGACAGGATGGAATGTTAGCAAGACAAAAACTAGGTTTCAGTATTCAGTGTTTCCCGCTGCCGCTTCGCTTCAGACGGGATTTCCGCTTCGCTCCAACAGGTTTCAGGTTTTCTGTTTCTTTTTCCTGATACCTGAAACCTGACACCTAAAGCCCTGAGATTTGGTGCTTGGAGTTTGGGATTTTGTGGTTCGCCTTGCTCCACCACTCCACTGGACTCCCGCACTAGGTAAAGACCACTAAAGGCCCCCGGCTATGCCAGACTAAGTATTTACCCGACTTTTCAGTTCATTACACATTTTGAAGTACGGGAGTTTCTTTCCGGCGACTTCGATCACCTCACCAGATTTTGGATTTCTTCCCGTATAGGGAAAATACTCCTTGAGTTTGAATGTGGCAAAACCGCGAATTTCAATGCGGTCGCCTTTGGCCAGAGCACTGGTCATACTGCCAAAGACTGCTTCCACGATTCGTTTAGAGTCCTTTTTGGTAATACCATACCTGTTCGTAAGTGTGTCAATCAACTGTCCTTTGGTCATGGCTGTCCACCTGCAAGTTATTGGTTGATATTAATTAATCCAATTTGGCCTCATCACACTTTATCTAAAACCAGTTCATGATGACTTATCTATGTTTCAGCGAAAGGATAAAATCTTTATTGAGAATCAGATCAGCCTGCTCTCGGCAGAGATAAATGAATTGCGGAGTGTGATTCAAATAATCACTGAGTCTCAATTTATCCGGCGGCAGCTCCGTATAAAAGCTTCCCTCTATAACCTCACCATCTATCAGCTCTATCTGGACCGAAATTTCACGCGCCTCCAATGTTTCTGGCAACAGATCTCTTTCTGAAAGTTCCACCTCCATGAACCTGTTCTTGCCGATCATGAGAATTTCATCTTTTAAAATATCCTCAAGGGGTATGAAACTTCTTTTTGAATTGAGAACATCTATAATCAGTTCCCTGCCTGGGTGTATTTCGCTGGAATAGCCTAGAAAGAAATTTACGTCCAATCTCCCGCCGGTACTAACCCGAACGGTGGCTACTTTTTTTAACTTATCAACTCTCATCAAAAATACCCTGGTGCAATTGTCCTTCAGCTTTGCTGCTTGGGTGGTAAGCTTGCAAGAATCATGCAGAAATTGTCGAACTCCGAAGTGAAGTAAAGAATCCTCAGGGATTTTAGATTGCAGATTTGGGATTACAGATTTCGGATTGAGGAATTAAGAAATTGAGAAATTGAGGAATTGAGGGATTAAGGAATTAAGGGACTGGAGATTTCGGATTGAGGATTGATGAATTTAGGAATTGAGGAAATCGGGGACCCGACCTGAAGGGGTGGGGACTGAGCGGAGCGCAGCGAGCGCGAAGAAATGACGCGAAACTCATAGAGTTTCCAGCTGATGGCTAAAAGCTGATAGCTAGGCCAAAGGTATTGGCTACTAAGATCTGTGCCAGTCGGCTATATGGCCTGCTTCCTTGCAGTTCGGCTCAAAGGGAGGATCAGGATTCAGTCTTCTTGTTCTATATTCTTCTGAGACCTCTCCGTTCCCCCAGGCAGATAACACATTCACCAGGGCAAAAACATAATTGCCAACTTTGTCCACTTCAAAATTTACCATAGTGTTATATACGCAGCCCTCTGGGGGATAATCTTCATTGAAGGATACTTCGGCACTAAAAGGACCAAAGGCTTGATAAAGAATCAAGAAGAAGGTCTTGTAAGTCTTGTATGAACAACTGGTGGCAAATTCAAACTTACCGTCTGCCAACTTATCGAAACACTCCCTAAAGTCGGCCATCAAATGGTGTTTTTCCAACAACCTATTAAAAATCTCAACAGTGTGCCAATGAGGTGGTTGAGACAACTTGATATTATAGGTGTCCAGTGTACGGTACATGTTTATGCCCAGCAAAAATTTGATTGTATATATCACACAATCAGATGAACATTTAAGATTTAAGATTGCAGATTGTAAATTGAGGCTGCATGTATTCCTTTCCGTGATGTTCGAGCTTAGATCTAAAATCTGCATTCTACAATCTGAAATCTGAAAATGCTCCAGCAGAATAGGTTTTGGACTTTACAGAGTTGGCTTTTTTTTTGCACTTGGTAATTCCTTCGTGGTTGGAGATTGATGAGGCAAGCCTATAATTACCGGTGAGGAAGCGGGAAAAATGGATTTTCTCGAGATTACCAGATACGGAAACACTGTTGAAGAGTATCTGATCTCCGCCGCCATTGTTGTGGCGAGCCTGTTCGTCTCGAGGTGGATGTATTCCATCTTCCGCAGCACAGTCTGTGAATGGGTGTTTGCAATGCAAGAAGTCTTTGAAAGACAAAACCTATACAGGTTGTCCAATCTCACCACATATCTCATTCCAATCGCTGCATTTTATGTGGCCAAAAACCGGTTAATATTTGCCGAGGAAGTTTCAGCTTGGCTCAATATCGCAGTGGTAATCTCGGGCCAAATTGTTTTCCTTCTCATTGTGAGCAGCATTCTCGAACCCCTCGCAGAGGTTTTAATAATCAAATCCATGAAAAGCGTAGAGGGGCGGGAAACAAAATTCCTGCAAGCTCGAAAGGAGACGATAGAAAAAGTCCGAAAGAACATAAGAGGCCTGACCGGAGTTTTCCTTCTTCTGATACCAGGGCTGACCTTACTATCCAGTGTAATGCCTGCGCCTACCATATGGGCGGTGCCGCCCAGTGTCATGCCTCCGACCATCACCATATGGATCGTGCCGCTGGTGCTTGCCCTCCTCGATTTTGGCCTTTGCCTTAGAATCATTCTGGTCACGAAACGCCGGTTCAGGAAGAAGAAGTCTGTTATAGCCGCGCCTGAGGCCCCGGTCTCGCGAGAAGCAGTCCCGTTGCTGGATGACCCGGACTCGGAACTCAAAGAGAGCATTGTGAACTTCTTTCTGGACGTATACAAACATCGATTACGAGCGTTGCCAGACAGCCCGGCAGAGTTTCGTTTGGTGGACTCGCAATCTTTTGCTCCCAATTACATTTACGAATTGCGGGTAATGACAGGCGATGATTGGCAGTCAAGACGTATGACCATCGGGCCAATAGGGGAAGATACAGGCAGCAGAAGCAAATGTTTCTACGTGATCTACGATCACCACCTGGTGATAAAAATCCCCCCCAACCCGATAAGTGACCTTAAGCAGTACCTCGAAATATTGAAAAATGAGCGACGTATTGCCAAACAGCTCGCCATGAAGGAATGCATCATACCAACCGCCTCAGTCGTCTTGAAGCTGATACAGCGGCTTTCCGACAAGGCAGACTTGTCACCGGAGGAGCGGGAAGGCGATTATATGAAGCTTTTGAATATATTCTCGGAGCTGCAAAAATATCTGAGAATAGGGAACACCTTTGCCTTCTTCATGGATTTATCGAAATACTATTTTTTGGGCCATATTATCCAGTCTTTTCACGATGTGGAAAAGAGAGTCCAGGATGAGATATCCAGACAGGCAGAAGTTGTAGGAGATTTTCTGAAGTTTGAGGATAGATACGGTCGTCAAAACATCCCTGCATTCCTGGAGATAGAAAAACTTTACGCCAGATACGAGTCGGAACTTAAGAAACTTGCGAAGCAATTCAAGATATCTTCTTCTCTGCCGCAATATCAAACAAAGAAATGGTTTCTTACCCATCTTGTGGGAAACAGGGTGACAAAAGTTGAAAAAGGATTCGAGGCCCAGTTCATTAGCGAACTAAACAGATTGGTAGACAGCCTAATTAGTGAAAATTATGCGGCCATCAAAAGTTATCGGGAGAATATATCGAAATCAATTCACCAATCAGCATTCACCCGGAACAAGGCATACATGGAAGGAATCATCACCAACCTCCTCGAGTTGCTGGCATACCTGAAACAAACCGGGGTGGCCATGAGAGATCTCAAACCAGATAATCTGCTGGTGGCAGGAAATAAAGAAAAGTATCCGAGCTTTCTGGCCTATCCCAAAGAATACAAAATTGGGCTTATAGACGTTGAGACAGCGGTTATTTATTCGAACTCTGGCGATACAGCCTTGTATCAACCTCCGTTGGGGGGCACGCCTCAGTATGCTACGGTTTCACATCTTTTCACCAACTTGCAACTAAAGCATTTCTATAAAAATCTGAGCATGATTCTGCACCTCCAGGATTGGTACGCAGTGGTTGCCATGATCTACAGAACGGTTACCGGCTTGCCTTTGTTTGAAAAAACAGCGAGGATCCTGCCAACCATGATCAGTGCAATCAGAGAACTTGGAGCGGAAAAGGTTGAACAATTCCACGACGTGAATCAGGTGTTCTGGAGTAGTGGCGTTGCTGAATTTAAAAAGAAGACAAAGAAACGAGAGCAGCAGCTCAGAACCTTGAATATATCAATTTTGGACCAGGCCAGGAAAATGTTCAAGGAATCTGCTTCCAGTGAAAAACGAGAGATTGCCGAAGAAATACAGCAGTGCCTCAGCTCCTCGAACATACAGTTAAGAGCCAACGACCAGAAGTTTTTGCTCTCATGTTCGCACGAAAAAACCAGTCAACTCAGGAAAAAATGGGAGAACAGGGCTGAGACTCAGGCGACTCAGAAATTAGAGAACTTCCACATCATATCTTTGTTGCAAGAGCTGGAAGAACTCAAACTCCATTTGGAAAGACAAGAAGAGATGCTGAGGTTACTGGACGATTCCGAACCCCAAATCCCAGCAGATGCATTGTTGGAGTTCATGTTTGAAATTGTGCTGAGGCACATGTACGGACAGAACTGGAGGTCCTTACTGTCTGGAGTTTCTAGAGATGTTACTGCGGAGAGCAACGTTGTTAGTAGTGAGCCCACCATTGAAGTCAAAAGAGATCAACAGACTGAAACTATACAAATCTGAAAGCGCAGCCACCGCCAACGGCTTATCTCGTAAACTTTCACGCCTTTTCTGCATTCGTATCCGCTAAACAAATTTCCGCAACATGAATGTAGCGACTCATTACTTTAGCCAGGATATTTCACGAATTGGTGTCGCGAGACCGTGGAGAGTGGTGCTCTCTTTCACCAACTGTGGTATTGTAGCCTGAATATATAAAAATTATTTCAGAGGTTAACATGCAGTCTGTAAGGATTTTCTGTGCCAGGTGCCAAAAAGAGGACACCAGGGCCGTGATAGCTGAGATCAACAAGGTCTGCATTGAATTTGGTGTGAAGCGTGGAGTAGTGCAGCTCGCATCCATAGCGGAAGATTTAATAGAGATGAGAAAAACGCAGAACATTGGACAAGAAGAGAGGGAACTAGCAAAACAAATAGGCTTGCGGATACTTACAATGGTGGGCGACAATCATTATTGTGATTCCTGTAGAAAGAAAATCCAGAAAGAAGACAGAAGAGATGCATTGCGAAAGAAATTTAAGGTAATAATCGGCAAGAAAGACTAACCCGCATCATACCCGATCTTGATGCCACCTCCAGATTACCCATACCCACATACCAATCATTCCCAACCAGCCCATAAGGTTAACAAAACCCCCAATTCTTGTGTCGTAGGACAATACACCCCAGCGGTTGAAGATATTGGTCCAATCGTGTTCTCCCCCGCCAACCAACGGCAGTACCTGGGCGCGAGCGTCAGACATATAGTGGGCAATATTCAAATAATTCTCAAAAAACCACACGCCGGCTATGGCAAAAGAGACTGCTTCCCGTCGCAGCCAGAAAGCTATCAGGGCAACAAGAGGAAATACGAGTTGCCCCAGTGTTCCACCATAAAGACCGAGGGTC
>Ga0209536_100005197_pt1 | contig 20332 bp, 14 predicted proteins | sample DeeMarSeWOR28_12_FD_187461 | JGI IMG/M metagenome (GOLD analysis project Ga0209536, IMG submission 187461) | Marine sediment microbial communities from White Oak River estuary, North Carolina - WOR-2-8_12 (SPAdes) (version 2) | ecosystem: Environmental > Aquatic > Marine > Intertidal zone >...
ACTTTAGTGAAATACTTTGTCTCGCCTTTATCTTCGTAGCGGTCGGTTTTCAGGCGCCCTTCGAGATAGATCAGGCTGCCTTTCTTGAGATACTCCTGGCAGACCTCGCCCAGCCGTCCCCAGGCCTCCACGTTGATCCACTCAGTGTACTCTTTCGTTTCGCCTTTGGACTTCCAGCGGTTGCTGACAGCCACGCTGAATGTGGTCACCTGTTTACCAGTCGTTGTGAAACGGCTCTCGGGGTCTTTCCCCAGGCGTCCGATCAATTGAACGCGGTTTAATGATGGCATCATATACCTCCAAATGTATATTGTTATGTGGGATACAATTAGTTTATAGAGTTTTTTTCAAAAGTCAACAGACAATTTTGTTATGAAACGAATTCAGACCTTTCTCCTTACGCTTCTGCTCCTGACCTCGTGCCTGTCCCGCGTTTCCACGCCGGAACCAACTCCCACAACGGCTCCTGTTTACACCGGCACACCGACGCCTTTCCAGCCGCCGACAGAGACCGTCACCCCAGTCGTGGCCCAGGAGCCGACAGCGACACCACTTCCACGCCCTGCACGCGCCCTCATCCTCAGCATCGACGGTTTCCGCCCCGATGCTATCGAGTTGACGCCCATGCGCAACCTGGGTGCCCTGATGGAGGAAGGCGCCTACTCGCTCGTTGCGCAGACCATTTTTCCCAGTTCCACGCTGCCTTCGCATTCGTCCATGTTAACCGGTTTATGCCCTGATAAACACGGTGTGAACTGGAATGACTACATCCCAAACAAAGGCTATGCCAGCGGAATAGATATCTTCGATCTGGCACATGCCGCCGGCCTGCGCACGGTAATGGTGGTGGGCAAGGAAAAGCTGCGCCAGGTGACCGAGCCGGAAAGCACTGATGTTTTTGAATTCATCAACGACCGTGACCTGGTCATCGCGGCACGCGTTGTCGAACTCATCCCTCAGGGCTTTGACCTTATGCTTGTCCATTTTCCCACTCCCGATTGGATGGGGCATAAATACGGCTGGCTTTCGCCCGAGCAATACAGCGTGCTCTTCCGCGCTGATGAGGCCCTGCAAATCATTTTGAATGCGCTCGAGGGGGCCGGGATGCGTGATGATACGCTTATTATCATCACTGCTGATCATGGTGGTCACAATACCACGCACGGATCAAGACGTCTTGAAGATATGACCATACCCTGGATCATCGCCGGGCCGGGCGTGAAGCATATGGTACTGTCCACGGATATCAACACAACGGATACCGCTGCCACCGTTGCCTGGGCGTTGGGTCTGCCCATCCAACCAGATTGGGATGGGCGTCCCGTGCTGGAAGCCTTTGGACTGCCAGACGAACCACACATACAGCCGCGCTGCCCTTAAATCAAAAAGCCCAGCGTTTTGCTGAGCTTTTTGATAAAGTTACATGTAAATGAGTTATGTCTTCTTGAGAGCAGGCAGGCCGGTCTTCATCTCGATGACCTTGTAGCCATTGGGAACGGCATCAAGAGTCTTGCCTGCTTTCTGTTCGCGGGAAAAATAGTACAGCGTGGTTTCCTTCCCACTGGAGCGCTTGATAGTGTTGAAGTGCAGGTAGTAGGTCTGTCCTTTGGAATTAACGTGTGAATAAGCCATTTTTGTCTCCTTTCCTTTGACAGAGGCTAACGGATATATAATTAGTTTAGCACATACTTTCCCGTTGTCAACCGATAAAAGGCATGAATTTCGAACATTAATTCTACAGGATTTCCGAAGATTCAATGCAAAGCGAGGAAGAATAATGACCGAATCAATGATGATGATCGTTTCAACCCTGGATGAACTGCGCTCTGCCCGCCCCATCCTGGATGAACCAGTTGGTCTCGTTCCCACGATGGGCTACCTGCACGAGGGACATCTCTCCCTCGTGCGCCGCGCGGCGGAAGAATGTGCCAGCGTAGTGGTCAGCATCTTTGTCAACCCGACACAGTTCGGCCCCAGCGAGGATTTGTCCGCTTATCCGCGCGATATGGAACGCGACCTGCGTTTGCTCGAGCCGCTGGGTGTGAACCTGGTGTGGACGCCCACGCCGGAGATCATGTATCCAGACGGTTACCAGACCTGGGTCGAGGTAGAAGCGCTGACGAATCCGCTCGAAGGGGCGCAACGTCCGGGTCATTTCCGCGGTGTCACAACGGTCGTGGCCAAGCTGTTCAACGGTGTCCAGCCTGCCAGGGCGTATTTCGGCCAGAAGGATGCCCAGCAGGTGGCCGTCATCCGCCAGATGGTGCGTGACCTGAACTTCCCGCTGGAAGTGGTGGTGTGCCCGACCGTGCGCGAGGAGGATGGGCTGGCAATGTCGAGTCGCAATGCATATCTTGACCCCGAACAACGCCAGGCCGCGACGGTGCTATACCGCGCTCTGAATGCCGCCAAAGATGCTTACGATGCGGGCGAGCGTGATGCTGAAAAGTTGCGCGCCTGCATGCGCGCTACCCTCGCCGCCGAGCCGCTGGCGAAGATGCAGTATGTCTCCTGCGCGGATTATGACACACTGGGTGAACTGGATATAGTAACGGGCAAAGCCCTGCTTTCGATGGCAGTCTTTGTGGGGAAGACGCGCCTGATCGATAATATGGTGTTGGGATGATTTTTCACGATAGGGGCACAGCATGCTGTGCCCCTACGGATACCGATGAAAACCTTCCGCTACTTTCTAAATTTATTCGCCGCGGGGTTGACCGCGCTGCTGCTCTTTGGCTTGGGCGGTTTGCTGTGGTTTTCTCACCAGCGAGCCTACAATTACGTGCATCCCCACCGGTTGGAGCCCCCCAGTGGTGACCTGCTGCGCGAGAACGGCATTTCCTATCAAGAGATCGAATTGCTCACATCCGATGGGGTTCGGCTGGCGGCATGGTATACACCGCCCCAAAACGGAGCTTTGATTTTGGTGGCGCACGGTTACGGTGCCCGACGCTCCGAAGATTTTTACAACCTCTTTGCCGGACATGGATACGGTGTATTGGCCTGGGATTTTCGTGGTCACGGCGCGAGCGGCGGCGACCTGGTAACACTTGGCTATCACGAAACGCTGGATGTAAAGGCCGCGCTGGATTATGCGCTGGCCCAGCCGGGCGTGGAGCATATCGGTGGTTGGGGTGGCTCGATGGGCGGTGTGACGATGATCCGTGCCACAACGCAGCATCCTCAAATCGAAGCGCTGGTGGCCGACAGCCCCTTTGCTACGCTGGAAGATGAACTGGACTTGCGCGTCCCATACCCGCTGCTGAAGCCCTTCATTCGCTTCTTTGCCGAACGAGAAACCGGTCTCCGTCTCGAGATGGTTCGTCCTGTCGATGATATTCGACTCATCAGTCCGCGCCCGGTGTTTCTCATCCAGGGCATGGGAGACACGATGGTGCCGTTGGATTCCGCCGAGCGACTGTATGAGGCTGCAGGCGAACCGCGCCAATTATGGACAGAGCCAGACGCGCCGCACATGAACATGTATGCATACTACCGCACACGCTATACCAAGCGAGTGATCAAATTCTTTGATTCGTATCTATTGGGAGAATAAAAAAAGATCTGACGGTTTTTTCAAAAGCACTTCATTGGTCGAGCAGGCAGGGATTCTCGGTGCTCCGCTTCGTACCCCTTCGGGGCATAAGCGGTACTCGACCAACGACAGCAGTAGAATTAAACTTTTTCGAAGCGCTGTACGGGGACAACGAATATCGTAGCCTGACTTTCCTCTGAGCCGGAGCCTTTCAATTGATCCCGAATAACCTGAAGACCTGCCTCCACACGTTCATCATCTACGCCGGTCAGCAGGGTCACAACGCCACTGCGCAAGAATCCCCCCGTGGATGCGATTCGGGTCACACGAAAGTCCTTGCCTGTAAGCGCCAGAGAAACAGATTCAGCATCCGCATCTTTGACAATCACAATGATCATCTTCATAACATAATTTCCTCTAAATCTGCTCGAACTGATCAACCTTCAGCACAAACACTGTGGCGCGTTTGAGACCGGGGTCAATTGCCGGGGCGCTATGGTCACGGATGATCTGAATGGCGGTTTTCACACGTTCCTTTCGCATACCAACCAACAATGTGGAATTTCCGCGACGCATAAAACCGCCAGTGGATGCAATTCGTGTAACGCGGAATTCATCATCAAGCAAAGCTTGAAGCACTTCCTCACCATCTGCATCGCGCAAAATAGCAACAATCAACCTTTGTTCAGAACTCATCGTAAGATTCCACCTCGAAGATAAATACAATCGCTCCGCCGACCGTCACTTGTGTCGGCGCAGGCATCGGGAACCCAGCATCACGCAGAGGGGATGAGACGAATTCGACACGCTTTTTACAACTATTCTGAAGCGTTTTCACTGCAATCTCTTCGCGACCTTCCTGCACACCGATTAACAAGGTCACATTTCTCCTGCTGAGGAATCCACCTGTGCTGGGAAGTCGCGACACTGAGAAACCCAGCTTGGACAAAGATGCCAGCGCACTCTCCAGGTCTGCTTCCTGGATAACAGCAATCATAAGGCGGTTTACGGAAGAGAGTGACGTTCCCAATCGCAGTAATTCCGGCCAGTTGAAACTTTGCTCAGTCAGGGCCGCATCCACCTCGCCGACCAGTTGTGAATAGGTTTCTTCATATATGACCCCGTCGCGCAGTAAGCCTGTAAGGGCGCTGCGTTGAGCGCGTAAGGCCTCGCGATGGGCCGTATCCAGTTCTTCGGCTTCCACAGTTGGATCGGATGTAATCACCTGTTTGACTGCTTCCACCAACGTATCATTTTGGCGTTCCAACACCGGGGCCAGACGCTGCCAGGTATGCTCGGAGATCAAGCCTTGCTGGTTCAGGCGGCGCAAATAATCGTAGGCGGCGCGCCCGGCTACAAAACGGGCGTGGCGGCGTTCGTATTCTTCCTGAAAATGTGAGCGTTGCACCAGCTTGAGCTTCTTGACCACCCAGTCCATCGAAATGCCTTGCACCATTAATGTGAAAAGAACAACTCCGTAGGCCATTGCCTGCAAGTGCTTGGCATCTTCCAACATCAGGCCTTTTTCTGTGAGAGTAAGAGCGAGCGCAAGCGCAATTGCTCCGCGAAGTCCACCCCAATATAAAACATGCTTCCATTTCCCGGGAATTCCACGACCGAACAGGGAAAATCCATAGATACTGATTCCACGCGCAAGCAAGACTGCCACGATAGCAATGGCGATATATAAAAGGTTTTGTGCCAGAATCTCAAGGTCAATTGCCAGCCCAATCAGGAGGAACACAAAGGAGTTTGCAACGAAAGCAAGATACTCCCAGAAATTGAAAACCACTACACGTGTGGTCGGAGACATGCCTCGCGGACCTGCATTCCCATTGACTACGCCGGCTGCAACGACTGCCAGAACTCCACTGACATGCAAAACTTCCGCCAGCACATAAGCCCCAAATGCCAAAACAGTGGTTAGAGTTGTTTCAACCAACGGGTCATCAATACGCTGAATGATTTGAGAAACAAGCATACCCAGGCCAATACCAATCAAAGTACCACCACCTGCCACCGTAAGAAAATCTGTGACCGTGTTGACCAGGTTGAAACGTCCTACCAGAGCGATATCTACCACCAAATTGAACATGACAATGGCGGTCCCATCGTTGAAAAGACTCTCACCTTCAAGAAGAACTTGCAATCTACGAGGGACGCCCAGGCGGCGGAATAAAGCCACAACAGCGACAGGATCCGTAGCCGCGATCAACGCCCCAAAAACCAGCGCGGTCTTGATCAGCATTCCCGTCCCAAGGTGGACGATACCCCCTACCATCAGCATTGTGACAATGACACCTGGAACTGCCAGGAGCAGGATCAACCAGAAATCCCGCCTTAGATCTTCCATGCGGATGTGAAATGCGGCCTCGAATATCAGGGGTGGGACAAGTAGATACAGAATGATTTCAGATGATTGTGCAGGATCAAAGGTGCCCAAAATCTCTGTAAGCCTGAAAATCCTTACCAGCCAGGGCATCGACAGCCCGATAAGCACCAATCCCACTGTATAAGGCAACCGGAACCGTCGCGTTGCAATGGCAACCAACGATGCGATGAGCAAAAGCCCGATAATCAACTCTTCTGCCTGAACGATTTGGCTTACTACTTCTTCACCATTCATCTAACTAAAATACTCCTAAAAAAGGCCTAATAAATTGCCGTATTGCAGGGCCAATATTTCAAATTTGTCATGTGCTTTCGTGTGACTGTAGTGCTAGAGAGAGATAATACAGGGGGCGGGGTCGTCTACTGTCACGCTTTTGCCATTTAGAAAAACAACTTCTGTGCGTTCCAGTCCCCGTATGATCCTGAGCCCTTTGTATTGTACCGTAACAGGCCAGGGAAAGGGATTCTCCCCTTCCAGCCGTACGCGCGTGGGTGAAAGTATCTGTACTCCCAGTACCTGCAAGAACAACCCGACCGGAGCCAATCCGCTGAGAGCATTGCGCTCGCCAAGACCCTGCCCGGTTTCAGCGTGATAACGTTGATAAAACGCTCGTTTCTCTTTCAGATTTTGTATTATGCCTGTCATCATGTGCGCAACCAGTCGTGCTGCCTCCTTGCGGAATCCATAAGCCAACAATCCTTCACAAATCAATTGGTTCCAGGGCAGGTATACGCTTAAACAAGCGGAATTGGCTTCTATCTTTGGCACTTGTGGACAGGCTGGGATGCCAAACGGACGATCAAAACGTTCTGCATTCAGAATAGCTCGGCTAATCATTACCTGTGCCTGCTGGCTGTCAGGGACACCTGCCCACAATGGGGATAGCAGCGTGTGATCTTCGCCAGCGTAATTCAGCCGATGCACAACTACTTTGTCTTTGGGGTTCACATTTTTAATCTGGATACGTCCGATCTTTGGATGGACCTGTTGGCTGGTTGCCACCATGCCCCCGCTACGCAACTGGAATTGGCCCCCGGTGATGACCTCGTTCTCGCCTTTGGTAGCAAATTCGCTGATGACCACCTGTGGCCGTTTCGCCCTCGGATTTTTGGCCTGCACCTCAATCAAGAGGCGGATTGGCGGTTCGAAGGTTTGCTTCAGCTTGATCGTTCCTGACCCACGTTGACGGGCCAACACCTTGCCGGATGTACTCACACCGGTCTCACGGTCGCGATAACGATACAGGGCAGTACGTGGATTCCAGGCTTTGTCCAGCGCGGTCTTCAAGTCCTCGGCTTGTTTCCTGACCAACTCGATCTCATCATCCTGGCCCAATTGCTCTGCCATTTGGATGAGAGATTGGGTTTCGCGGTACAGCATGGCGATGAGAGCCGGGTTATGTATGCAAGTGATATCTGCGCCCTGTGACCAAGGGTTCCAGGTGTCAAACATTGGATTTTCTTCGAAACCGGTTTGCATCAGGTGTGCCCATTCAGGGATTCCATCGCGGTCACGATCATTCTTCGGAGAAAACCAGCTCCAGAAGAAGTTCAATAGCTTTGGGAATACTTCGCCCAGGAAGTCATCGTCTTCGGTGGCGCAATATACGCTCCATGCCAGGCTGGCAAGGATGGGCATGGCCTGGTAGCGTCCGCGTTGTCCTCCCAGACCAGGTTTGCCATCTACCGTGCCGTCTTCTGTTTGCGAAGCCAGGAAATTTTTCAACAGCCCCTGCGCCAGCCCAGACGAAGCCGGTACCACAGATGATAGGTAATAAGCATCCAGAGGGAATTGGCCATTCCAGGGTGCGGGATGATCGCTGCCATCACCTTTGTGAGAATAACCCTGGTCTGGCCCGCGTACCTGCACGAATGATGGGTGGGGGAGGTTTTCATTGGCCGGGAAGAATAAGTTGTGAGCGGCATTCTGGCTGAGCGCCAGGGCAGCATCCCAGCTCGGGTCACTGGTGTGGATTTGGATGTTTGAGCCGGTATTGACCAGTTCGATTCGCGCACGTTCCGCATCCCATTGCTGGGCAGCAGCGAGACGGGCTGTATCGAACGAAGACTGATGCTGATAGGTGGCCGCCTGTGCCCAGGTCAGTTGACGGGATTCGCCGGGTTCCAGGTTGAGATCAAGCATAAGTGAAGGTTGTGGCCCGGGCCCCGGAAGCGGGCCGCCGGTCAGGAAAAGAAGCGGCACCAGTCCACCTGTTTGCCCGACCAGCACGTTGACCATCTGTATCTGGGTGTGGCTGAAGGCATGTCCATCCAATGGGACAAGCGCGACGCAAATTTCCAATTTCGTTTTGCGTGTGTCAGCGGAGCGGTTGTTCAGGGTGATGCGCCCGGTAATGGTATTGGAATCGGGCACACGTATCTCGTAAGTGACTTCCAACCCTTTGAAAGGGGAAAACGCGAGTTCTAAAAAGTTCGGGTAGCACTTTCGGATTGTTGGGGCAGTTACAAATTCGGATATATCGGCTATGGTCACACCGGATTCGGTGAAGCGGGGAAAGATACGCAGTGAGCGGGCGCGCAGCCCAAAAGTGGTACGAAGCGAGAGCGCGGGCGGGTCGCCAGTGCCCAGTTCCATTTCCCAGCTATGGTCGTTGACATAGTCAGGCGTGGAAAGGCGCATATCTGCTGACAATGTCAGGTTCAGGGGATCTCCAGCACGGAGTGACCACTCTCGCATATTCTTATTGTACGGGGAGTTTGTCGAGAGGTCAAAGGTTTAACATGGACTGTGCTAGAATCTCCTGAACACTGTTTGAAGAATCTTGCGGAGGCAAAGAGATGAACGTAAAAGCTTCAATGAAAACACGAGTCATTACTGTCAAGGATACTGACGATCTGGGGGCAGCGGCCAAAAAATTTGTGAAGCACCATGTAGGCATGCTGCCAGTGATCAACGCGGAGGGGAAATTGGTGGGCGTGCTGCAATTGCGCGATCTTTTGAACTTGGTACTGCCGGATTTCACACGCCTGATGGAAGATTTTGATTTTGTGAATTCATTTGGGGCAGCGGGTGATATCCAGCCATCAAAAGAAGAAGTTGCCAAGAAAGTATCAGAAGTCATGGAGCCGCCTGTCTGTGTGGAAGATAAATGTGGACTGAATCGCGCGTTTGCCCTGCTGCACAAACATAACCTGACCGATCTGCCCGTAGTAGATGCAGAGTACTGCCTGGTCGGTATCGCTTCTCGCGTGGATGTTGGAACTGCCATGTTGAAGGCCTGGGAAATCGTTTCTGGAGACCAAGCATGACAGCTATGATTGTGTCAAGCGTAATATTTATCGTTGCGCTTACCTTGATTTTTACCGAGAAAATGAACCGCAGCATCACCGGGATTGCCGGCGCTGCCTTGATGGTAGGCGTTGGAACTGCGATGGAATTCTATTCGCAGGATGAAGCGGTTGCAGCCATCGACTTCAATACGCTGGGGTTACTCTTTGGCATGATGATCCTGGTAGCTTTACTGGAGCCGACCGGTTTCTTCCAGTACCTGGCTGTTTGGGCTGCCCGGCTTTCTAAAGGCCAACCGGTACGTTTAATGGTCTTGCTGGGAACTGTGACCACAATCTTATCCATGTTCCTGGACAACGTGACCACTGTTGTTTTGATCGCGCCGGTCACTGTGCTGATCAGCGAAATTTTGGGGTTGAACCCTGTCCCTTATTTGATGGCCGAAGCCCTGCTTTCAGACACCGGTGGTGTGGCGACGCTGGTTGGTGATCCGCCCAATGTGCTCATCGCTTCGGCAGCGGGCTTTTCCTTCAACGATTTTCTGACACATTCTCTGCCGATTGTATTGGTTGCCTGGCTGGCCGCGCTCTTTTTGTTGCGTTTTCTCTTCCGAAAAGATTTGAGCGAGATACCGGCCAACAAGGATGCTGTGTTGGAACTTGACCCGGATGAAACATTACACGACCGTAAAACGATCAAACGAGTGTTGATCGTACTGGGCGTAGCAATTGTTTTCTTCTTTATTCACCACAACTTGCATATTCAACCTTCCATGATTGCCTTGAGCGCAGCAGCGGTTGCCCTGGTATGGGTGCAGCCCGATTTACATGAGACCCTGCAGCGTGTCGAATGGAACGTACTCGTATTCTTCGGCGCGCTGTTTGTCATGGTCGGCGGGCTGGAAGCGACCGGGGTCTTACATCAATTGGCAGAACTGATCGGCAGCGCGGGTAATTTCTCACCGATTATCTTTGGTGTGATTACCATCTGGGTGGTAGCGATATTGTCTGCTATTGTTGATAATATTCCAATCACAATTGCTTTAATCCCTGTTTTTGCTGATTTGGAACGCGCGGGTATCAACATCCAGCCATTGTGGTGGGCACTGGCCTTTGGCGCGGGCTTTGGTGGCAATGGCACCATCATCGGTTCAACCGCAAACGTTTTTGTTGCCTCCCTTTCGGAACGAACCAAATATCCGATCACATCCCAGCTGTGGAACAAGCGTGGCCTGCCCGTCATGTTCGTAACATGTCTTATCGGTAGCATTCTTTTTGTATTGGCATACCCATATCTGGCCCGCTGAGAGGCCTTCCGCGCACGCATGTGTTCTTTATGCTAGAATCGAATCACATAAGAATGGAGCACCTATGACAAACACAATTCCCGTCAATCGCGGACTGTACTTCGAAGAGTTTGAGGTCGGTCAAAAAGTCAAAACCGTTGGACGAACTGTTGCAGAAAGCGACATTTTCGATTTTGCCGGTCTCTCCGGTGACTTCAATCAAATCCATACCGATGCTGACTTCAGCAAAGACGCACCTTTTGGCCAGCGCGTTGCACATGGGCTGTTGGGCCTGTCTATTGCCTCTGGCCTGATCATGCGCACCGGCATCCTCGAAGGTACCGTCATCGCCTTCCGCGAGATCAACAATTGGAAGTTCATCAACCCGATTTTTATCGGCGATACCATTCATGTTGAAACGGAAGTCATCGAAACCAAAGCCCTGCCTCGCATTGGCGGCGGCTCTGTTGTCATCAAGCTGGATGTCAAGAAGCAGAGCGGTGAAACCGTCATGAGAGGCACCTGGACGGCCCTGGTACTGTCCAAACCCTAGGTTCTATGCCAACCCCTTCAGACGAAGACCCACGCGAAAAACTGCGTCGCTTGCTGGCATCAGAAGACGAAACCATGCCAGACCTTCCCAAAGCGGACGAAGATCCCGGCGGCTCGCCCTCGGACGAAACGCTTGCTTCCGTTATGTCATCTTTGGGTGAAGACGAAGATGAATTCCCAACAAAGACGCCGACGCCTGATACACCCATTCCCGCGCTGGACAAGGACAATATGCCCCTGCCTCGCCGGGTGGATGAGATCGATGTGGGAGCTACACGCGTCACACCTGCAGCATACAATGTTCCATCTAAACCAATGTCTGCGCGCCCGGCCAGCGGCCAGCTTCCCTCGCAACCCGTTGGAACCCGTCCGGCGGCGAACCAGATCCCATCGCAGCCAACAGGTCCACGTCCGGGCACGCAGCGGGTAGCAACCAGTCCACCGCCAAAAGCCCCGTTCTGGAAGGGACGCGGCGGGTGCGTGCTGAGAATCTTTGTCTTCGCGCTGTTTGCGATTGTGGGGTTGGCTTTGTTGGGTGGCTCGATCGCCCTGTATCAGTATTATGCAATCGCCCGCACGCTGCCCAGCGTCAGTGACTTGCGCGAGCGTGCTTCACAATTCGAGACCACGCGCATCCTGGATCGTAATGGCAACGTACTCTACGAGATTATCGACCCGAACGCCGGACGGCGCACCTATGTGCCACTGGAAAGGATTTCACCCAATGTTGTGGCAGCCACCATTGCCACTGAGGATAAGGATTTCTACAGCCACCCCGGTTTTGACCCGTGGGCCATCACGCGCGCGCTGTGGGAGAACTATCGCACGGAAGGGCAGGGTGGTGGCGCATCCACCATTACCCAGCAATTGGCACGTAACTTGCTGCTCTCACCAGAAGAACGCGTCCAGCGCACGTATACTCGCAAAGCGCGTGAGATCATCCTGGCGGCTGAGATCACTCGCCGTTATGACAAAGATGAAATCCTTGAACTGTACCTGAACGAAAATTACTACGGCAACTTGGCTTACGGTATCGAGGCTGCGGCTGAGACCTACTTTGGCAAAACTGCCGATCAGTTGACTCTGGCCGAAGGGTCCTTCCTGGCTGGCCTGCCGCAATCTCCTTCCATTTATGACATCTACACCAACCCGGAAGATACGCTTACACGTCACCAGCAAGTGTTGGTGCTTATGTTCCAGGTAAGTTCGGAACGCGGTTGCATACCCGTCAGCAACCGCGATGAACCGGTCTGTGTCAGTGCGCCGGATGCCACCAACGCTGCCAACGAGATCAAAGTTTATCCGTTCCGCCAACCGGACATCCAGATCCGTTACCCACACTGGGTCACCTATGTGCGCAGTCAATTGGAAGAAAAATACGACCCGCAGACCATCTACCGCTCTGGCTTCACGATCTACACCACGCTCGATCCCAATTTGCAGGATCGTGCACAACAAATCGTTGCCCAGCAGGTTGCTGCGCTGGCTGCAAACAATGCACATAATGGCGCGTTGGTGGCAATGAAACCATCCACAGGTGAGATCCTGGCGATGGTCGGCTCGGCCGATTTTTATAATGATGCCATCGACGGGCAGGTCAATATGGCCACCAGCCCCACACGCCAGCCAGGCTCGTCCATAAAGCCGATCACCTATGTAGCGGCCTTCGAAAAGGGCTGGACAGCCTCTACGCTCATCTGGGATGTGCCATCTGAGTTCCCACCTTCTGGTGACCCGAACGATCCGCGTGAGCCGTATAAACCAGTCAATTATGATGAGAAATTTCATGGCCCGATGACCGTACGCACGGCGCTCTCGAACTCGTTCAACGTTCCGGCGGTCAAGGCGCTGCAATTTGTCGGCATTCATGACGATCCGAATACCCCGGAAAAGGAAGGCATGATCGGCATGGCCGAACGGTTGGGCATCACCAGCCTGACGAGACCGGACTACGGCCTGTCCCTGACTTTGGGCGGCGGCGATGTCAGCTTAATTGAGATGACGGGCGCTTTCTCCGTCTTTGCTAATGGCGGACAGCGTGTCCCGCCGGTTTCCATTCTCAGGATTGTGGATCACACTGGGGAAGTGGTCTACGAGTACCAGCCGCAACCGGGTGAGCAGGTTATCCGTGCCGAGCATGCTTACCTCATCAACTCGATCCTTTCGGATAACCAGGCCCGCTCGTGGATGTTCGGTCCCAACTCGGCTTTAAACCTGTCTTTCCTAGTGGCTGCCAAAACCGGCACCACCAACGATTTCCGCGATAACTGGACGCTTGGCTATACCCCCGATCTTGTCGCTGGAGTGTGGGTGGGCAATGCCGATTACACGCCTATGGTCAATACCAGTGGATTGAGCGGCGCGGCGCCAATCTGGTCACAGTTCATGGAAGCAGCTGTTCCGTACATGAGCGGTGGCAGCCCAACGCCTTTTTCACGTCCTGCTGGGATTGTGGACAAGATCATTTGCGCCGTTTCAGGTACGGAACCATCCAACTGGTGCCGGGAACAGCGCAACGAAATATTTGCAGCAGATCAACCGCCATTTCCACCTGGCAAGGATTTGTATCGAAAAACCACACTGGACACCTGGACAGGTCTGGAAGCATCTGATGCTTGCAAGGATTTTACCGAAGAACAGATGGTCATTAACACGAGCGGCGATCACTGGGCGGAAGAATGGCTGAAATCGGGAGCAGGCAAGGGCTGGTTGGAAGCGCACGACTTTCCACGAGATGTTGCTTTTGCGCCGCAGCGTGAGTGCAATAACAACGATCCGCAGCCAACAATAGAATTTCGCGGATGGAAAGACGATGATATCGTTACGGAATATGTGATTGATATACGAGCTGTTATAGATGCTCCCGATGGTGTCAAACGCTGGACACTTGAATATGGGCTGGGCAATGAACCGGATCAATGGAAGCAGATTGCCGAGGGGAAAGGTGCGGTTGAAAGTCCAACCACATTGCTCAACTGGGATTTGCAAGATGAGGATATTGGCGGGGATACAATCACATTGCGTATCTATGTGACCGGTGAAAAAGGATATGCCGAGCAAACGATCACGGTCAAGCTGAATTTGCCTACACCAACCCCGCCTCCGACTCCAACGGAAACAGCCACACTGCCGCCTGTGCCAACCGACACGCCAACACCGACATCCACTTCAACCACGATCCCCGTGCCGACTAACACACCAACGCCCACGCCGAGTTCCACACCCTCGCCAAGCGCGACAACCGTACCCTGATGAACTGATATGCGATTCGAAGATTTGAATTGGATGGATGTGGAACGTTACCTGAAACAGGATGACCGCCTGATCCTGATCCTGGGCGCGTGTGAGCAGCACGGATACCTGAGTCTGCTTACCGATATCAAAATACCCCTGGCCCTGGCAGATTCCGCCTCAAACCAGACCGGAGTACTAGTTGCCCCACCCTTGAACTTTGGTCTCTCCCCTTACTTTCTTGATTATCCTGGCACCTTGAGTCTGGGCGTGAACACCATGATTTCGGCGGTCGAGGATATCGTCCGCTCGGCTTACCGGCAGGGATTCCGCCGCATCCTTGTGCTGAACGGTCATGGCGGGAATTCAGTTGCTCGCAATCATTTGAATGAAGTCAATAATGATTTGCCTGACCTGAAAATGAATTGGTACGACTGGTGGACTTCCCATTCCATTGAAGTAATTGCACAAAAACATAACGTCAAACCCGGCCATGCCAATTGGTTGGAAACGTTCTCTTTCACGATTGTAGGCGAATTACCGGAGGGGAGCAAGACCCCGCCCAAAGTGCCCAGCGCGATCATGGATGCCAAGACAACCCGCGAGGTGTATGGCGATGGTTCTTTTGGCGGGCTGTACCGTGTCGATGATGGGATCATGCAGGAAATCCTGAATGCCGCATTGGAGGACGTTTTGTTGCTGTTAGAATTTGAATAATGCCCTTGACTTTAGCCCGATTCCGCTTATAATTGTTCAATTGGATGTAAAAATTTGAGCGAAACAACAGCGAGCGCTTGAAACGATGAGTTTCGAAGCGCTTGACTTTGTTTGTCTCTGGTATGTGCCGACTACACGCCATACAGAGACAGTGCTCGAGATCGATTCCGTTTCGGTTGGATGAGGAGTGACAGTGGAAACCAAAGGACTGACCGCATTACGCATCAGCCTGGCATCGCCTGAGACGATCATGTCCTGGTCGTACGGTGAGGTGCTCAAGCCCGAGACAATTAACTACCGCCGTCTGCGACCAGAAAAAGATGGTTTGTTCTGTGAAGCCATTTTTGGCCCAACTCGCGATTGGCAATGTTATTGTGGCAAATATAAGAATCCCCGTTTTAAAGGCATTGTTTGTGATAAGTGCGGCGTTGAAGTGACCCGTGCTGCCGTACGCCGTGAGCGTATGGGGCACATCAGTCTGGCAACGCCTGTTGCGCATATCTGGTATTCGCGGCGTATTCCCTCTTACCTGGGTTTACTGCTCGACATTTCACGCCGCAATCTTGACCGTGTGCTGTACTTTGCCCAATATATTGTTACCTACGTCGATGAAGATGCTCGCGAGAAAGCGCTCAAACGCTTGGAGGAAGAAATCTCCAGCGCCGAGCGTGAACAGGCGACCCAGCTTAATGCCAAGATTGCAGAAGCCAAAACACAACGCGACCATGCCTTAAAAGAAGTCAAGCAGAAACAGGCAGCTCTTGAGCAATCGTACGATGAGCAAATTGCGGACCAGCTTGACCCGGTTATTAAAGAAGGTCAAAAACTGGAGAAAACACTTCAGGATCAAAAGGGTAAACCCGCTAAAAAAGCGCTTGTCTTTGAAGTCACTGGTGATACGGTCGTTGAAGTTGGTGTAGAAATTTCTGCCAAGCATATCAGTCAAGTGCAGAAGATTGTGAAGCTGAAGCTTGAAGAGATCGAAGGTGCGCTCAAAGATCAGAAAGCTCGTGAGATCGATGAGCTGCAAAAAGAAACCGAGCAGATCAAAGCTGAAGCAAGCGAAGAGATGGAAATCCTGCGTAGTCAACTGGACGACCAGTCTTCATCTTCGCAAAACCAAAACTCGCGCGTGCGTGATGAACTGGTGGAATTACGCCCCTTTACGTTCCTGAGTGAAATCCGCTATCGTGAACTTAAACAGCGCTGGGGGCAGGTCTTCCGTGCTGACATGGGTGCCGAGGCCTTTTTCGATATTTTGCGCCGCCTGGATCTGGATAAGCTTTCTGAAGAACTCTGGAATGAAGTACGCACTACCAAGTCCAAGCAGAAGCGTAAGAAAGCCACAACACGCTTGAAAGTAGTGGAAGCCTTCCGCCGTTCCGGCAACCGCCCCGAATGGATGATTTTGGCTACATTACCAGTCATCCCGCCTGACCTGCGCCCGATGGTGCAGTTGGACGGTGGCCGCTTTGCCACTTCCGATTTGAATGACCTGTATCGCCGCGTGATCAACCGCAACAACCGCCTCAAGCGCCTGCTGGAATTAGGCGCACCGGATGTCATCGTCCGTAACGAGAAACGTATGTTGCAAGAATCGGTAGACAGCCTGATCGATAACTCCCAGCGGGGCAAAGCGCTTTCCCGCCGTGGCCGCCGCGAACTCAAATCCCTGAGTGATATGCTCAAAGGCAAGAAGGGCCGCTTCCGCCGCAATCTGCTCGGCAAGCGCGTGGATTACTCGGGCCGCTCTGTCATCGTAGTAGGGCCGCAGTTGAAGCTTTATCAGTGTGGCCTGCCCAAGACCATGGCCCTGGAACTTTATCGTCCGTTCGTGATCGCGCGTCTGGTTCAGCACAGCTTCGCGGCCAACGTCAAGGGCGCGCGTCGTTTGATTGAGCGTAACAGGCCTGAGGTCTGGGAAGTACTCGAAGAGGTCATTAAAGAGCGACCTGTTTTGCTAAACCGCGCGCCAACACTGCACCGCCTTGGCATCCAGGCTTTTGAACCGGTCCTGATCGAAGGGTCTGCGATTCAGTTGCATCCCCTGGTATGTACCGCCTTCAACGCAGACTTTGATGGTGACCAGATGGCTGTACACGTGCCGCTCTCACAAAAGTCTGTGCAGGAAGCCCGCGAACGGATGCTCGCCTCCCGGAACCTGCTCAAGCCTGCTGACGGTGAACCGATCATTTCTCCATCGAAAGACATGGTTCTGGGTGTGTTCTACCTGACCATTTTGCTCAAAGCTGCCCATAAAGGTGATGGCCGCGCTTTCGCGGACATGGATGAAGTCGAAATGGCTTATCAACTTGATCAGGTTCAGATTCATTCTGAAATCAAAGTGCGGGCAACCACCTGGTATGACGAAGAAGGCACCCGCATGGATGAGCCACAGACACGTGTTCTTGATACAACTGTCGGCCGTGTGCTTTTCAACCGCATCCTGCCTGAAAATGTGCAATTCGTAAATTGGAAATTGGATAAAGGCGATGTGAAGGATTTGATCGCTGATGTGTACCAACTGTGTGGGCAGGAAGTCACCACTCAGCTTGCGGACCGCATAAAAAGTATGGGCTTTGAATTCGCCACCCGTTCTGGCACTACACTGGCTGTAGCCGACATTACCATCCCGCCTGAACGTCGCGACATCATCCAGGAAGCCTTGCAACAGATAGAAGTGGTTAACCGAGACTTCCGCCGTGGCTTGTTGACCGAACAGGAAAAGAGCGAACGCGAAATCAACGTCTGGCAAGATACGACGGATCGCGTTTCTGAGGCTGTTCGAAAACACATGGATCCAGATGGCAACCTGGCAGTTATGGCGAACTCTGGCGCGACCAAAGGTGGTTATTCCACCATATCCCAACTAGCCGGGATGCGTGGCCTGATGGCAGATCCATCCGGTCGCATTATCCCCTTCCCGATCCGCTCAAACTTCCGCGAAGGTTTGACGGCCATGGAATACTTCATGTCCACACACGGCGCACGCAAAGGTCTGGCCGATACTGCTCTCCGCACCGCGGACGCCGGCTATCTGACTCGTCGCCTGGTGGATATTGCTCAAGATATTATTGTTAACGAACACGACTGTGGAACCAAGGAAGGTATCTACATTCGCAAAAAAGATGATGTGGCAGGGCAATCCATGTCCAGCCGCCTGTACAGTCGTTTGTTAGCTGAACGTGTGATCGACCCCAAGACTGGCGAAGTGATTGGCGATTTCGATGACATCATCGACCATGATATGGCACGTAAAATCGGGCAAGCTGGTATTGAAGAAATCAAGGTGCGTTCGCCGTTGACTTGTGAACTGACACATGGCATTTGTTCAAAATGCTATGGCATCGACCTGGGCCGCGGCGACATGGTATTGCTCGGCTCGGCAGTTGGGATCGTGGCTGCCCAATCCATTGGTGAGCCCGGAACGCAGCTTACCCTGCGAACTTTCCATACCGGTGGTGTTGCCGCTGGTGGCGCCGACATCACAACCGGTCTCCCCCGCGTGGAAGAGCTTTTTGAAGCGCGCAAGCAGCCCAAGGGTGAAGCCGTGGTTGCGGAAATCAATGGCAAGGTGAATATTACGCAATCTGAGCGCTACGCCGACCTGCGCGAGGTCACCATTGAACACAGCGAACTGATCAGTGATACATATGATATCCCTGAAGATTGGAAGTTTGCGGTCAAGAGCGAAGAAGAAGTCAACGCAGGTGATGTGTTGGCGACCAAGGACGATGCTACAATTACCGCCCAGCATGAAGGACGTGTGCGCGTAGAGAAGAAAGACCGTCAGGTGGTTGTTTCCTATGATCAGAGCGAAGAAGTAACCTACGATATTCCCACTACAGCACGTCTGCTTGTCAAAGGTGGAGAATATGTAGAAGCTGGTCAGCCACTCACTGAGGGCTCACTCAACCCACATCAAGTATTGCGCATTCAAGGGCGTGATGCCTGCCAGATGTACCTGATGAGCGAAGTACAGCAGGTGTATCGTTCGCAGGGCCAGAACATTCATGACAAGCACTTCGAAGTCATCATCCGCAAGATGCTGAGCAAAGTGCAGGTGACACGCCCTGGCGACAGCAAGTATCTGCCTGGTGACCCGGTAGACAGGCTCGAAATCCGGCGTGTGAACGAGGAGCTTTTGGCTGAAGGCAAGCGAACAGCCAAGTTCGCTGAAATTCTTCTGGGTATCACCAAAGCATCCTTGTCAACTGATTCGTTCCTCTCGGCCTCATCCTTCCAACATACCATCAAGGTGTTGGCTCAAGCGGCTATTGCATCCAGCACAGATCCGCTATTTGGCTTGAAAGAGAACGTGATCATCGGCAAGCTGATTCCCGCTGGTACAGGCTTTAAAGAAGGTCGTTTCAGTGAAGCGGAAGAAGAACCTGAGGTCGAGCTTGAAGATGTTGAAGGGGAAGTGGAAGAAGGCCTAGAACAGCCAGCCGAAGCAGAAACTGGCGAAGCCCCTGAACCCACAGCCGCAGACTAAATACAAAATGATGAACGCAAAGGACGGTCTTCAAAGGCCGTCTTTTGTTTTTAAGTGGAAGCGAGCATATCATCCGGGGTTTGAGCAATTAAACCAGAAGCAACATGGCCAATTTCGCCATTATCTGTGTTTCACCTTGACGCTTTTTCCCTTCTCACTTAAGATAAGTACGCATATAGAACATTAATTCACCCCTCACCCCCGTCCCCTCTCCCTAAGGGAGAGGGGTGCCTAAGGCGGGATGAGATCTGAATGGGAGTCATTATGGAACTTGGCCTGGTTAAGAAAATAGACATCGATCAAGAGATGCAACAGGCGTACCTCGACTACGCCATGAGTACCATTGTGGCGCGCGCGCTACCTGATGCCCGCGACGGGCTGAAACCGGTACATCGCCGTATTTTATATGCCATGTACGATATGGGTTTGCGGGCTGACTCTTCTTACAAAAAATCTGCGCGCATCGTGGGTGAAGTGTTGGGTAAATACCATCCGCACGGCGATTCTGCCGTTTACGAAGCGATGGCGCGCATGGCGCAAGACTTCTCGATGCGCACCATGCTGATAGATGGACAGGGCAACTTCGGCTCAATCGATGGCGACCCTCCGGCTGCCATGCGTTATACCGAGGCGCGCCTGGCGGCGCCCGCGCTCGACATCCTGACCGACCTTGGCAAGAATACGGTTGATTTTGCCCCCAATTTTGACGACACGCTGACAGAACCAACTGTGCTGCCTGCGGCTATCCCAAATTTATTGGTCAACGGTTCGACGGGGATTGCTGTCGGCATGTCCACCTCCATTCCGCCACACAATCTGGGCGAGGTGGTGGATGCGCTGGTCTATATGCTAGATAAATGGGAAAAGCTGGATGAC